>Ga0102589_1005219_pt1 | contig 11506 bp, 10 predicted proteins | sample AraplaMF_Col_mLB_FD_76858 | JGI IMG/M metagenome (GOLD analysis project Ga0102589, IMG submission 76858) | Arabidopsis root microbial communities from the University of North Carolina, USA - plate scrape MF_Col_mLB | ecosystem: Host-associated > Plants > Roots > Endosphere | place: USA... | reverse complement strand
CGTGCTGTTCGACTACGCCGCGACGGCGCAGTCGCGCGGGCTGCGCGCGATCATCGCCGGTGCCGGCGGAGCCGCCCACCTGCCGGGCATGCTCGCCGCCAAGACCGCCGTGCCGGTGCTGGGCGTGCCGGTGCAGAGCAAGGCGCTCAACGGCATGGACTCGCTGCTGTCGATCGTACAGATGCCGGCAGGCATTCCGGTGGCGACCTTCGCCATCGGCAACGCCGGTGCCGCCAATGCCGCGCTGTTCGCCGCCGCGATGCTGTCCGCCGAACATCCGTCGATCGCCGCAGCGCTCGACACCTTCCGCACGCGCCAGACCGACGACGTGCTCGCCAACGACGACCCGCGGAAATGACCACCGTAGGCATCCTCGGCGGCGGGCAGCTGGCCCGCATGCTCGCGCTTTCCGGTGCGCCGCTCGGCCTGCGCTTCCTGGTGATGGACAACGTCGCCGATGCCTGCGCGGGCCAGTTCGCGCCGATGGTGGTGGGTGACTACCGCGACGAAACCACGCTGGCCGAGTTCGCCTCGCGCGTCGACGTGGCCACGTTCGATTTCGAGAACGTGCCGTCCGAATCGGCGCAGTGGCTGAGCGAACGCGTGCAGGTGTTCCCGAACCCGCGCGCGCTGGCGACGGCGCAGGACCGACTGGCCGAGAAGACGCTGTTCCAGAAGCTGGGCATCCCGGTGCCGCCGTTCGCCGCCATCGACACGCGCGAGCAGCTCGATGCCGCGATCGCGACGATCGGCACGCCGTGCATCCTCAAGACCCGCCGCCTTGGCTATGACGGCAAGGGCCAGTTCCGCATCAAGTCGCCCGCCGATGCCGACGCCGCGTGGGACGCGCTGGGCGCGCAGGCAAGCAAGGTCGGACTGATCCTTGAGGGATTCATCCATTTTGAGCGCGAGCTGTCGGTGGTCGCCGTGCGCGGTCGCGACGGCGAATTCCGTGCCTGGCCGCTGACCGAGAACTGGCACGTCGACGGGGTACTGTCGGCCAGCCTGGCACCGGCGCGCGTCGACAATACGCTGGCCGAGCTGGCTTACGAGCATGCGCGCAAGCTCGGCGAAGCGCTCGACTACGTCGGCGTGTTCGCGCTGGAACTGTTCTGCCGCGACGGCGAACTGCTCGCCAACGAGCTGGCGCCGCGCGTGCATAACTCCGGCCACTGGACCATCGAAGGCAGCGAGACCTCGCAGTTCCAGAACCATCTGCGCGCGGTGCTCGGCCTGCCGCTGGGCGACACCCGCATGGTCGGCCTGGCCTGCATGCTCAACTGGATCGGCGAAATGCCGTCGGCAACGCCGGTGCTGGCCGAGCCGGGTGGCCACTGGCACGACTACGGCAAATCGTCGCGCGCCGGACGCAAGGTCGGTCACGCCACCGTGCGCGCCGACTCCGCGCAGGCGCTGGCGACGTCGCTGCAACGCATTGGCGAAAGCCTGGGCCGACAGGAGCAGGTCGATCCGGTGATCGCGGCGCTGTCGCGTTCGTAGCACTCGCCCACATCGCCCTGAAACGCAAACGGCCGGGTTTCCCCGGCCGTTCGCTTTTGCAGCGTTGAATCGCGCGCGGTTACTTCAGGTTCGCAGCCACGAAGTCCCAGTTGACCAGGTTCCAGAACGCCTCGAGGTACTTCGGACGGGCGTTGCGGTAGTCGATGTAGTACGCGTGTTCCCACACGTCGCAGGTCAGCAGCGCGGTGTCGTCGCCGGTCAGCGGGGTGGCGGCGTTGGAGGTGCTGACCAGGGCCAGCGAACCGTCCGGACGCTGCACCAGCCAGCCCCAGCCCGAACCGAAGGTGCCTACCGAGACCTTGGTGAATTCTTCCTTGAACTTGGCGAAGTCGCCGAAAGCCTTGTTGATCAGATCGGCGAGCTTGCCGCCGGGCTCGCCGCCACCGTTGGGGGCCAGGCAGTTCCAATAGAAGGTGTGGTTCCAGATCTGCGCGGCGTTGTTGAACATGCCGCCCTGCGACTTGCGGATGATCTCCTCGAGCGACATGCCGGCGAACTCGGTGCCCTCGATCATCTTGTTGAGGTTGTCGACGTAGGTCTTGTGGTGCTTGCCGTAGTGGAAGTCGATGGTTTCGCCGGAGATGTGCGGCTCGAGCGCGGTGCGGTCGTAGGGCAGGGCGGGCAGTTCGATGGCCATTGCGGGCTCCAGAGGGCTGGCTAAGGGGAGGGCCGGGGACGAGTTCCGGGTGGCCGGAGCGTCCGCGGCTCGGGAAGGCTTACAATTGGACATTCTATCCCCACGCTTCGTTGCCGTGCCGTCAAAGGTTCGCAACGCACCATCGCAGGAGTTGCACCCATGTCCGTAATGGAGCGGATCCAGGCTGAAGTCGAAAGCCATCCGATCGTCCTTTTCATGAAGGGGACGGCGCAGTTCCCGATGTGCGGCTTCTCCAGCCGCGCGGTGCAGGCGCTCAAGGCCGCCGGTGCGGACGAGCTGCACACCGTCAACGTGCTGGAGGATCCGGAGATCCGCGCCAACCTGCCGCGCTATTCGAACTGGCCGACGTTCCCGCAGTTGTTCATCCATGGCGAACTGATCGGCGGTTGCGACATCACCATGGAGCTGTTCGAGTCCGGTGAGCTGGCGCGCATGATCAGCGAGACCCACAGCCAGTGAGTGCGGCGGTTGACCGCGCGCTCGACGGGCGCGTCATTTTGGTGACCGGCGCCCACGGCGGCCTCGGCCAGGCCGCGGCGCTTGCCTGCGCGCGCGCCGGCGCGACGGTCGTGCTGCTCGGTCGCAAGCTGCCCAAGTTGAACCGCGTGTACGACGCGCTGGCCCAGGCCGGCGCGGAGCCGCTGCTGTATCCGCTCGACCTTGAAGGTGCTTCGCCCGACGACTTCGCCGAACTGGCGCAGCGACTGGAAAGCGAAGTGGGCCGCCTGGATGGCGTGCTGCACTGCGCCGCCGAGTTCACCGGCCTGACGCCGCTGGCGCAGACCGACCCCGCCGTGTTCGCCCGTGCGATCCACGTCAACCTCACCGCGCCGTGGTGGCTGACCCAGGCCTGCCTGCCGCTGCTGGGCAAGGCGGCCGATGCCTCCGTCGTGTTCGTGCTCGACGATCCCGCCCGCATCGGCAAGCCCTACTGGGGCGGTTATGGTGCGGCCAAGCAGGGTCTGGCCGGACTGGTCGGCATCCTCCATGGCGAGCTCGCCAACACGTCCGTGCGCGTGGCCGGGTTGCAGCCCGGTCCGATGCGCACGGCGCTGCGGGCCAAGGCCTATGTGGAAGACAACGACCGCGCCGCGATCGAGCCGGCGGCCTATGCCCCTGCCTGCGTCACCCTGCTGTCGCCCGCCGGTGCCGCCCATCGTGGCCAGGTCTGGAGCCCGCCGGCCGCCACGGCGCTGCCGACCTTGCCGACCCTCGGCCTCTGACGCCGTACCGATGACGCCACGCCCATGACGATTGCCTCGGCGGCCCTGCTGCTGTTCCTCATCCTGGACCCGCTCGGCAACGTGCCGGTGTTCCTGAGCCTGCTGCGCGGCCTGCCGCCCAGGCGCCAGCGGATCGTGCTCGCGCGCGAACTGCTGATCGCGCTCGCCGTGCTGATGATGTTCCTGTGGGGCGGCAAGTACGCCCTCGAACTGATGCACCTGCGCCAGGAGTCGGTGTCGATCGCCGGCGGCATCGTCCTGTTCCTGATCGGCATCCGCATGATCTTCCCGCCGCCGGAAGGGCTGATGGGCGAGATCCCCGATGGCGAGCCTTTCATCGTGCCCATGGCCATCCCGCTTGTGGCGGGGCCGTCGGGCATGGCCGCCGTGATGCTGATGGGCAGCAACGAGCCCACCCGCCTGGGCGAATGGAGCCTGGCCCTGCTGATCGCCTGGGGCGCCACCGCCGCGATCCTGTTCAGCGCCACCTTGCTCTACAAGCTGATGGGCATCCGCGCGCTGACCGCGATCGAGCGCCTGATGGGCATGCTGCTGGTGGCCATCTCCGTGCAGATGTTCCTCGACGGCCTGGGCACCTACCTGCAGATCGCCCCCCCGTAGCGCCGGGGGAGGGCACCGAATGCTGCTGGCGCAAGGCCAGCGGCCGCCGACCCGGTCCTTTGCCGCCCATGGCGTTTCTTGACAGTCGTCACGACTCTGTCACAAGCCCCACCTAGCCTGTTAAACTACTGTTAACAAACGGGTAGGGGGCCCCCACCCACCGGGTGTTGGGGCAACGCAATCTCGAAGTATCCAACGCGCGGAAGTCGCCCCGCGCAGGCAACGCTTTCCTTCCTTTGATCTGCATGAGGCCATCTGCAATGACCCATCCGAACCGCGTACGCATGTCCAAGCTCGCGCTTGGCCTGTTCGCCGCCCTCGCCACTTCTTCCGTGTTCGCCCAGGCCACTTCGGCCGGTATCGGCGGCCGCGTTGTTGCCGCAGACGGCCAGCCGGTCGCCGGCGCCGAAGTCGTCATCACCCACACCGAGTCGGGCACGGTCAGTCGCGCCGTCACCGGTGCCGACGGTCGCTACAACGCCCGCGGTCTGCGCGTCGGTGGTCCGTACACGGTCACCATCAACAAGGCCGGTGCTGGCTCCAACAGCCAGGACGGCGTCTACCTCAACCTCGACAAGGTCAACCAGGTCGACCTGTCGTTGAACCCCGAGGTCACCACGCTGGAATCGGTCCAGGCGATCTCCTACGGCGGCTCGGAAGTGTTCAGCGCCAACAAGATGGGCGCAGGCTCGCAGGTCACCCGCGAGCAGATCGAGACGATGCCGAGCATCAACCGCAACCTGCAGGACTTCGCGCGCCTCGACCCGCGCATCGTGCAGAGCGACAAGGCCCGCAACGAAATCACCGTTGGCGGCCAGAACCCGCGCTACAACGTGATCCGCGTCGACGGCATCAGCAGCGCCGACTCCTTCGGCCTGCAGGGCAACGGCCTGCCGACCCCGCGCCAGCCGTTCTCGATGGACACCATCGATGAAATCGCGGTCGACGTCGCCAACTACGACGTCACCATCTCCGGCGGCACCGGCGGCGTGATCAACGCGGTCACCAAGTCGGGCACCAACGAGTTCCACGGCTCGGTCTACGGCATCTACCGCGACAACGACTGGTCCGGCAAGAACCAGAACGACATCCGTCCGAAGCTGTTCGACAACGAGCAGTCCTATGGCATGACGTTCGGTGGTCCGATCATCAAGGACAAGCTGTTCTTCTTCGCCAACTACGAGAACTACACCGGCAAGGACCTGTTCACCGGCAACTCCGGTTTCGGTCCGGTCGGTTCGGGCGAGAGCAACATCGTCAACATCACCCAGGCGCAGATCGACCAGATCATCGCGCTGTCGCAGGCCAAGGGCTTCGATCCGGGCACGCTGGCCAAGCCGTCGCTCGACACCGAGAGCGAAGAGTACGGCCTGAAGATCGACTGGAACATCACCGACGCCCAGCGCGCCAGCTTCCGCTACGGCAAGACCGAGCAGAGCACGCCGTTCCTGCAGGGCTTCAACAACACGTCGCTGGCCCTGAACACGTACCACTACGTGCAGGACTTCGAACTGGAGACGTACAGCGCGCAGCTGTTCAGCGACTGGACCGACACGTTCTCGACCGAAGCCAAGGTCTCGTACCGCGACTACTCGGCCGTGCGTAACCCGCTGACCGACCTGCCGGCAATCGCCGTGCGCATCGGCAGCGCCACGCTGAACTTCGGCACGGAAGAGAACACCCACGCCAACGTCCTCGGCACCAAGACCTGGAACGGCTTCTTCGCCGGCAACCTGTTCCTCGGCGACCACACCGTCAAGTTCGGCGCGGACTACGAGTCGAACGAGGTCTACAACCTGTTCGGTCGTCGCGTGAACGGTGTCTACACCTTCAACAGCATCGCCGACTACGCAGCCAACCGTTCCAGCCGCTACCAGCTGTTTTACCCGCAGGGCGGCGACCTGGACAACATGGCGGCCGTGTTCACCCAGGAGAACCTGGGTCTGTTCGTGCAGGACAGCTGGGCGGTCAACAGCAACCTGACCCTGACCTACGGCCTGCGCTACGACCATTCGATCGTCGACGACAAGCCGGTGTTCAACGCCGCTGCTTCGTCGCTGTTCGGCGTGCGTAACGACAACACCATCGACGGTGCCGACCTGTGGTCGCCGCGCTTCGGCTTCAACTACACCATGGACACCGAGCGCCCGACCCAGGTCCGCGGCGGCGTCGGCCTGTTCAAGGGCGCAGCGGCAACCGTTTGGCTTGCCAACCCGTTCGCCAACAACGGCGTGACTTACACCGACTACTTCGACTCCAACGGCACCACGCTGTTCTCGCCTGATCCGCGCGGCCAGCTGGCCGTTGCCCAGAGCGGCGGCACGCCGGGCCAGCAGTCGGTCGACTTCATCGATTCCGATGTCGTCCAGCCGTCGGTGTGGAAGTCCAACCTGGCATTCGATACCGAGCTGCCGTGGTGGGGCGTGGTCGCATCGGCCGAGCTGGTGCTGACCTCGGTCAAGGACGGCATCTACTACCAGCAGCTCAACCTGGGTAACAACACCCGCCTTGGCCAGGACGGCCGCGCGCTGTTCTGGAACAACGCTGGCTACAACCCGGTGAACTGGAATCGCGACGGCGTGTCCAGCGGCGGCGCCCTCGCACGCGCCAACCGCTCCACCGCCTTCAACGACGCCATCATTGCCAAGAACACCGGCAAGGGCGAAAGCCAGCAGCTGACCATTGGCCTGAACAAGCCGTTCAACGACGGCGACTGGGCATGGGCGGCGTCGTACACCTACACCAACGCCAACGAAGTCAGCCCGCTGACCAGCTCGACCTCGAGCTCGAACCTGGGCAACGTGTCGGTGTTCCAGTCCAACGAAGAAGTCAGCGCGACCTCGAGCTACGAGATCAAGAACCGCTTCCTGGCCACGGCGCAGTGGAAGCACGCGTTCTTCGGCAACAACAACACCATCGTCTCGCTCGTTTACGAAGGCCGTTCGGGTCGTCCGTACAGCTACACCTTCGACAACGACGCCAACGGCGACGGTCGCGTCAACGACCTGCTGTACATCCCGACCGGTCCGGGCGACGTGATCGTCGGCCAGGGCGCGACGAAGGCTTCGGAAGAAGCCGCGTTCTGGACGATCATCAACAGCGACGAGTACCTCAACTCGCACCGCGGCCAGGTGGCCGAGCGCAACGCCGTGACCAGCGACTGGGTCAACCAGTTCGACCTGCACATTGCCCAGGAATTCCCGGGCTTCATGGATGGTCACAAGGCCGAGATCTCGATCGACATCCTCAACGTCGGCAACCTGCTCAACAAGGACTGGGGTCGCGTCGAGGAAGTGGCCTTCCCGGCGATGCGCGGCATGGTCGAGTACGGCGGCGTCGACACCGCGACCGGCAAGTACATCTACCGCGTCAACACCCCGGATGCGCTGACCGTCTACGACGACAAGGGCATCTCGCGCTGGGCCGGCCAGATCAGCCTGCGTTACAAGTTCTGATCCCACGCGGATTGTCTGAAGCACCTGAAAACGGCCGGGTTTCCCGGCCGTTTTCTTTTGTGGGGGAGGCAGGCTAGAGTCACACCGGTAAACAGAAGAAAAGAAGAGAAAGATGAGCGCCACCATTGAAACCACCCTCCCCACCGTCAACGCCCGGATCTACCCGAAGGGCGGTCTCGACGTCCTCTCACGCGACGAGGTCGCGCGCCTGCGCGACGTGTCCACCGGCATGCACGACCTGCTGCGCCGCTGCGCGCTGGCGGTGCTGACCAGCGGCAGCGCCTCCGACGACCCGCGCGCCGCGCGCGAGCTGTACCCCGAATTCGACATCCAGGTGCACCAGCAGGATCGCGGCGTCCGCATCGACCTGACCCATGCGCCGGCGATGGCCTTCGTCGACGGCGAGATCATCCGCGGCGTCGCCGAACTGCTGTTCGCGGTCGTGCGCGACCTGGCCTACACGGTGATGGAGCTCGGTCCGGATTCGAACCAGGACCTGGAGTCCTCCTCGGGCATCACCGACTCGGTGTTCGGCCTGCTGCGCAACGCGCGCATCCTGCATCCGACCGAACCCAACCTGGTGGTGTGCTGGGGCGGCCACTCGATCTCGCGCGACGAGTACGTCTACACCAAGCAGGTCGGCTACGAGCTCGGCCTGCGCGGCCTCGACATCTGCACCGGCTGCGGCCCGGGCGCGATGAAGGGCCCGATGAAGGGCGCCACCATCGCCCATGCCAAGCAGCGTCGCTCACGCACGCGCTACATCGGCATCACCGAGCCGGGCATCATCGCGGCCGAATCGCCGAACCCGATCGTCAACCACCTGGTGATCATGCCGGACATCGAAAAGCGCCTGGAGGCGTTCGTCCGGCTTGGCCACGGCATCATCGTGTTCCCGGGTGGCGTCGGCACGGCGGAGGAAATCCTCTATCTGCTCGGCATCCTGCTGCGCGAAGAGAATGCCCACCTGCCGTTCCCGCTGATCTTCACCGGCCCGACCGCCTCGGCGCCGTACTTCGAGCAGATCGACAAGTTCATCCGCCTGACGCTGGGCGAGGAAGCCACCAAGCGCTACGAGATCATCGTCGGCGACCCGGACAAGGTCGCCAAGCGCATGTCGACCGGCATCCGCAAGGTCCGCGAGCACCGCATCGCGCAGAAGGACTCGTTCTTCTTCAACTGGTCGGTCGACATCCCGCTGGCGTTCCAGCGTCCGTTCGTGCCCACGCACGAGGCGATGGCCGCGCTCGACCTGCACCACGGCCGCAAGCCGCACGAACTGGCCGCCGACCTGCGCCGCGCGTTCTCGGGCATCGTCGCCGGCAACGTCAAGGAAGACGGCATGCGCCGGATCGAGGCGCACGGTCCGTTCGAGATCCACGGCGACGCCGACATGATGCAGTCGCTCGATGCGCTGCTGCGCGCCTTCGTCGAACAGCGCCGCATGAAGATCGCCGGCGAGTACAAGCCCTGCTATCGCGTGGTTGCGTGATCAACCGCGCCCTTCTCCCGTTCGCGGGAGAGGGGCGAGCGAAGCGGGCAGGGGTTAGCCCGGCGACACCGGCAAGCGCACGGTCGCGATGAAGCGCTTGCCTTCCTGCTGCGTGATCACGCTGCCGCGGCCGCCGGTCAGCGCCTCGATCCGCACCTGCGAGGCATTGAGGCCGACATGGTGGCCGGGGTTCTGCCCGCCTCCCGACGCCAGCGGATTGATGATGCGCACGATGGTCGTTTCCGGCGTGGTCGTGACCGCGATCTCGATCTGGCCGCCCTCGGCGCGGCGCTCGATGCCATGGCGGATCGCGTTCTCCACGAGCGGCTGGATCGACAGCGCCGGCACCGTCACCGCGGGTATCTCCCGTGGCAGCTGCCAGTCGACCTGCAGGCGATCGCCGAAGCGCAGCTGCTCGATTTCCAGGTAGCGGCGAGCCAGCGCAAGTTCGTCCTCGAGCGAGATGTCGTGCGGTCCCGCCAGCGCCGCCCGGAACAGGTCGGCCAGGTCGAGCAGCAGGCGTTCGACTTCTTCCGGCTGCCGATGGACCAGGGCCGCGCCGGTGTTGAGCGTGTTGAAGAGGAAGTGGGGGCGGATGCGGGCCTGCAGGGCCAGCAGTTCGGACTGCTTGGCGCGGACCGCGTGCAGTTTGCCGCGCCAGTGGTTCTGGAAGGCGGCCACGCCGAGGAAACCCACGGTCAGGCAGATGCCGGTCAGGCGCAGGAACAGTGACGTCCAGCCGCCCTGGGTCAGCGGCCAGAGCTCGCGCACGGTCAGCCACGACAGTCCGGCCACCAGCCAGGTGCTCAGCAGCAGCAGGCCCAGGGCAACGTACGTGAGCCGCTGCGGCCTGTAATCGCTCAGCTGGTGGCGCAGGAGGTACAGCCCACCCAGGGTCAGCAGGGCGACCCACTGGATCACCATCGAAGTCAGGCCGAAATAAACCCAGCGGTCGAGCCCGATGCCAGGTGCCAGCGCCAGCACGACGGCCAGGCCTTCGCCCGCCAGGACCACCCAGATCAAGGCCGGGGCCTGCCATAGGGTGTCGAGTGGCCGTGTCGGAGCAATGGGTGGCATGCGCGCATGATGCACGTCCGCCAAGGCAAATTCACCGACCCGACCGCTGGCCGGACAAAACGCCCCGCTCATCCCGATCCCGCTGGCAAGCGGCCTCGGGGTGCAATAGCTTTGACTCCGGGCAATTGGGGAGTGCACCGCCTTGCATCATATTGATGGCCTGTTCCGGTCGAATCCGGAGCGGCAACGGCGAATAGCGGGATTCAGTCTGATCGAGCTGATGATCACGGTCGTGGTCCTCGGAGTCGTGATGGGCATCGCCATCCCGAGCTTCCGCTACGTCCACAACTCCGGGCGGATCACCGCGCCGTCGAACGAGCTGGTGGCGAGCATCCAGCTGGCGCGCGCCGAGGCGATGCGACGCAACGCGCGCGTCGTCATGTGCAGTTCTGCCAACAACACCAGCTGCTCCAACAGCAGTAGCTGGGCGGGCTGGATCGTCTTTGCCGATACCGACCGCGATGGCACGGTCGATGCCGGCGAAACGATCATCAAGGCGTTCACGGTGGCCGCGCCGGCCACCGTCACGTCGAGCAGCAATGTCACCCAGGGCAAGCTCGTGTTCCGCTCCGACGGATTCCCGCGCAACACCGGCGGGACCCTGCTGCAGGCCAAGATCGGCGTGTGCGCGGCGGTGACGATGCCGGCCGAGAACGCGCGCGACGTCACGATCGGCCAGGGTGGCAGCCAGATCTTCGTTGTTCGCCGCAATGGCGGTGGCGCCTGCGCCGCGCCTTCCAACACCTGATAGCGGGAGCGATGCCATGACTTCACGAAACACAAGGCGGTCGATCTCGCATCCGCAGTCCAGCGCCGGCATGAGCCTGCTCGAAGTGCTGATCGCGGTGCTGGTGCTGGCCATCGGCCTGCTCGGCGTGGCCGCGCTGCAGGCCGCGGCACTCAAGAACAGCCAGAACTCGCTCGGCCGCAGCCAGGCCGTGATCGAGAGTTACGCGATCCTGGACGCGATCCGCGCCGCCGTGCCGGGCAGCGGCATCAGCAATCCGACGGCCAAGACTGCCGCGCTCGATGCGTACGACCTGGCGCGCCAGTGCACCGTGCCGACCGCAACCACGACGCTGGCGCAAAACGATGTCCGGCTGTGGATGACCACCATGCAGGCCAGCCTCGGCAGCAGTGCCTGCGGCACGATCGTTTGCGAGACCAGCGTCTGCACGGTCACCGTGGAATGGGACGAAAGCCGTTCCGCCGGCGGCAGCCAGACCTACTCGATCACCACCAGGAGCCAGATGTGAGCGCCGCTACCCGTAAACAGCCGGGATCCGGCGCGCGCAAGATTCGCGGCGTGACCCTGATCGAACTGATGGTGGCGCTGCTGCTCGGCCTGCTCGTGGTCGGCGGTGCCATCGCCATGTTCATGAGCAACCGCAAGACCTATATGGCGACCGAAAGTCTCGGCCGCATCCAGGAAGGCGGACGCATCGGCTTTGAGCTGTTC
>Ga0102589_1005218_pt1 | contig 11506 bp, 9 predicted proteins | sample AraplaMF_Col_mLB_FD_76858 | JGI IMG/M metagenome (GOLD analysis project Ga0102589, IMG submission 76858) | Arabidopsis root microbial communities from the University of North Carolina, USA - plate scrape MF_Col_mLB | ecosystem: Host-associated > Plants > Roots > Endosphere | place: USA... | reverse complement strand
GTTATGGCGAATTCGTGCTGCTGAAGCCGCGCTTCAGTGTGCGCACGCTGCTGCTCTGGGGCACACCCGTGCTGCTGATCCTCGCGGGTGGCATCTCGCTCATCGTCTTTGCCCGCAGAAGAGCCGGCAAGCCGACCGGCAGCAAACTCACCGCCGAAGAGCAGGCCAAGCTCGCCGAGTTGCTGAAAAAATAAGAAACCATTCCGCCGACAAACCACGGCGGAATGGTCGATCCTCAAACCTTCCGATAGGGAAAAAGCGCCCGCACGGCGGGATCCCGCAGCCACAATCCGCCCCACATGAACAGTCCGAGATAGATGCTGAACAGGATATGGCTGAAGAGCGGGCTTCCGGCCCGGATCTGCGTGGCCATGGCCCCACCGAGCAGGCCCATCATCAGCACCGCACCGAGGACGCTCGTCTGCGGGATGAGATAGAGCACGAGGCAGGTGAGCTCGATGAAGCCGATCATCAGAACATAGCCGTTCGGCCACCCAAGCTGCGTCATGATTTCCTCGGCGACCGGCAGGCCCAGGAGCTTGGGGGCAATCGATGCGCCGAGCATGAAGAGCGCGAAGAGCCCGGTCAGCACGCGACCGGTCCAGAGCATGGCCTTTTCGTTCATGGCTGACCCGCCGGGATCGTGTTGACCATCCAGGGCGTGCCGAAGCGATCGGTGAACATGCCGAAGCCCGGCGACCAGAAGGTGGCGTTATAGGGCATGGTCACCTTGCCGCCTTCCGAGAGCGCCTCGAAGACCCGCTTCGTTTCTGCAGCATCCTCGCTGTGATAGGTGGCGCTGAAGCCGCCCATGTCCTCCTGATATCCGGGAGGGGCGTCGCAGCCCATCAGGGACTGGTCGCCGACATCGAGCCAGGCATGCATGATCTTGTCCTTGTAGGAAGGGTCTATCTGCATGTCGCCGGGCGCTTCGGCGAAGGTGAACATGCCGTTCAGCTTGCCGCCGAGCACCTTGGCGTAGAATTCGAAGGCCTGCCGGCATTCGCCTTTGAAGACGAGATTCGTTACGAGTTTCATGGTCCTCACTCCCTTTGATGTCCCTGCATTGCAATCCAGCTTTCCAGCCTGCCGAAGGTGCTCTCCCAGCCGTAGCGGTGGCCGGTGACGCTCTCTTCGGATTTCAGGTCCGCATGGGTGAAATCCATTCGCGTGCGGCCATCGGCCAGTTCCTCGAAGATAACGGTTACGAGTGTCACAACCGGTTCGCCGTCCTCATGCGATCCCTCCCACTGGAAGGTGAAGGAGAGGCGCGAGGGCTCGTCGATTTCCCTGTAGACGCCGTTCTGCCACAACAGCCGGCCATCCCTGGCATTCTTCAGGCAGGCCCTGTACGAGCCGCCGACACGCAGATCCTGTACGACGCTGACGGCTGGCCATTCGACGGGGCCGAGCCAGGCCACGACCATTTCCGGCCGCGTCCAGGCGGCCCAGAGGAGCGCACGCGGCGCGTCGAATATCCGCTGCATGTGCAATGTGGGGCGCGATAGCTGATCGGCCATGATATTCCCCTTGTCATGATTGAAAATGTGAGGATCGATCTTTTTAAGCATCGGATTCTCCGAAAACCGCTTCACACTTTTCGGTCCGATACTCTAGTTGCGCGAGCCGCCGTCGTCCGCGCTCTGGATCTTCTGAAGGTAGCCGTCCAACCGGTCGAAGCTCGATTCCCAGAAGCGCCGGTATTGCTCCAGCCAGTCGGCAATGCTCTTCATCGTCTGCGGCTCGAGCCTGGCCGGTCGCCACTGGGCTTCCTTGCCACGGCTGATGAGGCCAGCCTTTTCCAGCACCTTCAGATGTTTCGAGACGGCCGGAAGGCTCATGTCGAAAGGGGCGGCGAGTTCGTTGACCGAAGCCTCGCCTTCGGCCAGCCGCGCGATGATCGCCCGGCGCGTGGGGTCTGCGAGGGCTGCAAAAGCGGCGCTCAAACTATCGGTCTGCATGATGGGCCTCGTATGTAACGTAATGGTTAAATACTGGCTGGAAGTCCGCTTGTCAACCAATTGGTTAAATAGGATGCGGCAAGCGGCTCGACCGCATCCCGCATGCAACCAAAAGCCCGCATGCAACCAAAAGAATGTCGCTACATTACGAATTTTTCATGGGCCGGACAGTTCGCAGTAAGGTCTGGCGTCCTATATCTCGATCACGGATCCGGCATCGCCCGGAACGAGATCTGAACAAGAAGAGAAGGTGCTCTAATGCTCAAAAATTTCCGCGGACGTCCGTCCCTCAAAACGGTGCTTCAGGCATCCACCGTTGCCGGTCTGGCAGCCGCCGTGCTCGCAACCGGTATCCCTGTCGAGATCTCCCGTTCTTACGCTGAAGCAGTCAATGTCCAGTCCCCCTCGGTTCCGAGCTTCGCCAATGTCGTTGACGCCGTTTCCCCTGCCGTCGTTTCCGTTCGCGTCGAAAGCCGCATGAAGCCCGCTTCCGATGACGGCGAGGGTTTCTCCTTCGATTTCAATGGCCGCGGCTTTGACGATCTGCCCGACGCCCTGAAGCCGTTCTTCCGCCAGTTCGGCGAACAGGGCCACCAGGGCCAGAACCAGCAGGGCCAGAACCAGCAGCGCCGCTTCGGCCAGCCGGGCGGTCCGGGCCGTCTGCGCCCGGTCGCTCAAGGGTCGGGCTTCTTCATCACCGAAGACGGCTACATCGTCACCAACAACCACGTCGTTTCCGACGGCTCGGCATTCGTTGCCGTCATGAATGACGGTACCGAGCTCGACGCCAAGCTGATCGGCAAGGACCCGCGCACCGACCTCGCCGTGCTGAAGGTCGATGGCAAGGGCCGCAAGTTCACCTATGTCAACTGGGCTGATGACAACAAGGTCCGCGTCGGCGACTGGGTTGTCGCCGTAGGCAATCCCTTCGGCCTCGGCGGCACGGTCACGGCCGGCATCGTTTCGGCTCGCGGCCGCGATATCGGCTCCGGCCCCTACGATGATTACCTGCAGGTCGACGCAGCCGTGAACCGCGGCAACTCCGGTGGCCCGACCTTCAACCTCAACGGTCAGGTCGTCGGCATCAATACCGCGATCTTCTCGCCGTCGGGCGGCAGCGTCGGTATCGCCTTCGCAATCCCGGCCTCCACCGCCAGGGATGTCGTCACCGACCTGATGAAGGACGGTACGGTTTCGCGCGGTTACCTCGGCGTGCAGATCCAGCCGGTCACCAAGGATATTGCCGACTCCCTCGGCCTCTCCGAAGCAAGTGGCGCCCTGGTCGTTTCCGCACAGGAAGGCACACCGGGCCAGAAGGCCGGCATGAAGACCGGCGACGTCGTCACCGCCGTCAACGGCGAACCGGTCAAGGATGCCCGCGATCTCAGCCGTCGCATCGGCGCCATGACGCCGGGCAGCAAGGTCGAGCTTTCGGTATGGCGTTCCGGCAAGGCCCAGTCCGTGACCGTCGAGCTCGGCACGCTGCCGGCAGACCAGCAGGCTTCCGCTGACGATAACGATGACCAGCAGCAGCCGGCCCAGCCGCCGGCTTCCGAGAAGGCGCTTGCCGATCTCGGCCTGACGGTCGGTCCGTCCGAAGATGGCAAGGGCCTCGCCATCACCGGTATCGACCCGAACTCTGATGCTGCTGACAAGGGCATCAAGGAAGGTGAGACAATCACCTCGGTCAACAACCAGGAAGTCTCGAGCGCCGACGATGTCGTGCGCGTCATCAACCAGGCCAAGAAGGACGGCCGCACCCGCGCGCTGTTCCAGATCCAGTCGAAGGACGGCAGCCGCTTCGTCGCCCTTCCGATCAACGGCCAGGGCTAATCATCCCGACCCTGACAGGATGGGAGTCGCGCCTTACCGGCGCGGCTCCTTTTCGCCAATATCCATAGGGTGAATGCAATGACCTCTGTGCAGCAGGAAGAAGGTTTAAGCCTTGCCGAAACGCAACCGGCAAGTAATGTCGGCCGCATGAAGATTCTCATCATCGAAGACGATCTGGAAGCAGCGGTCTACCTCACCAAGGCCTTTCGTGAGGCGGGCATCGTGGCGGATCACGCGAGCGACGGCGAAAGCGGCCTCTTCATGGGCTCGGAAAACACCTACGACGTGATCGTTATCGATCGCATGTTGCCGCGCCGCGATGGTCTGTCCGTTATCAGCGAACTGCGCCGCAAGGGAATTCACACGCCCGTTCTCATTCTCTCCGCGCTCGGTCAGGTGGATGATCGCGTAACCGGCCTCAGGGCAGGCGGCGACGACTACCTCCCGAAGCCTTACGCATTCAGTGAGCTTCTTGCCCGCGTCGAGGTGCTGGGTCGCCGCAAGGGGACGCCGGATCAGGACGTCGTTTATCGCGTCGGCGACCTTGAACTCGACAGGCTTGCGCATGAGGTTCGCCGCGGCGGCAAGGAAATACCGCTGCAACCGCGCGAATTCCGCCTCCTCGAATATTTGATGAAGAACGCCGGTCAGGTCGTGACCCGCACGATGCTTCTCGAGAACGTCTGGGATTACCACTTCGATCCGCAGACCAACGTCATCGACGTTCACGTGTCCCGGCTGCGGTCGAAGATCGAGAAGGACTTCAGCCAGCCGCTTCTCAAGACCATTCGCGGTGCGGGGTATATGATCAAGGACGAGGGATGAACCGTTTCTGGTTTCTCTTCAAGTCCACGGCGGTCCGCCTTTCGGCACTTTATATCCTGCTCTTCGCCATCTGCGCCGCGACTCTGGTCTTCTATGTAACGGCGATGTCCGAGCGGCTTCTGACCAACCAGATCCGCGAGGCTGTGCAGCAGGAAGTGGATCAGGTCCAGCGCGCTTACGATACCGGCGGCATGAACCTCCTCCTGCGGACAATGGAACGCCGCGCGCGCCAGCCGGGCGCCAATCTCTACATCATTGCCGGTCCCTCGGGCGATATTCTCGCCGGCAACGTCGCATCCGTGCAGCCTGGTGTACTCGATGAAGAGGGGTGGACCTCCTTGCCCTTCATGTATCAGCGCTATGCGGAAAGCGGCCTCAGCCGCCGGCATATGGCCGTTGCCAATGTCTTCGTCTTGGACAATGGGTTGCGTCTGCTGATCGGCCGCGACCTCGGTGAGCCCGAAGCCTTCCGCGGACTGGTCCGGCAGGCGCTGATGATCGCGCTGGCAATCATGGGTCTCGGGGCGATCATCATCTGGTTCGGTATCGGTCGAAACGCCCTGAAGCGCATCGACCGCATGTCGGATGCCAGCAAGAAGATCATGGCCGGTGATCTATCACAGCGTCTTCCTGTCGGGGGCTCGGGCGACGAGTTCGATCGTCTTTCGGTGTCGCTCAATACGATGCTCGGTCGGATAGAGAAGCTGAACGAGGGCTTGCGGCAGGTTTCCGACAACATTGCGCATGACCTGAAGACGCCGCTGACCCGGTTGCGCAACAAGGCCGCCGATGCACTGGACACCACGGACGGCGAGGTGCGGCGCAGTGCGCTTGAGGGGATCATCTCCGAGTCCGATCAATTGATACGTACGTTCAACGCCCTGCTGATGATTTCGCGGGTAGAGGCGGGATCGGTCGCTGCCGAGATGTCACTGGTGGACCTCTCGGCTATCGTCGCCGACAGCGCGGAACTCTATGAGCCGGTCGCTGACGAAGCGGGGCTGGCCCTTACGTCGTCGATCGAGCCTGACATCGACGTGCAGGGCAACCGCGAACTGATCGGCCAGGCGATTTTCAATCTCATCGACAATGCAATCAAGTATTCCTCGGATGCGGATGGACACGGCGACATAGCACTCACGTTGCTTCGCCGTCCTGACGGCATTTGCCTTTCCGTTGCCGATCGAGGACCGGGTATACCGGCCGAGAAGCGGGAAGATGTGCTTAAACGTTTCGTGCGGCTGGATGAAAGCCGATCAAAGCCCGGCACTGGCCTTGGCCTCTCCCTAGTCGAGGCGGTGATGGAATTGCACGGTGGGAAGCTGGAGCTTTCCGATACCGATCCGCAAAACCAGGAGAAGCGAGGTCTTATCGTCAGCATGATCTTTCCGGCGAAATAGCGCCTCGCGAGCACGGTTGCTGCGGATCGAATTCGATGTTGGCCATCGCCGCCGTAGACCCTACCTTAGATCGTAGTTGCCGGAAGCTGCTATGATTCTCCCCGGCGGTTCTCGGTTCTGTTCGCCAGGGAGGGTGCATGCTGACGAGTTCGAGGCATAGCCTTGTGGAAGTAACCGAAGGGTTGCTGAAGCCGCTGAACAAGAGCGAGCTGAAGCTTGCCCAAACGGACCTCCAGAAGATCGGCAAAAGCGAGCCGGCCGTGGCGGAGATGCTCAAGGCGGAAGGCGCACTTCGCGACTTCGTCACCGCCGCGCTGACCCTGTCCCCTTTTCTACGTGACATTGCGAACATCGATGCGGCAATACTCGCAACAGCGATTTCAGAGCCGCTGGAGCCGCGCATAGAGGCCCTTATCGCAGAAGCGCGCGCATGCTGGAAACCGGCAGCAGGTGGCGAGGCGCCGAGTGAAGCCGAAGTCATGAGCCATCTGCGCATCATCAAGCGCCAGGTTGCCTTTCTTGTCGCCCTCGCAGATCTCGCCCGCGTGTTCGACGGCCGCGTGACGACCGCCTGGCTGAGCCGGTTGGCGGAAGCGTCTGTCGGGGCGGCGATCGATCACCTCCTGCTCGCGGCTCACGATGGGCGTAAGGTAACGCTGAAGAACGTGGCAGCTCCGAGCGAGGGCTCAGGGCTGATCGTCCTCGGCATGGGCAAGCTTGGTGCCTCCGAGCTCAACTACTCATCGGATATCGATCTTGTCGTGTTCTTCGATGAGCAGGCCGGGATCGTCGCGGATCCCGACAACGCGATCGAGATCTTCCCGCGGGTGATGCGGCGACTCGTACGGATCATGCAGGAGCGGACGGCGGATGGATACGTCTTCCGCACCGACTTGCGGCTGCGACCCGACCCGGGATCAACTCCGCTTGCGATCCCCGTCGACGCGGCGATGATCTACTATGAGGGTAGGGGGCAAAATTGGGAGCGTGCTGCCTTCATCAAGGCGCGTGCGGTCGCCGGCGATATCCAGGCTGGCGAACAGTTCCTGCGCGGGCTCGTTCCTTTCGTTTTCCGCAAGTATCTCGACTACGCGGCCATCGCCGACATTCATTCCATCAAGCGGCAGATCCATGCTCACAAGGGGCATGGCGCGATCGCAGTGAAAGGTCATAACGTAAAGCTTGGCCGCGGCGGCATCCGTGAGATCGAGTTCTTCGCGCAGACGCAGCAGCTGATCGCCGGCGGCCGGATGCCAGCACTTCGTTGCCGCGGCACCGAAGAGACGCTGGGGGAGTTGACAAAGGCGAAATGGATCGACGACGAGACCCGCGACGAGCTGACCGAGGCTTATTGGTTTCTTCGTGACGTCGAGCATCGCATTCAAATGGTGCACGATGAGCAAACGCATCTTCTTCCGGAGACAGAAACCGACCTGAAGCGCATCGCTTTCATGATGGGCTTCGACGACACACCGAGTTTTGCCACGCGGCTGGTCGAGGTCTTCAAGACGGTCGAGCGGCGCTATGCCCGCCTGTTCGAACAGGAAACCAAGCTCTCGACGGGAACGGGCAATTTGGTTTTCACCGGTCAGGGGGATGATCCCGATACGTTGAACACGCTGCGTAAGCTCGGCTTCGAGCGGCCCTCCGATATCTCGCGCGTCATCCGCACCTGGCACTACGGTCGCTACAAGGCGACGCAGTCGGTGGAGGCACGCGAGCGCCTGACGGAGTTGACGCCGGAATTGCTGCGCGTGTTCGGTGAGAGCAAGCGCGCCGATGAAGCGATTCTGCGCTTCGATAGCTTTCTCTCGGGCCTGCCTGCCGGCATTCAGTTGTTTTCGCTTCTCGGCAGCAACCCCGCGCTCTTATCGCTCATCGTCAACATCATGTCGTCGGCTCCGAAGCTTGCAGAGGTAATTGCCGCCAAACCGCATGTCTTCGACGGCATGCTCGATCCCGGGCTGATGGCGGAATTGCCGACGCGCGCCTATCTCGCCGAGCGCATCCGCGGCTTTCTGGCGCCTGCGCGGTACTATGAGGAGGTGCTCGATCGACTGCGCATCTTCGCCGACGAACAGCGCTTCCTCATTGGCATCCGGCTGTTAACCGGCGCAATCCGGGGCGCCATGGCCGGCCGCGCTTTCACGCATCTGGCCGATCTCGTCATCGACGCAGCGCTCGATGCCGTCATGAAGGAGATCAGGACGGCACATGGCGATTTTCCGGGTGGCCGCGTGGCTGTCGTTGGCATGGGCAAGCTCGGGAGCTTCGAACTCACCGCCGGCTCCGACATCGATATCATCCTGGTTTACGACTACGACGATGAAGCTGCCGAATCCTCGGGCCCCAAGCCTCTCGACGCGACGCGCTATTTCACCCGCATCACGCAGCGACTGATCTCGGCGCTCTCTGCGCCGATGGCCGAGGGTGTGCTCTATGAGGTCGACATGCGCCTCCGGCCGTCTGGAAACAAGGGGCCGGTCGCTACTCGCATCAAGTCCTTCGAAAAATATCAGCGGGAAGAGGCTTGGACCTGGGAGCACATGGCGCTCACGCGTGCCCGCCTCGTGTGTGGCGACAAAGAACTGATCAGGGAAGCCGAGCGAATCATCGCCGACGTGCTCCTTTCGAAGACCGATGCAGTGAAGATCGCCAAGGACGTGTCGGAGATGCGGGCCTTGATCGAGCAAGAAAAGCCGCCGGCCAGTATCTGGGACCTGAAGCTCATTCCGGGCGGGCAGATCGATATCGAATTCATCGCGCAGTATCTGCGGCTAGTGGCCTCCACGAAAGGCCTGTTCATCGAGGAGGACGATTTCAATACGGCGGGGCAGGTGAAGCTCGTCGGCGTGGAATTGATGGACCGCGATGACATGGAACTCTGCCTTGCGGCGCTGTCGCTCTATACTGACATTTCGCAGCTCATCCGGCTCTGCATCGACGGTCTGTTCGATCCGAAGGAAGCGCCGGCGGGCCTGACCGATCTCGTTTCCCGTGCAGGCGACTGCCCTGACATCAAGACGCTTGAGGGAGAGATCAAACGGCTTTCGAAAGCCGTCAGGCAAATATTCCAGACCGTGGTGAGATCTTAGTGGCCGTTGTTCGGGATGTGGAGTGAAATGACGGTGCCGATCGCCTCGCGTGAGCGGATCTTCATTTTGCCCCCGTGAAGCGTCGTCAGCGACCGCGAGATCGCGAGACCGAGGCCAGAACCTCCCTTGCTTTTCGCATACTGGTTTTGCACCTGCTCGAAGGGTTGGCCGATCTTGCCGAGCGCCGCGCGAGGGATACCGATGCCAGTGTCTGCAATCGTCAGCATGACACCGCTGTTGGTGCGGCGCGTGCGAACAGCGATGCGGCCGCCTTCATTGGTGAACTTTACGGCGTTGGAAAGCAGGTTGAGCAGGATTTGCTTAATGGCGCGGCGGTCGGCGGTCAGCCGCATCCCCTCGCAAATGCGCTGCTCGACGAAGATATTCTTCTGTGCGGCCGGGATCGCGGTGAAGCGAAGGCTTTCCTCGATGAGTGGCGCAAGATCGATCGTCTCGCATTCAAGCTTTATGTGGCCTGCTTCGATCTTGGACATGTCGAGAATGTCGCTGATGACGTTCAAGAGGTGCTTGCCGCTGTCATGGATGTCGCGTGCATATTCATTGTACTTCGACGAGCCGAGCGGGCCGAACATCTGATCCTGCAGAATCTCCGAAAAGCCGAGGATCGCGTTGAGCGGCGTGCGGAGTTCGTGAGACATGTTTGCCAGGAACTCGCTCTTTGCCCGGTTGGCGGCTTCCGCGCGTTCCTTTTCGACTAGGTAGTTGGAGTTCGCGACAGAGAGCGCGGACTTCTGACTTTCCAGAGTCTGGCGGGAAGCGGAGAGGTCGCCGATCGTTGCCATGAGCCGGCGTTCAGAATCGCGCAGACGCTCCTGGTTGCGCTTCAGCAAGGTGATATCGGTGCCGACCGAAACCATGCCGCCGTCGCGGGTACGGCGCTCGTTGATCTGCAGCCAGCGTTCGTCGGCAAGCTGTACCTCCGTTGTGCGGGAATAGCCGGAGCCATCTGCGTCGGCGATCCGGCGCTCGATGACAGGGCGTGCCGCCGCGGCGTTGACGACGTTGCGCTCGGTGCCAGGGACCAGCACGCTGTCGGGCAGCCCATATGCCTGCTGAAAGTGCGTGTTGCACATGACAAGACGGTCGTTCTTGTCCCAAAGCACGAAGGCCTCGGACGTGCATTCGATGGCGTCAGCCAGGCGTTGGTCGGCCTCGGCGTAGCGCTGGGCGAGGCGATGCTGTTCGGTCACGTCCATCGCGATACCGATCATATGGACGCGGCCTGAGTTGGTGCGGATCACCTGAGCGCGGGCCCGCATCCAGACATAATGACCGCCTGCATGTCGCATGCGGAAGATCTGGTCGACCTGGCCGGCATCGCCGCGGGCAATCGATCGGGCGATTTCATAGACACCGCCATCCTCCGGATGCATCAGACGTGCCGCATCGCTGAAGCACATCGTCCGGTCTGAACCCGGAAGCCCCAGCATCTCGTACATCGAGCGCGACCAGTAGAATTCGCGCCTGTCGAAATCGAAGTCCCAGAGCCCGCAGCGACCGCGCGACAGCGCGGTCTCGACACGAAGGTTCGACTCCAGGAAGATATCATCGGCGTCACGGGCGCGCTTCACCTGCATGTAATAGGCGTAGAGGATGACGAGCAGGATCGAGGAGACGCCGGCGAAGAGGGTCACGTTCAGCGTGACTTCGTCGCGCCAGAGCTTGCCAATCCGCTCCAGCGATGTCGCTGCGATGACATAGCCGCCAGATTCGCCAATCAGAGTGATTTCGGCGTAGTGTGGGCGGCCGCTGATCGTCGTTTCTATGACGCCGGCGCGATCGCCGAAACGGCGGATCGCCGAGACCTCCGAGAAGAAGTCGCCGACGCTGGAGCCAAGATAGGCCGAGCCGGCTGCCGTTGCTGCGAACACCTTGCCACTCGGCTGCACCAATAGCACAAAGGCGTCATTGTCCAGGCGATCTTGCGGAAGGAAGCGCGCCAGCCGAGCCTGCGCCTGCGTGACATCTGCGGTTTCGAATATCTGGTTGGCATCGGAGAAGGCCGCAGCGGCCGTCGCGGCGGCAAGTGCGGTGGAGTGGCGGGCGGCGGCCTCTGTCCTACCATACTCGGAAACCATTCCGAAAAAGTGCGATGCAGCCACAACCGTAAGGAAGGCCACGATCAGGATCGGAATAATTCGCTTCAGGACGATTTCGACCTGGGAGAGGTTGCGCGAGGACGACAAGGAAGCACGGGAGCGCCTGGCTGAAAAGCTATCACGCCAGGCCAGGAGGCCGTCGAAATCGACACGCAGCCGCCCCTCGGCTGCGGTTGCCCGCCGCACGTTCATCATCTCTTCAGCCTTGATCCCTCGTGTGATTCGCAGCGCCGCTCGCCCGAACCTAACTCAATGAATCATTGGTGATTCGC
>Ga0102589_1005217_pt1 | contig 11510 bp, 11 predicted proteins | sample AraplaMF_Col_mLB_FD_76858 | JGI IMG/M metagenome (GOLD analysis project Ga0102589, IMG submission 76858) | Arabidopsis root microbial communities from the University of North Carolina, USA - plate scrape MF_Col_mLB | ecosystem: Host-associated > Plants > Roots > Endosphere | place: USA... | reverse complement strand
TTTAGTACAAAACTGGATTATTGGACCTGTACTTATGTTTGTTTTAGCAATTATTTTTCTTCCTGATAAGCCAGAATACATGGTCGGACTCATTATGATTGGTTTAGCACGCTGTATTGCAATGGTAATTGTTTGGAATGACCTTGCCGATGGGGATAAAGAGTATGCGGCAGGTTTAGTAGCTTTTAACTCGGTATTTCAAATGCTTTTCTTCTCCGTTTATGCATACGTGTTTGTAACAGTCATTCCAGAATGGTTAGGAATTGAAGGGGCTATTGTCGATATTACAATGATAGAAGTAGCGAAATCCGTATTTATCTATTTGGGAATTCCTTTTATAGCAGGTATGTTGACACGCTTTGTATTCGTTAAGTTAAAAGGAAGACAATGGTATGAAAAAGTGTTTATACCGAAGATTAGTCCACTTACATTACTTGCATTACTATTTACAATCATCGTTATGTTCTCTTTAAAAGGGGAAATGATTGTTAGCGTACCATTAGATGTAGTAAGAATAGCAATTCCGTTATTCATCTATTTTATTGTGATGTTTTTTGTTTCTTTCTTTATGGGAAAAAAAATTGGTGCAAACTATCCAGTGACAACAACGTTAGCATTTACAGCAGGTAGTAATAACTTTGAGTTAGCAATTGCTGTAGCAGTTGGTGTGTTCGGTATTCATTCGGGCGCAGCATTTGCAGCTGTTATCGGGCCATTAGTTGAAGTACCTGTAATGATTGCCCTTGTAAACGTCGCTTTTTGGTTTAAGCGTAAATATTTTAATAATCAACCAGTATAATTTAAAAACAAAGGCGGAAAACAACATGGAAAACAAAAAGACAATCTATTTCTTATGCACAGGAAATTCATGCCGAAGTCAAATGGCAGAAGCATGGGGCAAACAATATTTGGGAGATAAGTGGAATGTATATTCTGCAGGAATCGAAGCGCACGGAGTAAATCCAAATGCTATTAAAGCGATGAAAGAAGTAAATATCGACATAACGAATCAAACATCAGATATGATTGATGCATACATTTTAAATAACGCTGATTTAGTCGTTACCCTTTGTAGTCATGCGGATTCTGTTTGTCCTTCGACACCTCCACACGTAAATCGTGTTCATTGGGGATTCGACGATCCAGCAGGAAAAGAGTGGTCTGAATTTCAACGTGTTCGCGATGAAATTGGTGAACGTATAAAGCGATTTTCTGAAACTGGTGAGTAAATAAAGAAAAGAGTCAATCTTCTATTCCATAGATGATTGGCTCTTTTTTTATTGTACATAGTCATGACTGCATTGGTTTACAAAAATTATCAGAAAAATAGAGGATATTCTGTTAGAGTGATAAAGTTAGAAATGTATTTAATCGTGTAGGTGTTCACAAAAAATAAAGTCATTTAAAAGATAATATAGTTGTTTAGAATTAGAGAAGGTATGATGAATAATCACAATATCTTTCTCGTTTTATGTATAATTAAATAAGAGGATTTTTAGATATTTAAATAAAGGGTAGTATATTAGCGCAAGGGGGAGAAGGATGGATAAGTTGTTACAAGAAATCATAAATTGGTTAAGGATGAGTGATGAACAAATTGTTATTGGTATTTCAGGACATGGTGCAGCTGGAAAAACAACGTTTGCTAATAGACTCGTAAACTTATTAAATCAAAATGAAGTAAATTATATTAATACAGATCCTTACATTGTCAGTTCGGATATTCGTAAGCATGCAGTGATTCACTATACGTATCAAAATGAAAATCATTGTTATAAAATGACAGCTTGTCATCCAGCGGCGCACAATTTGGCAGCTTTAGAAAGAGATATTCAGATGGTTAGATCGGGGCTAGATTTTTATACGATAGATACGCATTACATGAAAAGTAATTTGATTTCTTCGAAAAATAAAGTAACGATTGTGGAGGGAATGAGCGCTGCATTTATTAATCCTGATTTATTTGATTTGAAAATTTATTTTTACACAGATGGCGAAACGGAACTAATGAGAAGATCAAGCCGGGATATAGCTGAAAGGGGAGCTGATATAAATTATTTAAGGCAGTCTCATGAAGAACGCCGGATTCAATATGAAGTATTTATGCATTCGTATAGTCAGCGTTTTGATATCATTATCAAAACTTCTGATGAAACAATATGTTTAGAAAAAAATACATTTGAGTTTTATAAAGTTTAAATGAAAATCCTCAATCTATTAATTTCATTATGACGGTTAATTTTTCTTATTTAGTACTTGTATTAAACAAATGTATTATTTAATCAAAAATACATTCACTATGAAATAATTAGATTTTAAAAAAATTTTAGCAGCCTTCTTTCATCTACATAGATAGAAGGCTATTGTAATTTTGGCGACAAAATTACATAACCTTATTATTATTACACAGTAGAGTATGATTTTTATTTGAATAAATTAGGTGTAACTTAAAAAATCCTCACTTTAAAAAGTTTTTATTCGGAAGTACAAAAATGAATTTTTTACATAAAGGGAGAATCGGATGAAACACATAATAAGAAATGCAGTAATGAGTTATTTTGAAGAAATTCATTCACTAGCAGTGGAGGAAGAATTACATAAGGATAGTTGGAATACCGATCTACACTATAAAATTATGGTGAATGGAAAGCGGTATTCCGCACGGTTTATGAATAGCAAGCGAACAATCAATCCAGCTTTTGGGTCGTTATCAAACGAACAACTGATGGAGCAAGTACGGTTTACGTATTATGTACGCGAACATGAAATTCCTTTTATGCAGATAAACAAGAATAGGGCAGGAGAGCCATTTACACTTGTCGCGTGGGATGATGAACAATACAGATTTGTATTGTCTAATTGGATTGAGGGAGAACATATTACACATTGTACAGAAAATATCGCAAAAGCCTTCGGAAAGGCAGCAAGAAAGATTCATGATATTTCTTACGCATTTCAAAGCTCGATTTTTCAAAAGAAATCTCACTTGGATGGGTATGCCCAGTTTATTCATATGCTAGAAAGTAAGGCAAGCACATGTGGAGGATTACGAGAGTATATAGATCTCGCTAAATATCATATAGAGTGCGCATATACGAGTGAATTAGAATTTATCGTACAAACAGATTTGAATCCTTTGAATGTTTTATGGGACTCAAGTGAACAGGTAAAAGGAATTGTAGATTTTGAATCTATTAGTTATGTAGACCGTATTGAAGGATTGTCCTTTTTAATAAAATGGTATTCTCGAACAGAAGGAATACATTCGCATGAAGTATGTTCAAGTGTCGCTAGTGCATTTTTAGAAGGGTATAAGGCTCATAATATTGTAACATCAAATGATTACAAAAGACTTTCTTCGTTACTGTGGCTATCCGGTAGCTTGAATTGGAATTTTGTGAAGAAAACGCTAAGTGTAATAAGTGATGAAAGGGAATTAGAAGAACATTTGGAAGTTTATAGAGTGAGGGGAGAAAGGCTATCTTCATTGTTAATTTGTACATAACATATATTCTCCTAATTTGGGATTCAAATAAGAAAAAATAGGAGGTGTTCTAAAAATGAAAATACAAATTGTATTATTTGACGGCTTCGGAGAGCTCGTCTCCTTTGCACCTTTTGAAGTATTAAACAGAGCGATAGAAGAAGGGGCTCCATTTACAGTTGAATTCGTTTCAAGTGAACCAAAACAAGAAGTTACTACTTCATTTGGAGTTACGGTTAAACTACATGATTTTTTAAGGATGGATAATCGTCCAGATTTGTTAATTGTGCCTGGTGGTGGCTGGAATCATAAAGCTGAGCACGGGGCACGAAAGCAAGCTGAGCTTGGCACTTTAACTAAAATAATTAGAGAGATGCACAACGAAGGAACGATTGTTGCTGGAGTTTGTACTGGAGGTATGTTATTAGCTGCATCTGGTATATTGAATGATAAAAAGGCAACAATGCATCATTTGGCGCAGAGTGAAATTCGTACATATGGGGCAGAGCCTCTTCCATACAGAATTGTGGATCAAGGGAATGTTATTACTGCAAGAGGAGTTACTTCAGGACTTGATTTAGGACTTTGGATCACGGAAAGATTTGCAAGTCCAAAAATTGCAGCTGCTGTTGAATATAGAATGGAATATGAGCGGCGAGGTGTCGTTTGGAAGTGATTTGACTGTAATCATAGTTTTTTTTGCTGTAGAGTGTATTAGATATTGTAAAAGAGAAAGAGCTAACTCATACGAGCCGGCTCTTTCTTTTATGTATTCATTTTCTATGTTTAATAATTTGGCTGAATATAACCTAATTTTATTCCCTTCGTGACAGCTTCTAAAATGAGAGGAGTTCAACATAATGGACATAAACGTTGCTTATACATGTAAAGGAAGATGTCATAAAATGAATAAAGACTGCTAATTTTTGTGTACTTTGATTATGTAGAAATAGGGGAGATGACATGAAAGACAATACGCCTAAGAAAATTTTATTTATTCAATCAGGCATTCCTTTTTATTATCCAATGATCGAAGAAGCAATTTTGAATAGTTTACAAAAGGTAAACAGTAATACAATTATGGTGAACCCAGAACGAGCGATAGAAACCGCATTAAAAATGAAACCGGATTTTATTTTGGTACTTGGTGGTTTAAACGAGGGAATTATTAGTGTCATGCCAGTACTAAAGAGTGCAGGTTTTACTACTGGACTTTGGCTGACAGATGATCCGTATTATACGGATGTAACACAACATCTTGTGCCGTACTATGATTACATATTTACGCAAGATTTAAATTGTATCAAGTTTTATAGAGGATTAGGATGTAAGAATGTATTTCATCTTCCGTTAGCAGCAAATCAAGATGTGTTTAAACCTTCTCAGGAAGAAGATACATATAAATATGATCTTAGTTTTATAGGTACAGCATTTGAAAATAGACTTACCTTTGTTGATTCTATTTCAGAGTATTTAGCAGAAAAAAATATAAAAATTGTGGGGTTCGGTTGGGAGAAGTTAAATAATTATGAAAGATTAAAGGATAAAATACAACTCTTGCCACTTGCGAAGTATGAGGATGCATTGCAATATTACGTAGCTACTAAAATTAATATAAATTTACACCGTTCACCAAATGATCAGGAATTGAATTGTAATGCAGCAAATATCCAAGCATATTCAGTAAATAATAGAACGTTTGAAATTAATGCTGTAGGCTCTTTTCAATTAACTGATATACGACCAGATGTAGCAAAACATTACATACCAGGTGTTGAAATAGAAACTTTTTATAGTGCACCAGAGTTTATACAAAAAGCAGAGTATTATTTGGAACATGTACAAGAAAGAAAACAAATAGCAAGAAATGGACTGGATAGAACTTTGAAACATCACACATATGATAAACGTATATTACAACTATTAAACTATATTAATTTCATAGGCGTGAAGATGTAGTCTAATCATTAACTTAAATGATAAGCGGTCATTAGAAGAAGAAATCACCCATTACGAGAAAGATTTTGATGAATATATTTTTGACAGTAAAGAAGCATTCATCCAATCAGAAAAAATGGTTTACAGCAGGTGGTCACCATTAATAGAACATGCGGTTTATGATTTAATGAGAGAAGAAGATAATAAAGTGAAATGGCATGCTACTGGCGATACCGCTAGAAGTGTAATTAAGTTTCAATATACGGTGTATAAAACGTTGAAATCTAATAAAATTAAAAATGATATTTTATTATTGTATTGTGATCTTCCGGATAATTATTTAAAAATAAGAGAATTGCAGATTGCGGAATTGAAGAAGCGTATTGATATTACGACTAAGCTGTATAGAGATACAGGGCACTTAATGCATTGGGATAGACCAGAAGAGATTGCTGAGGATGTTTTAAATTGGTTCATATAAAGGAGGTCCGTTGTTCGAATTTGAGCAACGGATTTTCTTGATACGTTACCTGAAAAAGAAACTAGTATCTCTAAACTAGAGGAAAGTAAAAAATAAAGAAAAGAGGTTGCCTAAAAGTAATTATTTAGCGACTTTTGGGACAACCTCTTCTTTGGTTGTGGATTTTCAAGAAAATTTAGAATAAAATAAAAATATAGCCACCTACCTATTATTCACTAATGAAAAGAGGCTAGCGAAATGCAATTGAAGTATGGGAAGCACATTAATATATTATCTATTGTTCTAACTTTGTTCTCTTTTTCTGTAATTGTAAGTTTCTCTACCTGGTTGAGTGGATATTCAATTCCCAATCTTTCTACAATGCTTAAGGTAACAATGTTGAGTGCATTTATTCTTGGAATTATAGGGTTTAGACAAGAGAAAAGCGCACTAGCGATTATAATTATGGGAATATGTGCCTTTGCTCTAGTCGTTCTATATACTTATGCGGTTATAAGTTTTCTTGAGCATTAAACACCAAAAAAAAGAAACGAACATTTTTGTTCGTTTCTTTTTTTGGGATGATTATTATAAAATAGCCTCTTCTAATGATTGAGTGCTGAATCCAAGAATTAATTTTTGAATGTTATTTTCATGATCTTTTACAATGATATATGGAACGCCCTGTACGTTAAAGGATTCAACCTCTTCTTTTTCTTATGGGGTATTAGGGGTACCCCCCATGCCCATCAACTTAAGAATTCAGAATTACCCCAAAACGAAAAAATGAGATTTTTGTTACAAGTTAGCACAAAATTCTGTTCCGGGGTACTATAAAATATTAGCTTGATGGGCATGGGGGCCGAACAAATACGCAGAACTATGGATATTTGTGTTAAAGTTCGGGTTCTGGGCATAGGTTATTTGAGTTGTAAGACAATTGTTTTTTTAGAAAATTAACTAGATTAATGATTCAAAACTTCAGGAACTAGAGGAGTTGATGATGCTTTCGAATCTCATACAGTGGTTATTCAATAGTCATTTTTATAATTATCTGCAATATTTAAATCTCTATATAAAACTTAAAAAATTTGTTCTGCTACCAATTCTGAAAGAGTTTTAATTCCGTAGTCAATTTCATTTAAGGATGCATAAGAATAAGAAATTCTTAAATATTGATCAGAGTGAAACTCATACAAATCTCCAGGGTGAACAAGTATTTTCCGACTTAAGGCTTTAGTAAAAAGCTGGTACATGGATATACCTTCATTTAACTTAAGCCAGATGAAATATCCGCCCTTAGGAATATTCCATGTACCGATACTGGTAAAATATTTCTTTAATGCTCCAAGAGCAACATCTCTTCGGAGCTTAACATTTTTCCTCATTATATCGTTATGCTGATAATAAAGACCACTAGAAAATAGTTCTGTGATTACATTCTGGGAGAGTGAGCTGGTTCCATAATCAGTTTGCATTTTTATATCTGCCAATCTTTCAATGACTTTTTCTGATCCAACAATCCATCCAATCCTAAGACCAGGACTTAAATTCTTCGATATCCCACCAATATATAATACAAGTCCATTGTTATCAAATGCCTTTATTGGCTGTGGAGGTTTTTCATCAAACCAAAGCTCCCTATATACATCATCCTCGATAATGGGCAAACGTTCCCTATCACACGCATCAACAAGCGTTTTTCTTCTTTCAAGTGACATGACGCTTCCGGTAGGATTTTGAAAAGTAGGTATTGTAAAAAGCATTGCTCCTTTTCTCCGCCTATGTCGATCAATCAATTCTTTTATTTCTATACCTTCTTCATCCAGCTTAATTCCCGAAAGCTGCATTCCGAGGGATTGAAAGGTTCTAAGAGAGTATAGGTAGGATGGCTTTTCAACATATACTACTGAGTTCGTTTGCAAAAGGCCAAGGGAAATAAGCTGCAGTGCCTGCAAAACACCAGAGGTAATCAAAACTGAGGATGGATCAGCTTCTATTCCTATTGTTTTAAGGTATGTGCATACTTCTCTTCTTAGATGGATATTTCCTTTTGGTTCTTCATAACCCAGCGATCCCATAGAATTAGAGAGTTTTTTTAGTACTCCCTGAATCATTTTGTTAGGTATTAATTCGGGGGAAGGTTCGCAGGACCCCATTCGGATGATATCAGGTTGGAATTCAGCCTGATTGATCTGCTGCATTATCTTTTGATTTGTTTGATGTAATCCCGAAGAAATATAGGGAAGCCAATTATGTGAATGATTAATGGACATTAATGTCCATGTATTGTTTATTACTCTTGTACCTCCACCAGCGTTACCGTTAATAAGGCCTTCAGCTGCCAGCTCTTCAAGGGCAGATACTACGGTACTTCTGTTTACACTGAAAATTTCAGAAAGTGTCCGCTGACTTGGCAATTTGAAACCAACCGGCCATTCTCCAGTTGCTATTTTGTCCTTTATGAAGTTAACAATCTGTATATTCAATCGAGTAGGATTATTTCTATCAGGTCTCCAGTTGATATCTAACATGAAATTCCTCCAAAATCATAGTACTTTTACCATATCATTTGGTTGGTTAAATAACAACCAAGGATGGTTGGAGACTTTTTGTTGTTGTTCAAATACAATTACATTAACAGATATTAAAATTTTAAAGGAGAATGATAACTATGGTACCAATAAGAATTCTAAGTGATAATGATGTTAAGAACATTCTTGATATCAAGAATACAGTAGCATGTGTAGAAAAAGCCTATGCGCTTAAAGCCAACAATCAAGCGAGACTATTCTCCATGGTATCTGAGGTGATTTTTGAGGATAGGGCAGAAATGGATATTAAATCAGGGATGCTTAATGAAGAAGATGTGTTTGGATTAAAACTCGTTTCATGGTTTGGTGATAATAAAAATCAAGGACTTCCAGCTATAACAGGGATGACTATGTTATTTGATTTGAAGAATGGATTTCCTAAGGCAATGATCAACGCAAGTTATTTGATAGGAATGCGTACTGGAGCAGCAGGTTCAATAGGCGTGAAACACCTGTCAAAACAAGATTCAAAAACACTAATGATTGTTGGGACAGGAGTTCAGGCGATTTTTCAAATAGCAGCCACTCTATCTCAAGTTCAGACAATAACCAAGGTATATATATATGACCCCATAAAATATGAAAATGCATCAAAATTCCAGTATTCAATAAAGACGGAACTAGAAAAAATTATAAATGATATCAACGATACTTATAATAAGAGCTGGAAACAAAGAATTGAGTCAGTTCAGTTTGTAGCTGTAGAAAATCCAGTGAAAGCTTTGGAAGAAACCGATGCAGTAATTACGATAACGCCTTCTCGAAAACCACTGATTTTTAAGGAGTGGATTAAGCCAGGCATACATTTCAGCTGTGTGGGGGCAGACATGACTGGAAAACAGGAAATAGATGAAAAGATCTTTGAGGTAGCTTCTGTATATGTAGATGATATTACACAAGCATCGACAGTCGGAGAAACACAAAGTGCTATAAGGGCTGGTATATTAGGCAAAAACAATTTGACTGAAATCGGACAATTCATACTTGGAAATGCGAAAGGACGTACAAGTGATGAAGAAATTACGATTTTTGATAGTACTGGCATAGCATTGCAGGATCTTGCAGTTTCAAATTATATTGTATCAAAAGCAGAAGAAATGAATGTTGGGACAATCGTGCAAATATAAAATCGATATACAATTTGGAGGGATCATATTATGAAGGTAAAAGTTTATACATTAAATTCATTTGCAAAATCCATTGAGGGAGGGAACCCTGCCGGAGTGGTACTTAGCGCTGATTATCTATCAGATGAGGAAATGAAAAAAATAGCAGGTATCATCGGTTTTAGTGAGACTGCTTTTGTCATGAAGTCAGACCTTGCTGACTTCAAGGTTAGATTCTTTACACCTAATGAAGAGGTTGATCTTTGTGGCCATGCAACGATAGCAGCGTTCTATATACTTTCAAGCCAAGGATATATTAAACCAGGAAAATATTCTCAAGAAACAAAGGCTGGAATTTTAAGTGTAGAAGTAATGGAAGACCTATCAATTATGATGGAGCAAAATGCTCCAAGCTATTATGAAATAATAGACAAGGAGGAAATTGCAGATTCCTTAAATATTACTATAGATGAAATGTTGGGGGATCTATCAGTGCAAATTGTATCTACTGGCCTTAGGGATATACTTGTACCGATTAAAAACTTAGATATATTAAATTCTATAAAGCCAGATTTTGAAAAAGTAACAAATATCAGCAGTAAATATAATACCATTGGTTATCATATTTTTACCCTTGAATCACTAAAGGGTTCAAATGCTCACTGTAGAAATTTGGCACCTTTATATGGAGTTCCCGAAGAATCTGCAACTGGTACATCCAATGGTGCCCTTTCATGTTATCTATATAAATATGGTAAAATCAAACCTGAACATGTTATTAATATATCTGTTGAGCAAGGTTACTCTATGAAAAAACCTTCGGAAATAGTTATAGCGTTAACCACTCAAGGGAAAGAAATTATTGAGGTAAAGGTAGGCGGAAAAGCATTGAATTTATCTGAAACAGAGGTTGAAATATAATTGGGGTACCGCCACATCACTATCAACCTAAGATAAATTTATATCCATAATTCAAAGAAAACGTTATTCTTTTTGTAGAAATATACAGAAAGAATAACGTTTTTGTATGAATTTATCGATTTTAGATGAACTAGAATTGTTTTCTAAAGAATTACAACGATATATGTCACCGCATGCTTTAGAACAATTAGCTAGAGAGATAGGGGTTGTTCAACGAAAAAGTAAATACAGTATTAGAAAAAAATATATTTTGATGCAAATTTATGGTGTAAGCAAGAGCATGAAAGTTCTATCGCCAATTCTTTTTTTGATATAATGGATGCGTGGCAGAAAATAGATAGAAAGATACTGCTAGTAATTTATACTTAAAATGTTGGGAGATTGAACAGAGTTATGGGGACAGAAAAAGAAATTAGTTCCGCTAAATTAATATGGAAGATGACGCGCCCGCATACATTAACGGCGACGTTTTCTCCTGTAATTTTAGGGACAGTGGCATCACTTTATGTTGCCAAAATTGATTGGCTTTTATTTATTGCGATGATGCTTGCATGTTTAGCGCTGCAAATAGCAACGAACTTATTTAATGAGTACTATGATTTCAAACGTGGATTAGATACCGCTGAATCCGTTGGCATCGGTGGCGGAATTGTCCGTCATGGATTGAAGCCAAAAAATGTGTTAACAGTTGCGCTTTTATTGTATGTCGTAGCAGCATTTATTGGCATTTATATTTGTATGAATAGCAGCTGGTGGTTAGTTGTCATTGGTTTAATTGGGATGGCAGTTGGCTATTTATATACAGGCGGTCCATTACCAATTGCGTACACTCCGTTTGGAGAATTAGTTTCTGGGTTGTTAATGGGGACATGTTTTGTAATCATTGCTTTCTTTATTCAAACGAATACTGTAACGATTGAAAGTGTATTGATTTCCATTCCAATTGGAATTTTAGTAGGTGCAATCAATATGTCAAATAACATCCGAGATATCGAAGAAGATATTAA
>Ga0102589_1005214_pt1 | contig 11518 bp, 8 predicted proteins | sample AraplaMF_Col_mLB_FD_76858 | JGI IMG/M metagenome (GOLD analysis project Ga0102589, IMG submission 76858) | Arabidopsis root microbial communities from the University of North Carolina, USA - plate scrape MF_Col_mLB | ecosystem: Host-associated > Plants > Roots > Endosphere | place: USA... | reverse complement strand
AATACCGAAAACAACATCCGGTAAAACGCAATAACCCCTGCCTCTGCATTTGCTAATTTAACAAATATCGCAGATAAGGATACAGAAATAACACCTATAAATATAGGAATGTATGGATGAATTTTTGGTTTCTCCATTAAATCGAACCTCCTATCATTTTTACTGGATACGACTTTGTGCTATCCGTGTTATCTACTTGAAACTTTAACTTATACCAGCATCTATTTAATCACCTATAACGCTGGAGACTTCTGTAACTACTTTTGCTATCGATACCGTTTGATGAAAGAAATAAAAAATACTTATACTTCATTCCTATCGTGATGTACAATACAAAAAAGTAATGTACATATAATAATGACACCTTGCATATCTCTTAGCAATACGAAATATCTGTGGAGGGTTGCGTATGGAAACCTTATTTGGAAATATGATTACATATGAAGTTGGCATAAAATTAGTAATTGCAGCCACATTAAGTTTAGTAATCGGCATCGAGAGGGAATTAAAAAAGAAGCCTGTAGGATTAAAAACGAGCTTAGTTATCGCTACTTTTAGCTGTTTATTAACTATTATTTCAATCGAAACCGCGTACTCAACACCCCCAAGGTCAGAAATCAATATTACAATGGATCCTCTACGCTTGGCTGCCCAAATTGTTAGTGGAATTGGATTTCTTGGAGCAGGTGTTATTTTAAGGCGCGGGAATGATAGTATCTCAGGTTTAACAACCGCTGCAATGATTTGGGGAGCTGCTGGGATAGGGATTGCAGTCGGTGCGGGATTCTATATGGATGCTACTTTAGCTGTTATTATCATTGTCTTCGGCATTGAGGTTTTATCGCCGTTTCTAATGAAAATAGGACCAAAAAGAATTCGTATGCGAGAGATATCATTGAAAGTTCAGATTAACAATGATGAAAAAAGCGAGTCCTTTCTAGAATTTCTAAAGGAAAGCAATATTATTATCGAAAACATACGCATTCAAGATATCCCAAATAATAATAATGTTTTTCACGAATTAGATTTACGGTTATCATTAATAGTATCTGATAACTTACTGTCATTTTATCGTTCATTACGAGCACTGCCCTATATAGAAAAAATCGAAATGGAAATTTTAAACTAGTTGGAGGATTCTTTCGTGGGAGAACTATTAAAACTATTAAAAAACGGAAATAAACCATCTTTGATGGCAGCAGTTGTCAATGCCTTTTTAGGAGTTATTAAAGGCGTCGCCTTCTTCTTTACAGGTAATGTTGCCATGTTTGCAGAAATGATGCACTCTCTAGGGGATGCAGCAAACCAATTATTTGTTTATATCGGCTCAGCACTTTCGAAAAAAGCACCGACAAAACAATTTCCCGGAGGCTTTGGCCGAATCGTAAATTTAGTTTGTCTTTTTGCCGTTATAATCGTGGCAATCCTTTCTTATGAAACTGTAAAAGAAGGCTGGCATCATTTTATACACCCAGCTGGAGAATCTAAAGGAATGCTCATTGCACTTGGCGTATTATTGATCGGTATTGTTTTAGAAGGATCAGTTCTTGCGAAAGCTGCCGTCGAAATACTACATGAGACTGGGCAAGAAAAAGTGGGATTACTAACAGCTATCCCTAAAGCTTTTCCCTATTTAAATCGCGCAAAACCAGCAACAAAATTAGTGTTTATGGAGGACTTAGTCGCTACAGGTGGTAACGTGTTGGCCTTCGCTGCTATTTTAATAGCGCACTTTACAGGCTGGGCAAATATAGAAGGGCTCGTTTCGATGATTATCGGCTTTATGATGTTCTATGTAGTAGCAAAAGTTTTCCTTGATAATGCACGAGGCGTTATTGGTGAAACAGACGAAGAAATGCTAAATCATATTGCTCATCTTGTTATGGATGACCCAAATATCCAAGATATTGTTCGTTTAGAGGTCGTTAAAGAAGGGGAATTTTTACATGTGGAATTAGTTGCCGAAGCTGACCCTAACTTATCACTTGCTTTTCTAGATGATGTCCGCGACCATTTAACAGAGGTCATTTTAAGTCAAAAGGGCGTATCAAAAGTGGCCATTTTATATGATGAGGATGATGGGAAACAAAATTGGGTGCACATTGGTGAAAGACCGGATCACTCAACACCCAAACAATAATCATTATCCAACAAAATTTTTCTAAATAAGATAAATAGCCAATTGTCATGTTTCAGGCAGTTGGCTATTTTTTTATACAAATTAACGATGTCTCTAAACAACGCAATGTGACATCAAGATTTTTATAAGGAAGCCTGCATATCAAGACTGTGTAGCCTCAATTAAAGTGAGTTTTGCAAAATAGCTCGCACATCTTCTTCCTGTAATTTGTTGAAGTTTCCAAAAGGCCCATTTTGCATTGCATGTTCTACGATTTGACGGAATTTCGAATCATCAATTTCATAATCTGCAAGGTGACTTGGAGCTCCTATTGAAGTCCAGAATGCCGACAAACGATCAATTCCTTCATATGCTACTTCTTCTGGAGTCTTTCCTGTAGCGTCGACACCGAAAACACGTGTTGAAATACCCGCAAAACGCTCTGGATTCACAGGTACACTTAGACGCATCCAATGTGGTTGTAATATCGCTAAACCGCCTGCGTGCGGAATATCGTATACTGCAGATACAGCGTGCTCAATATTATGTGACGCCCAATCACCTCGAGAACCAATTGATAAGAATCCATTTAATCCAATTGTTCCAGCTAATAAAATAGTTTCACGCAACTGGACATTCTCTAAATCTTCTATTAATTTAGGAGCTGCTGTAATAACTGTTCGTAATACTCCTTCACACATTTCATCTGTAATTGGAGTATTCGTTGTGTTATGGAAATATTGCTCAATTACATGCGACATCATATCAACGATACCGTAAACTGTATGATTTTTTGGTACTGACACTGTATACGCTGGATTTAAAATCGAAAATTTCGGGAAAACGGCAGGGCTACCCCAGCTTAGTTTTTCTTCTGTCTCCACATTTGTTATGACAGAGCCTGAGTTCATTTCAGAACCTGTTGCAGCTAGCGTTAATACCGTTCCAAGCGGTAAAGCGTCCTGCACAAATACTTTACGTTTTACAATGTCCCAAGCATCGCCATCATATTTTGCTCCGGCGACGATTAACTTAGAACAGTCAATAACGGAACCGCCACCAACAGCTAGAACTAGATCAATTCCTTCTTTTTTACAAAGATCAATACCAAGTCTCGCTGTTTCCACACGTGGATTTGGCTCAACACCGCTTAGTTCAAATATTGTTTTATTTGCTTCTTGTAACTTCTCGATAACAGCATTGTATACACCATTTTTCTTAATGCTGCCTCCACCATATACAACCAATACCTTTTTACCATGCTGCGCTAACTCTTTTGATAGCTTTTCTAGTGCATTTTCACCAAAATGCAACTTTACCGGATTATAAAATGTAAATGAATCCATTCAATTCGCCCCTTTCTAGTTGGATTTTCTCATATTTCTTTTAATGAACGCAAAGATTTAAAACCAAAATATTAGCTCCAACTTGTCAGTATGAACGTTCTAACGGTCTGTCCCATCAATTAGCCTCTCAAACTAACTTATTGTCTGTTAAGTAGCTCTAAATAGTATGACTTCATATACGATGTACGTTCTCCAAATTCGTCAAAGTAGAACCTCTTCCTTATGCGAAAAAAGGGATGCATACAAAAAAAACGAGTCATCCGACTAAGAATGACTCGCCTTTCATTATATTATTTAAACCCATCCACGGAAGCGTGAAGCTTCTGCAGTGCGGCGAACACCTACCATATAAGCCGCTAAACGCATGTTAATGTTACGTGTTGTCGCAGTTGTATAAACGTTTTCAAATGCATCAACCATTTTTTTGTATAGACGTTCTTCAACTTCTTCTTCAGTCCAGTAATAACCTTGGTTATTTTGTACCCATTCGAAGTAAGAAACCGTAACACCACCAGCAGATGCTAATACGTCTGGTACAAGTAGAATACCACGGTCAGTTAAGATTCTAGTTGCTTCAGCTGTTGTTGGACCGTTCGCTGCTTCTACTACGATGTTTGCTTTAATGTTGTTTGCATTGTCTGCAGTAATTTGGTTTTCGATAGCAGCTGGCACTAGAATATCACAATCAAGCTCTAATAATTCTTTGTTTGAAATTGTGTTTTCAAATAATGTTGTTACAGTACCGAAGCTATCACGACGATCTAATAAGTAGTCGATATCTAAACCTTCTGGATCATGAAGTGCACCATAAGCATCAGAAATTCCGATTACTTTTGCACCTAAATCATGCATGAATTTCGCAAGGAAGCTACCTGCGTTACCGAAGCCTTGAATAACAACGCGTGCGCCTTTAATATCAATGCCACGTTTTTTCGCTGCTTCTTGGATAACGATTGTTACGCCTTGTGCAGTTGCACGGTCACGACCTTGAGAACCGCCAAGTACTAGTGGCTTACCTGTAATGAAACCTGGTGAGTTGAATTCATCCATACGGCTGTATTCATCCATCATCCAAGCCATAATTTGTGCATTTGTAAATACGTCTGGCGCAGGAATATCTTTTGTTGGTCCTACGATTTGACTAACTGCACGAACATAACCACGGCTCAATTTTTCGATTTCATCCATAGACATTTGACGAGGGTCACAGATGACACCGCCTTTACCACCGCCATAAGGTAGATCCACGATACCACATTTCAATGTCATCCACATTGAAAGCGCTTTAACTTCTTCCTCAGATACGGCCGGATGGAAACGAACCCCACCTTTAGTTGGTCCTACAGCATCATTATGTTGTGCACGGTAACCAGTAAATACTTTTGTTGTACCATCATCCATTTTCACAGGAATACGCACTTGTAGCATGCGAAGCGGTTCTTTTAACAATTCATACATTGCTTCGTCATAGCCAAGTCTATTTAGAGCCTCTTGAATGACTTCTTGAGTTGATGTGAACAGATTTAAGTTTTCAGACATTATTAAATCGCCTCTTTGTTTTTATAATGATAGTATATCGGCATCATTGTAACACACTTCCGAATTGAAATGTGAACATTTTGTTAAAGATTAAAAACTTTTTCAATTTGCTCGATTGACCAATCTAAATCTTCTTGAGAAATAACAAGTGGTGGCGCAAATCGAATAACAGTATCATGTGTTTCTTTACATAATAGACCTAATTCTTTAAGCTTTTCACAGTATGGACGTGCTGCCTCTGTTAATTCCATTCCGATAAATAAACCACGACCACGAACATCTTTAATAACTGGGTTATTAATTTCTCTTAATTTCCCTTTAAAGTATTCACCAAGTTGGTGTGAACGCTCTGCTAATTTTTCATCTAGTAATACTTTAATTGAAGCAATAGATACAGCACACGCTAAAGGATTACCACCGAAAGTTGAACCGTGTGATCCTGGATTGAAAACTCCTAAAATTTCACGATTTGCAGCTACACAAGAAATTGGGAATACACCGCCGCCTAAAGCTTTCCCTAAAATGTACATATCAGGCTCTACTTCTTCCCAATCACATGCGAACATTTTACCTGTACGTGCTAAACCAGCTTGAATTTCATCCGCAATGAATAAAACATTGTTTTCACGGCATAGCTCGCGAGCAGCTTTTAAGAAGCCTTCTGGTGGAATAACGATTCCAGCTTCACCTTGGATTGGCTCAATTAAAAACGCCGCTGTGTTAGGAGTAATAGCAGCTTTTAATGCTTCTAGATTACCGTAATCGACTAACTTAACATTCGGTAACATTGGACCGAAGCCACGACGATATTCTTCGTCAGATGATAAAGATACAGCAAGCATTGTACGACCATGGAAATTACCATTACATGCAATAATTTCAGCCTTTCCATCTTCTACACCTTTTATATCATATGCCCAACGACGAGCCGCTTTAAATGCAGTTTCTACCGCTTCAGCACCTGTATTCATCGGTAATACCATCTGTTTATTCGTTAATTTACCAACAAGCTCATACCACTCACCAAGGTTTTCACTATAAAACGCACGAGAAGTTAATGTTACTTTATCAGACTGCTCTTTTAACGCAGCGATAATTTTCGGATGACGATGACCCTGGTTCACAGCAGAGTATGCGGATAGCATATCTAAGTATTTATTACCTTCCGGATCTTTTACCCAAGCACCCTCAGCCTCTGAGATAACGATCGGTAGCGGGTGATAGTTTGCAGCACCAAAATTTTGAGTTTGTTCAATAACTAGTTTTGTTTTTGTCATATAGTATTCTCTCCTTACTTTCATGATGAAAAATCTATGGAAGACTATGTTTTTCTATAAGTAAATTTAATAGGACAATTTCGCATTTTCTGAATATAAAAAACAGGAATCTGCCTAGCTACTCCTAGGTAAGCCGCTACACTTAGCGTCTGCGAGGTCTTGCTCGGCCTACTTTATTAGGAGGAGTTTCGCAGATTCTCTTATTAACCCCAGCCGGATTCAGTTTTGCGCTTACTACACAAAGCCGAATCCGTGACATACACCGAGGGCTATACTTCTTTTTGGTTTGCTAAAGAATTTATAGCATTTCTGAAGTTGTTTTTGCTTGCATGTGAAGTTGTAGGTAGTCTGGGCCACCTGCTTTTGAATCAGTACCTGACATATTGAAGCCACCGAATGGTTGGTAACCTACGATTGCACCTGTACAACCACGGTTGAAGTATAAGTTACCTACATGGAAATCTTCACGAGCCTTTTCTAAGTTCATACGATTATTTGTAATAACCGCACCTGTTAAACCGTATTCAGTATCGTTTGCAATATCGATTGCTTGATCGAAATCTTTAGCCTTTGCGATTGCTACAACTGGACCAAAAATTTCTTCTTTCATAATACGTGCCGAAGGATCTACGTCTGCAAATACTGTTGGTTGGATGAAGTAACCAACTGAATCATCAGCTGTACCACCTGCAACAAGGCGACCTTCTCCTTTACCAATTTCAATGTATTCTGTCACTTTATTGAATGCCGCTTGGTCAATAACTGTTGCCATGAAGTTTTTAAAGTCTGTTGGATCACCAACTGTTAACGTGTTAGTAAGCTCAATTACACGATTAACAACTGTGTCGTATACATCTTCAACGATAATAGCACGAGAACATGCTGAACATTTTTGACCTGAGAAGCCGAATGCTGATTTTACGATAGATTGAGCAGCAAGCTCTAAATCTGCTTCTTTATCAACAACGATTGTATCTTTACCACCCATTTCAGCGATCACACGTTTAATCCAAATTTGACCATCATTTAATACAGATGCACGTTGGTTAATACGTAAACCTACATCACGAGATCCAGTGAAGCTGATGAAACGCGTTTTCGGATGATCAACTAAGTAGTCACCTACTTCTGCACCAGAACCTGGTACAAAGTTCACAGCACCTGCTGGAAGACCAGCTTGCTCTAACACTTCGATAAATTTATAAGCAACTACAGGAGTTGTTGAAGCTGGTTTTAATAATACAGTGTTACCTGTTACTAAAGCAGCAACTGTAGTCCCTGCCATAATTGCGAATGGGAAGTTCCATGGTGAAATAACAATACCAATACCTAGTGGAATATAGTCATAACGGTTATATTCACCAGGACGGCTTTCTACAGGTTGACCTTCTTTAATACGTAGCATTTGACGGCCATAGTATTCTAAGAAATCAATTGCTTCTGCAGTATCTGCATCAGCTTCAGCCCACGGTTTGCCCGCTTCTTTTGTTAAAAGTGCAGAGAATTCGTGTTTGCGACGACGGATAATTGCCGCTGCCTTAAATAGTACGTCTGCACGAATAGCTGGATCTACTTTTTTCCAAGTTTTAAATGTTGCGTCTGCAGCTTGCATTGCTTTTTCAGCTAGCTCTTTGTTTGCTTTTGACACGCGACCAATTACTTCTGTTTTATTTGCAGGGTTATATGAAACGATTTTATCTTCTGTCGTAATACGTTCGCCACCGATAATAAGTGGGTAGTCTTGACCTAAATAACTTTCGACTTTATTTAATGCTTCTAAATATGCTTTGTAATTTGCCTCTTGAGTAAAATCTGTGAATGGTTCGTGTTTGTATGAAATCATACTAAATCCTCCCTCGTGAGATGTGTTATAAGTGTGCAAAAAACATTGACGCAAAATATCTTTGCGTTTAGAATATTCTTACACTTATTATAATGCAAAATTTCGTTGCATATTTCAAGTAAAAAATTTTTGAGGTGCACATTTTATGAAAAATTCCGAACCTTTACTCCCTTTTTATGAGTTTATTGCAACAAATGTAACTGTTGGTATTCATGCTGTAGACCTTTCTGGCAAAACGATTATTTATAATACGAAGATGAAAGAAATTGAAGGATTTCATTTTGATGAATTAGCCGATCGTTCTGTTATTGAAATGTTTTCTTTCCGCCAGCATGAAAGTACTTTAATGCGTGTATTACAAACAGGTAAAAAAGAAATTAATGTGAAACAAACGTATTGGAATAAAAATGGTCATGAAATTACAACGATTAACGATACTTTTCCACTATATGTCGAAAATAAACTTATTGGGGCTATCGAGTTTGCTCGGGACATTACATCACTCGAAAAGCTAGTTTATCAGCCTCTTCGTCGATATGGTGAACCTTTAACATTCGATATGATAACAGCTGTTTCTGATTCGATGCGACAAGTTATCGCAAATGCCAAAAAGGCGGCAGCTGTGAAATTACCAGTATTATTAATTGGTGAATCAGGTACAGGAAAAGATTTAGTAGCAGAGGGTATACATCATGCAGCTTCGACGGACCCTGAAGCATTTGTAACCCTAGTGAGTCGTCGCTCAGCTCAATCTGTTTTAGATAAATTACAGGAGCTCTTACAGGATGACAAGACATACACTTTTTTCTTTGAACGCATTGATTTTTTAAGTCTAGACATTCAAGAGCAACTATTAGAGGTTTTACAGTCTCTTCCACAGTCTAAATACATGCTCATTGGCAGTGTAGGAAGTGATCCCATTACATTAATTGCAGAAAAGAAACTGTCAAAATCACTGTATTATTTCTTTGCAACAATGGCCATTTCCATTCCTAATTTAACAGATCGAAAAGAAGATATTCTTCCATTCGTAGATGATTACTTTAACCGTCATCAAGAACGATTTGCTTCAAATGTCACGGAATTATCACCTGATGTACAGGATTTATTTTTGCAATATGATTGGCCAGGAAATTTAAAGGAGCTTGAACTATTACTAGATGAAACTGTGTCGTTTATGACTACTGAATCGACAGTTACCTCAGATTTATTACCAATGCATTTCCGCTTCAAAGTACAGCAGCAAGACGTATCTAATCACGAGCCGGAATTTTTTATGTTCCAACAACAGAATGATGTTATGCCGCTCGATGCTTATTTACGTGAAGCCGAATCCTATTATGTGCAAAACGTCTTAAATTTATATGAAGGCAATATTACAAAGGCCGCTAGTGCACTTGGCATGAGTCGTCAAAACCTACAGTATCGAATTAGAAAAATAAAAAATTCGCTATAATTAAATAAAAAAAACGAGGATACCTTCATTTGAAAGCATCCTCGTTTTTTTATCTCGCATTAATAGGCAGTAATTTATCTGTACCGAAAGCGCAGCGTCAGGCACAAGACTAAAACCTAAAATTATTGTCCTGACTGCTCGATCCAGTCTTGTAATTTATCTTTTAAGGAATTAAAACCATTCGCATCCGATTCATCTACTCGGTCCTGCAATGATTTACGTGGTGGTGCATCTTTTTTACGCAATGTAGCCGGGCGCTCCTGCAAAGCACGAATCGATAAACTAATTTTTTCGGCATCCTCATCGATTTCAAGTATCTTCACTTCTACCTCTTGCCCAACTGACAAAAATTCACTAACGTCCTTTACAAAGCCGTACGTAATTTCGGAAATATGTACAAGGCCTTGTGTATCTTCATCAAGCGCAACAAATGCACCGTACGGCTGTATACCTGTGACTTTTCCGGTCAACACGTCTCCTAATTCATATTTTTTTTCCATAAACTTTGCCCACTTTCTTTTTGTTTGCTACGTATATATCACCATAAATTATAACATACGTAAATAAGTGGGGCAAAAAATCATCCCATCAATCAATGATCCCTGTTATGCGATAATTACCTTCTTTGTTTTTCGAAAATTTAATAAGAATTTGTCTACCGTACACATCCTGATACTCTCCTGAAACACGAGCAGCAACCATTGGATAAATACCATCATATTCCCCTAATTGACTAAAAATATCTACACTTTTAACTTTGTCTAACACACTTGTATTAATGTTCGCTTCTGGCATTAATATAGCTTTTTGTAAAGATTCATCTCCAATAGTTATTCCATATAAATAAAGAGAAGCCATATTCAGCGGGCGTAGTTGATTGATAAATGTTTCAGTATCGCTTTTTTTATATTGCTCATATAATCTCTTTATTTCCGATTCTTCAGTACTTACAATAGTAAAATCACTATCATTAATAAATCCTGCTGTTTCTTCTCGAGTTTGCAATATAATTGTCCAAATATCGTAGGATGATAACTGAGCTAAAGTATCGGAGTTATTGTTTTGTTGCAGTTCATTTAAAACTGTTGCTGCAGTTTTTTTCATGACTTCTCCGTACTTTCCATTAGCTACTTTTTGTAAGAAATCCATATAATCTTTTTGAGGTTCCCCATCCTTTGTAAGAGCAGGATAGGTTTTCGTTCCCTTCAACAATACCAACCATGTATTTTCAAAGCTTTGTCTTAAAACCTTATAGGTAGATGAACCTGCGTTTACATCCACTAGTAACGAGCGCTCCATTATTTTCAAAGATTCAGCCGTTTCTTCCCGGGTATACCTTAAATCATCCGCTAATAATAAATGCCCCTTTTCTAAATACTCAAAGTAACCAAAAATATCAGGATGTAATTGCTGAATAGAATCCTGTGCAAATTCACCATTAATCGGATTAGCCTTAAAATAAAACGAACCTTGATCATCTTCTTTCAGTTCCATAAATTGATTGTTCGCAGCTTCAATAATTGCATTCAAATCTGATGAATATTGATTGTTTTCCACTTCCTTCTTTGAGAGAGGTTCATATTGCACAAGAAGATTATTATAAAAACCTTCTAGTTCCTGGACCGTTTTTTCATATAAGCGATAAATCTCAAATGATTCATCAAAAGATAATTTTTCCCGTCCATTGATAGATTCTAACGCTCTCCTAGGTGTCATCAATTCATTAAGAACACTTTCTTCCGAACTTTCTAAATACAGATCATCGTTAGCTAGTAAATGTAAATTATTTCTTGTATAGAAGTCTAACATAGCATCAGCATTTTTAATAAATTCAAATGTATTTAGTTCATCAATAGAAACTTTTAGCTCTCTTCTTATTTGTTCTTTTTTACTGTTATATTTTTTTGTAATCTTTTCGATCCACTCTTTTCTTCCATC
>Ga0102589_1005210_pt1 | contig 11523 bp, 7 predicted proteins | sample AraplaMF_Col_mLB_FD_76858 | JGI IMG/M metagenome (GOLD analysis project Ga0102589, IMG submission 76858) | Arabidopsis root microbial communities from the University of North Carolina, USA - plate scrape MF_Col_mLB | ecosystem: Host-associated > Plants > Roots > Endosphere | place: USA... | reverse complement strand
ACGGCTACGGAAACCATGTACTTTACTGCGTTTACGTTTGTTTGGTTGAAATGTTCTTTTCATTATATGACACCTCCCTGAGGAATTACTGTAATAGACAGTCCTATAAATTATAAAGAATAAATGGCCAATATGTCAATGTAAGATATTAAATCATCTTTATTTTTTACAATTATATATAGAAGAATGACTGATCCCATACGTTTTCATGTTTAAAAAATATTCTTTCTTTATTTAAGTACTTAAAAAAAACTTATCGTTTCTGTTTAAGTAGCACTGACTTTTTAACTCCAATTAACTTTTCATTAATTGTTTGGCAACAGATTTCATATATAAAGAAAAAACTTTTACTTATATCTTTTCCCCTCCGCTCATTTATAAACAAAATAATCATCTAAAAAAGAGGGTGTCGAAAGATTTTTTTCTCCTAAAATTATATGTATAAAAAAATAGCTCAAATTAAATTACTTCACCTTTACATCAAATTGTTAAATACGCTGTGGATAAGATTTATCAACAAAATTTTTACTCACAACACTTATTGACAAGTTTTGCACAAGCTACTTTTCTGTGGACAATTTTTATAAACAAGTGGATTAGCATGTGGATAACATGAACTACTCATTGAAATACCTAAAGTTTTTTGATATCATTAATTTGTTTTCCTCTTATGGACAAGTCGATTTTAATATTTAATTGTCCACAACTGTTAATAACTTGTGGACAGGTTTTACACTTATGCTTATTTAAAGTTATCCACATAGGTGAATACTGTCAAATAAAGTGGAATTTTGCAGATAATTGAAATAGGGCATATACAACGAAATGTATAAAAATTACAGATTGAATATAGCGCTTGTACAAAACTTATACACGTCTTAATAAGGAGGGATTATTCTTTGGAGAATATAGGGGATCTTTGGTCCAGGGTTCTATCAGAAATAGAGAAAAAGATAAGCAAGCCAAGCTTCGAAACATGGCTCAAGTCAACAAAAGCATTCTCATTAAAAAATGATACTTTAACCATTATTGCGCCTAATGAGTTTGCTCGTGATTGGCTAGAATCAAAGTATTCTTCTTTAATCATGGATACAGTTTTAGAAATTACTGGAGCAGAATTAGAAATTAAGTTCATCCTTCCTCAAAACCACATTGAAGAAATAGAAATGAATATTCCTGCTGTTAAAGAAAAGGTTAAATATGACGAACCAGTTGAATTCGGACAAAGTATGTTAAATCCAAAATATACTTTTGATACATTTGTAATCGGATCTGGAAATCGTTTTGCTCACGCGGCTTCATTAGCTGTTGCTGAAGCGCCTGCAAAAGCATATAACCCTTTATTTATTTATGGGGGAGTAGGATTAGGTAAAACCCACTTAATGCATGCGATTGGACACTATGTACTTGAGCATAATCCAAATGCAAAGGTAGTTTATCTATCATCAGAAAAATTTACGAATGAGTTTATTAACTCAATCCGTGATAACAAAGCAATTGAATTTAGAAATAAATATCGCAATGTAGATGTACTACTTATTGATGATATTCAATTTTTAGCGGGAAAAGAACAAACACAAGAAGAATTTTTCCATACTTTTAATACTCTACATGAAGAAAGTAAACAAATTGTCATTTCAAGTGACCGACCACCTAAAGAAATTCCTACACTAGAAGATCGTCTTCGCTCACGATTTGAATGGGGCTTAATAACAGATATTACACCTCCTGACTTAGAGACAAGAATCGCCATTTTACGCAAAAAGGCAAAAGCAGAAGGTTTAGATATACCAAATGAAGTCATGTTATATATAGCAAATCAAATTGATACGAATATACGAGAATTAGAAGGTGCTCTAATACGCGTTGTAGCCTATTCTTCATTAATTAATAAAGATATTAATGCTAGTGTTGCTGCAGAAGCTTTAAAGAATTTAATTACTGCTTCAAGACCTAAAACATTATCAATACTTGATATCCAGCGTACTGTGGGAGAGTTTTTTAATATTAAATTAGAAGACTTTAAAGCTAAGAAGCGTACTAAATCAGTGGCATTTCCTAGGCAGGTAGCAATGTATCTTTCCAGAGAGCTTACAGACCATTCTTTACCTAAGATTGGAGAAGAGTTTGGTGGTAGAGATCATACAACAGTTATTCATGCACACGAAAAGATATCAAAATTGGTTGAAACTGACTCACAACTTCAATCTCAAATTAAAGAGATTAATGAAAAATTAAATCAGTAGATACTTGTAACTGTGCATAACTTTCTAGTTTTTTTACACAGTCTATCCACATGTTGATAGACTTATTTTTCTTTACCAAATTAGGGTTATCCACAAATTAACAGGCCCTACTACTATTACTATATTATTTTATAAAATATATAAGGAGTACAAAAAATGAAATTTACAGTACAAAAAGATCATCTTGTTAAAGCTGTACAAGATGTAATGAGAGCTGTTTCATCTAGAACAACAATTCCGATCTTAACTGGTATAAAATTAGTTGTTACAAATGAAGGTCTTACTTTAACAGGTAGTGATTCAGATATTTCTATTGAATCTTATTTACCAACGATTGTAGATGACCAACAATTAGTAGATGTAAAACAACCAGGAAGTATCGTACTTAATGCTAGATATTTTAGCGATATTGTAAAAAAACTACCTGCTGATTTTGTAGAATTAGAATCAGATAGTCACTATGTAACAACAATAAGAGCTGGAAAAACAGAATTTAGTTTAAATGGCTTTGATGCAGAAGAGTATCCATTACTTCCTCAAATTGAAGAACATGAAACAATTTCTATTTCTGCAGATCTACTTAAATTTATGATCCGTCAAACTGTGTTCGCAGTGTCTACATCTGAAACAAGACCAATTTTAACGGGTGTAAATTGGAAAATAGAAAATGGCGAACTAACTTGTATTGCAACTGATAGTCACCGATTAGCTTTAAGACAAGCTAAAATTGACAATAATGCTTTATCAAGTGAGTTTAAAGCCAGTGTCGTAATCCCAGGTAAAAGTTTAAATGAATTAAGTAAAATTCTTGATGATAGCAATGAAAAAGTTGATATCGTCTTAACAGAGCATCAAGCACTATTTAAAACAAAGCATATTTTATTCTTTACGCGATTACTTGAAGGCAATTATCCTGATACTTCAAAATTGATTCCAAGTGAAAGTAAAACTGAACTAACTGTAATGACAAAAGAGTTTTTACAAGCGATTGATCGTGCTTCTCTACTTGCAAGAGAAGGTAGAAATAATGTTGTCCACTTAGAAACAAAAGGTAATTCAGTTGTAAATATTTCTTCTTATTCTCCAGAAATCGGAAAAGTAGTTGATGAGATTGCTTGTGAGGATATAAAGGGTGAAGAGTTAAAAATATCATTTAGTGCGAAATATGTAATGGATGCATTAAAGGCCATTGAGAGTCCTGAAATTTATATTCAGTTTACAGGCGCAATGAGACCATTTTTAATCCGTACAGCTAATGATTCAAGAACATTGCAATTAATTTTACCTGTTCGCACATACTAGTTAGTAAATTCTACTTAAAGGGGCTGACCTAAAGAATGTACTAGCAACCTCCACTTATTTTGTAGAATGATTTTATTAAATTATCTACTAAATGATTTTTTGGAGAGTGCAAAGTACAACTTGGGTCAGTCTTTTTTAGTCATACAAGAGAAAATATGGGATTCCTATTTTTTTTCTATTAGAAGTTTAGTACAATTAAGAAATGGATATTTGAGGGTGATGAAAAATGGAAAATAAAAAAGTTAAAATAAATACCGATTATATTACTTTAGGTCAATTTTTAAAATTAGCGGGTGTAATCGATACAGGCGGAATGGCAAAATGGTTTTTATCTGAACACGAGATTTTTGTAAATAATGAGCCTGAAAATAGAAGAGGGAAAAAATTAGTTGTAAATGACACTATTTCTATTACAGGAATTGGTACGTATATTATTACTTCATAACTTCTGGGGGAATCCCATTGTATATTAAAGATTTACAATTAAAACAATATCGCAACTATGAGCATCTTCAATTAAATTTCCAAAATAACGTGAATGTTATTATTGGTGAAAATGCACAAGGTAAAACGAATTTAATGGAATCTATCTATGTGCTAGCTTTAACAAAGTCACATCGTACGAGCAATGATAAAGAAATGATACGTTGGGATGAAGAGTATGGTACAATTAAAGGTACGTTACAAAAGAAAAATCAACATGTATCACTACAACTGATCCTCTCAAAGAAAGGTAAGAAAGCGAAGCTAAATCATCTTGAACAGATGAAGTTAAGTCAATATATTGGCGTAATGAATGTCGTTATGTTCGCACCAGAAGATCTACACTTAGTAAAAGGTAGTCCACAAGTGCGTCGTAAATTTCTTGATATGGAATTAGGACAAGTATCGCCTGTTTACCTACATGAATTAAGTCAATATCAAAGAATCCTCCAACAACGAAATTCACTTCTTAGAACCTTACAAACGAGTCGGGATCGAAACTATTTAATGCTAGAAGTACTTACTGCTCAATTAGTAAAACACGCAGTGAAAATAGTAGAAAAGCGAATTTCTTTTATCAAATTATTACAAGATTGGGCGTCGCCAATTCATAGTCAGATTTCTAGAGAGACTGAAAAACTAGAAATTATATATAAACCAAGCATCAATGTATCAGATTTAACAGATTTGACGAAAATGGAAGAAGAGTACATAAAACAATTTGAAGCTGAAAAAGAGCGTGAGGTATCTAGAGGTACTACGCTGCTTGGTCCACATCGAGATGATTTAGTTTTTATGGTGAACGACAAAAACGTCCAAACTTTTGGATCACAAGGTCAACAGCGGACGACTGCTCTTTCATTAAAGCTAGCGGAGATTGAACTAATCAAAGAGGAGGTAGGCGAATATCCTATCCTTCTACTTGATGATGTTCTTTCAGAATTAGACGATTATCGTCAAACTCATTTATTAAATGCTATTCAAAATAAAGTTCAAACTTTTGTAACTACTACAAGTGTCGACGGCATTCAACATGAAACGATAAAGCAAGCGAATATAATAAATGTTTCACATGGAACAATTATTAATAATGCTGATTAAGTAAATTTCACGACATTTTTATTTAGAAATTTCTACTACGCCGCCTAGAAAGCATAGCTGAAATTTGTTAATTCTTTTATGTAAAATAAGAAAAGTAGGTGAGTGTTCATGACAATGGATCAGAAAATGCAAGAACATAATTATGATGAAAATCAAATACAAGTTCTAGAAGGCTTAGAAGCCGTTCGTAAAAGACCAGGTATGTATATCGGATCTACAAGTGGAAAAGGTTTACATCACTTAGTATGGGAAATTGTAGACAATAGTATAGATGAGGCTTTAGCAGGTTATTGTGATGAAATTAACGTCATCATTGAAGAAGATAATAGCATTACAGTTAAAGATAATGGTCGTGGAATTCCAGTAGGTATACATGAAAAAATGGGTAGACCTGCACTAGAGGTTATTATGACGGTACTACACGCTGGTGGTAAATTCGGTGGTGGCGGTTATAAAGTATCAGGCGGATTGCACGGTGTTGGTGCTTCTGTAGTTAACGCCCTATCTACGAAGTTAGATGTTCATGTTCACCGTGATGGAAATATTTATTATCAGGAGTTTGCTAAAGGTGTACCAGTAGCTGATATGAGTATTGTTGGTGAAACAGACATTACAGGTACGATTACACATTTCAAACCAGACAATGAAATCTTTACTGAAACAACAATTTATGAATTTGATACGCTAGCAAATCGATTAAGAGAACTAGCCTTTTTAAATAGAGGTCTGCGTTTAACAATTGAAGACCGTAGAGAGAACAAACAAAAGAAAGAGTACCACTACGAAGGTGGTATCAAATCTTATGTTGAGCATTTAAATCGTTCAAAAGAAGTGATCCATGAAGAGCCGATTTTTGTAATTGGTGAAAAAGATGGAATAACTGTTGAGATTGCTCTTCAATATAACGAGAGCTATACAAGTAATATATACTCATTTACGAATAATATTAATACTCATGAAGGCGGTACACATGAAGTTGGATTTAAAACTGCCTTAACAAGAGTAATAAATGATTACGGTCGTAAAAATGGATTAATTAAAGAACAAGATAGTAATTTATCTGGTGAAGATGTACGTGAAGGTTTAACTGCAATCGTATCTATTAAACACCCAGATCCTCAATTTGAAGGGCAAACAAAAACAAAGCTAGGTAATAGTGAAGTTCGTACAATCACTGAGCAAGTTTTTGGTGAGAAGTTAGATAAATTCTTATTAGAAAACCCTACCGAGGCTCGAAAAATAGTAGAAAAAGGTTTAATGGCTGCTAGAGCACGTATGGCGGCTAAAAAAGCACGTGAATTAACAAGAAGAAAAAGTGCGCTTGAAGTTTCAAGTTTGCCTGGGAAATTAGCAGACTGTTCATCAAAAGACTCTTCAATAAGCGAAATTTATATTGTAGAGGGTGACTCTGCCGGCGGAAGTGCTAAACAAGGAAGAGATCGACATTTCCAAGCTATTTTACCTTTACGTGGAAAGATCATTAACGTAGAAAAAGCACGTCTAGATAAAATTTTATCTAATAATGAAGTACGTTCAATGATTACTGCATTTGGTACTGGTATCGGTGAGGACTTTGATATTGAAAAAGCACGTTATCACAAAATAATATTGATGACGGATGCCGATGTTGATGGGGCTCATATCCGTACCTTATTGTTAACGTTCTTGTATCGATATATGCGTCAAATAATAGAGAGTGGTTATATTTATATTGCTCAACCACCTTTATATAAAATTCAACAAGGTAAGAAAGTACAATATGCCTATAATGATCGACAAATGGAAGAAATACTTTCTACTATATCTGCGGTTCCAAAACCTGTTATCCAACGTTATAAAGGTTTAGGAGAGATGAACCCTGAGCAATTATGGGAAACAACAATGAATCCTGAAACTAGAACTTTACTTCAAGTAAATCTTCAAGACGCAATTGAGGCGGATGAAACGTTTGAAACATTAATGGGTGAAAAAGTAGAACCAAGACGTAACTTCATTCAAGATAACGCTAGATATGTTAAGAATTTAGATATTTAATAAGTAAATATGAAAGGAGCTAGTATGCTCCTTTTCCTACATAGAAACGTAAATTAAAGGGAGGTGCCGATGTTGAACGAAAATCAACAAATCAAAGAAATCAATATAAGTAATGAGATGCGTAATTCCTTCCTAGATTATGCAATGAGTGTAATTGTCTCGCGTGCATTACCTGACGTGCGTGACGGCTTAAAGCCTGTACATCGAAGAATTTTGTACGCGATGAATGATCTAGGTATGACGGCAGAAAAAGCTTATAAAAAATCAGCTCGTATCGTTGGTGAAGTAATTGGTAAGTATCACCCTCATGGTGACTCAGCAGTTTACGAAACGATGGTACGTATGGCTCAAGATTTTAACTTCCGTTATATGTTAGTAGATGGCCATGGTAATTTTGGTTCAGTAGATGGAGACGCAGCAGCGGCAATGCGTTATACAGAAGCTAGAATGTCTAAAATATCAATGGAACTAATTCGTGATATTAATAAAAATACAATAGACTTTCAAGATAACTATGATGGTTCCGAAAGAGAACCAATTGTATTACCAGCTCGTTTTCCTAATTTACTTGTTAATGGTGCTACAGGAATAGCGGTTGGTATGGCGACTAATATTCCACCACACCAATTAGGTGAGATAATCGATGGTGTTCTTGCTTTAAGTAAAGATCCTGAACTAACTACTCAAGACCTTATGGAATATGTTCAAGGGCCTGACTTCCCTACAGCGGGAATGATTCTAGGAAAATCTGGGATTCGTAAAGCTTATGAAACTGGTAAAGGATCTATTATTATCAGGGGTAAAGTTGAAATTGAAGAAAAAGCTAACGGAAGACAAACGATTATTGTTACTGAATTACCATATCAAGTAAATAAAGCAAAACTAGTTGAACGAATTGCAGAGCTAGTACGCGATAAAAAAATTGAAGGTATTACAGATCTTCGTGATGAATCTGACAGAAATGGTATGCGAATTGTCATTGAAGTAAGAAGAGATGCAAATGCCAATGTTTTATTAAATAATTTATATAAACAAACTGCTATTCAAACTAGTTTTGGTATAAATCTTTTAGCACTTGTTAATGGTGAACCAAAGGTTTTATCTTTAAAAAGCTGCTTAAAGCATTACTTAGATCACCAAATTGTCGTTATTAAACGAAGAACTAAATTTGAATTAGAAAAAGCTGAAGCTCGCGCACATATTTTAGAAGGTTTAAAAGTAGCTTTAGATCATTTAGATGCAGTAATTAGTTTAATTAGAGCTTCTCAAACAGGAGAGATTGCTAAAAATGGTTTAATGGAAACATTCTCTTTATCAGAAAGACAAGCTCAAGCAATCTTAGATATGAGATTACAACGTTTAACTGGATTAGAACGTGAAAAAATCGAAGAAGAATATCAAGAATTAATTAAATTAATTGCAGAATTAAAAGCTATTCTTGCAGATGAAGAGAGAGTACTTGAAATTATCCGTGAAGAGTTAACGCAATTAAAAGATCAATACAACGATAAGCGAAGAACTGCAATTGTTCCTGGTGGAGTTGAAATGATTGAAGATGAAGACTTAATTCCAGTAGAAAATATCATCGTTAGCTTAACTCATAATGGTTATATCAAACGTTTACCTATTTCTACTTATCGTTCTCAACGCAGAGGTGGCAGAGGGATTCAAGGTATGGGCACGAATGATGATGATTTCCTAGAACACTTACTAACTACTTCTACGCATGATACGATATTATTCTTTACAAACAAAGGGAAAGTATACCGTTCAAAAGGTTATGAAATCCCTGAATTTAGCCGTACAGCTAAAGGACTTCCGATTGTAAACTTACTAGAAATTGATAAGGATGAAAGTATTAATGCAATCATCCCAGTAAGTGAGTTTTTAGATAATTGGTACCTATTCTTTACGACGAAGCTAGGTATTTCTAAACGTGTTCCATTATCGGCGTTTGCAAATATCCGTACTAACGGTTTAATCGCTATCAATCTAAGAGAAGACGATGATGTTATTTCAGTCCGTTTAACAGATGGGACAAAAGATATTGTTGTCGGAACTTCTAAAGGTATGATGATTCGATTTAACGAAGAAGATGTAAGATCGATGGGAAGAACAGCTACAGGTGTTAAAGCTATTACACTTTCTGACGATGATTATGTAGTAGGGATGGAAGTAGTTGAAGAACACTTAGATATTCTAGTTGTTACAGAACTTGGTTATGGTAAACGAACTTCTCAAGAAGAATATCGTATTCAAAGTCGTGGCGGTAAAGGTCTGAAAACACTTAACGTTACAGAGAAGAACGGAAAGATGATATCTCTAAAATGTGTAAGTGATGAAGAAGATTTAATGTTGATTACTGAATCTGGTGTCATCATTCGTATGCCAATTGAGCAAATCTCTCGACTTGGACGAGTTACACAAGGGGTAAAACTAATCAGATTAGATCAAGAAGGTCATGTTGCTACAGTAGCAATTGCTGCTAAAGAGGATGAAGAAGATCCTTCTATGCTTGAAGACTCAGATGAAATTGAAACAACAGAAGAATAATACATTAAGGTAATCCTATGACAAGAAAAGAGAGAACAGATTTATTTGTTCTCTCTTTTTTAAACTGATAATACGGGGGATAACTAATGAAAGTGCGTACGGAAATGTTAAGAGAAGGCTGGATTATAAGTAAACCAGTTTTAGCAAATACAGAAACTCCTATAGTAGATGTGGGAAAACAATTAACAACTTTCGATATTGAATTAATCAGAGCTTTTCTAATTAATGAAATTGAAGTTGATATTGCACAAAAGAATGAATCAAGTGTTTCTGAATCAAAAAATGATAATACTTCATTAGAATTTTTAAGTATTTATCAAGAAGCTATGAAATTGTATCGTACTCACTTTGTTAGTTGGGAATCTGGAGGGCCTCTTAATATAGTAGAGTTTAGAAAAATCTTAATCCCATTAATCGACTATATTGAAAATACGACGATTAAGAAAATACCAAGGCCTAGTGTTACTTTAAAAGATGATAAAGATAAAATCGTTCATCACAGTTTACTATGTACACTTCTTTCTACGCTTATTGCACAAAAACTTAACTATTCAAAAGGTGATATTATTCAAGTAGGTGTATCTGCAGCTCTATGTAACGCTGGCTATGCTAAATATCATTTTAAAAGCATTCAGCAATTAGAAAATAGTCCAGATTATAAAAACCACCCAATGCATAGTTATCGTATAGTAGAAAAAGTTCAATTCTTACGAGATCAAATGAAAATAGCTATACTTCAGCATGAAGAGAGATTAGATGGAAGTGGATATCCTCTAAAGTTAAAAGCAACTCATATAAACGAATATGCTTCAATACTTGGGGCAAGTGCTTATTTCTTTAACAAAGTTTTATTTTCTAATGAAGATTTAAATGATTTTCAAATTATTGAACACTTAAATAAAGAATGCTTTGGTAAATTTCATCCAACTGTTATTGATTCTATTAATCAAATTGTTATCAATTATCAATTAGGAGATAAAGTACTATTATCTAATGGTATAATTGGGCAAATTGTATACCAATCACGTAACGAAATAACAAGACCGGTTGTGAAAGAAGAAAATAACGATCGAGTAATTGACCTAACTAAAGAGAGAAAAGTATTTATAGAACAAATCTTAAAGTAGAAATTATTATAAGTAATAAAATATTGAAATGAAAAAAATGCGTTGTTTTTGTCTAATGTTTTAGCGGAAACCCTTATTAAATAAGGAGTTTTGATAAAAATAGAAAATAACGTATTTTTTTTAAAATTATTTTATAAAAACATCTTGACCATTAGCGATACGTTTGATATTATATAGAAGTCGCCAATGAGCGACACAAAATGAACTTTGAAAACTAAACAAAACATGAAGTAAAACGTCAATTATTAGTATTTGAGCAATACAAGATTTAAACTTAACTATTATGGAGAGTTTGATCCTGGCTCAGGACGAACGCTGGCGGCGTGCCTAATACATGCAAGTCGAGCGGACTTGTAGGAGCTTGCTCCTGCAGGTTAGCGGCGGACGGGTGAGTAACACGTGGGCAACCTACCTGTAAGACTGGGATAACTTCGGGAAACCGGAGCTAATACCGGATGACATAAAGGAACTCCTGTTCCTTTATTGAAAGATGGCTTCGGCTATCACTTACAGATGGGCCCGCGGCGCATTAGCTAGTTGGTGAGGTAACGGCTCACCAAGGCGACGATGCGTAGCCGACCTGAGAGGGTGATCGGCCACACTGGGACTGAGACACGGCCCAGACTCCTACGGGAGGCAGCAGTAGGGAATCTTCCGCAATGGACGAAAGTCTGACG
>Ga0102589_1005208_pt1 | contig 11525 bp, 11 predicted proteins | sample AraplaMF_Col_mLB_FD_76858 | JGI IMG/M metagenome (GOLD analysis project Ga0102589, IMG submission 76858) | Arabidopsis root microbial communities from the University of North Carolina, USA - plate scrape MF_Col_mLB | ecosystem: Host-associated > Plants > Roots > Endosphere | place: USA... | reverse complement strand
CGCCACCACCGTAGCCGCCACCACCGCCGCCGTAGCCACCGCCACCACCGCCGCCATAACCACCACCGCCGCCGCCGTAGCCGCCACCACCGCCGCTGCGCGGGGGACGTGCTTCCATGGGACGTGCTTCGTTGACGACGACGCTGCGGCCGCCCAGGGGCTGGCCGTTCATGCCGTTGATGGCAGCTTGCGCTTCGGCGTCACTGCCCATCTCGACGAAGCCGAAGCCCTTCGAGCGACCAGTGTCGCGTTCCATCATGACCTTGGCGCTGGTCACTGCGCCGAACTGCCCGAATGCCTGTTCGAGATCACCGTCGCGCACCGAGTAAGGCAGGTTGCCGACGTACAGTTTGTTGCCCATCGAGGGACTCCTATAAACACATCAAGAAAAGCGATGGAGTCCCGAAAGCATCACTCAAACGAGAGCCGTCGAGTCGCGCGAAACTGACCGATCACCGAACTGCCTCCCGACCAAAATGAAGAGGGAGGCTCGTGCATTATGGGTGAAATATCCAAAAAGCAAGCATGAATTTGCGTCTTGGAGTGGCACCTCTAAAAACAATAGGGAGCTAGCGCACGCTTACACGATCCGAATGAGGTGATTGGCGTTACAGGTAGAATCCGCCCCGTCATTGGGGAGTAGCCGCCTTCCGTTTTCGAGAAGGGCCCGCGTCAACAGACTTGTCCTGCCCCACGGGACATGGCGCGTGCAGTGAACACACCTGGCGAGACCTTTGACCGTGCAACTTCGGGACTATGGCCGAAGGTGTTGCACGGTCAATTGCGTCCTTCGGCCCAAGGAACCCCACATCCATCATGGAAGCCTTTCTGGTTGCAACCGGCGTGGTCGCGCTCGCCGAAATGGGCGACAAGACCCAACTCCTGGCACTTCTTCTCGCGGCCCGTTTCAGGAAGCCCTGGCCGATCGTCCTCGGGATCTTCGCCGCCACCATCGTCAACCACGCCCTGGCCGGTGCCGTCGGCAACTACATCACGCGCTGGCTCGGCCCCGAGGTCCTGCGCTGGATTCTTGGCGGTTCTTTCATCGCGATGGCCGCCTGGATGCTGATCCCCGACAAGCTCGACGATGACGACGCCCCCGGGGCCTCGCATTTCGGCGTCTTCGGCACCACGTTGATCGCCTTCTTCCTGGCCGAGATGGGCGACAAGACCCAGATCGCCACGGTCATGCTGGCCGCCCGATTCACGCAGGACTACGTCTGGGTCGTCGCCGGCACCACGCTCGGGATGATGCTGGCCAATGCGCCGGTGGTGTGGCTCGGCGACAAGATCGTGCGGCGCGTACCGATCAAGCTGGTGCACGGCATCTCGGCCGCGATCTTCCTCGTGCTGGGCCTCGTGATGATCATCGGGTGGTGAACAACTCCTGCCCCTTCCAGAAACACCACGGAACCGGCTTTGCCGGGCCGTAGGTGTTGCCCCCGAAGGGGGTTGGCGAAGCGACACGCAGTGCGCGCAGCCTGGGGGGATATACTTGCACAGCGCCGATTTGCTTCAGCTTGCGGGCGCTTTATAAATTCAGCTAAAGACAGTCAGTTGGCGAACAACCCGGCTCGTTTTTGGCGAGGCCGGGTTTTTTCATTCATGTCGTCAACTCCTTTGGTCGTCACTCCGCAGTCGATGCAGTTCGCAGGCCCGCTGGCGCTGCGCAGCGGCGCGTCGATCAGCGACTACACGCTTGCCTACGAAACCTACGGCACCCTGAATGCCGACCGCAGCAATGCGGTGCTGGTGTGCCATGCGCTGAACGCCTCGCACCACGTTGCGGGCGTCTACGAGGGCCAGGCCCGCTCCGAAGGCTGGTGGGACAACATGGTGGGCCCCGGCAAGCCGGTCGACACCGACCGCTTCTTCGTGATCGGCGTCAACAACCTCGGCTCCTGCTTCGGCTCGACCGGCCCGATGCACGTCAACCCCGCCACCGGCCGGGTCTACGGCGCCGACTTCCCCGTGGTGACGGTCGAGGACTGGGTCGACGCCCAGGCCGTGCTGCTCGACGCGCTCGGCATCCGCACGCTCGCGGCGGTGATGGGCGGCAGCCTCGGCGGCATGCAGGCGCTCTCCTGGACCCTGCAATATCCCGACCGCGTGCGCCACGCCGTGGTGGTGGCCAGCGCCCCCAACCTCACCGCCGAGAACATCGCCTTCAACGAGGTCGCGCGGCGCGCCATCGTGACCGACCCCGACTTCCACGGCGGCCACTTCTACGAGCACGGCGTGATCCCCAAGCGCGGCCTGCGCATCGCGCGGATGATCGGCCACATCACCTACCTCAGCGACGACGTGATGAACGAGAAGTTCGGACGCATCCTGCGCAGCGCCGTCGAGGGCGAGGCAGCGGGCCTCGACTACCGCTATTCCACGCAGGACGTCGAGTTCCAGATCGAAAGCTACCTGCGCTACCAGGGCGACAAGTTCAGCGAGTACTTCGACGCCAACACCTACCTGCTGATCACGCGAGCCCTTGACTACTTCGACCCCGCGCGCAGCCACGGCGGCCAGCTCAGCACGGCGCTGGCGCAGGCCACCGCCAAGTTCCTGCTCGTGAGCTTCAAGACCGACTGGCGCTTCTCGCCCGCGCGCAGCCGCGAGCTGGTCGAGGCGCTGCTCGAGAACCGGCGCAACGTGAGCTATGCCGAGATCGACGCGCCGCACGGCCACGACGCCTTCCTGCTCGACGACGTGCGCTACATCGGCGTGGTGCGGTCCTACTTCGAACGCGTGGCGCAGGAAATCCGATGAGCGACCTCGACAACCAGAAACTGATTGCAGCCCTCGTGCCGGAGGGTTCGCGCGTGCTCGACCTCGGCTGCGGCGATGGCGCCTTGCTCGACCTGCTCCAGCGCGAGCGCGGCTGCACCGGCTACGGCGTGGAGATCGCCGACGGCAATGTGCTGCAGTGCATCCGCCGCGGCGTCGACGTGATCCAGCTCAACCTCGACGAAGGCCTCGCGATGTTCGACGACGCCTCCTTCGACGTGGTGCTGCAGATCGACACGCTGCAGCATCTGCGCAATGCCGAGGTCATGCTGCGCGAGACCGCGCGCGTCGGCCGCATCGGCATCGTCGCCTTCCCCAATTTCGCGCATTGGCCCAACCGCCTCAGCGTGGCGCGCGGCCGCATGCCGGTGACGCGCCGCCTGCCCTACCAGTGGTACGACACACCCAACATCCGCGTCGGCACCTTCAAGGATTTCGAGGTGCTGGCCGGCAAGAACAACCTGCGCGTGCTGGACGCCTTCGGCCTGCAGGATGGGCGCGACGTGCGCTGGCTGCCCAACGCGCGGGCCAGCACCGCTGTCTTCAAGTTCGAGCGGGGCGGCTGAGCGCGGCCTGCGTCGGATGAGCTTCACGCTGGCGCAGCCGGTTCACAGCGAGCTGGTCATCAAGAAGAGCCGGTTCATCGGCTGCGTGCAGCCGGTGGCCGATCGCGCGGCCGCGCAGGCCGTGGTCGCGTCGCTGCGCGCGGAGCACCCCACCGCCGCGCATGTGTGCTGGGCGCTGATGGCCGGCGGTCAGTCTGCGGCCAACGACGATGGGGAGCCCGGCGGCACGGCCGGGCGTCCGATGCTCGAAGTGCTGCGCCATCAGCAGATCGAAGGTGCGCTCGCGACGGTGGTGCGCTATTTCGGCGGCGTGAAGCTCGGTGCGGGTGGCCTGGTGCGAGCCTATACCGATGCCGTGGCGCAGGCCCTGCTCGGCGCCACGCTCGTGCCGCTGGTGCGTCAGCGCAGCTTGCGATGCACCGTGCCCTACGCCCTCGAAGGGCTGGTGCGGCGCGAACTGGCCGCGGCGGGCGCCGTGCTCGACGGCGTGCAGCATGGCGACGAGGTGCACGTCGCCTTCACGCTGCCCGAGCCCGATGCCGACGCCTTCATCGTCCGCCTCGGCGATGCTGCGCAAGGGCGCGTCGTCTGGCTGCCGGAGTGAGCCGCCGCGGCGGTGCGGTCGGCGCCGAAGGCGCCGACATCGCCAGGATGCCGCGCGGCGCCAGCGCGACTGGCACCGCATCATCGTCGGGCCCGCGCCGCGCCATCTCCGCGGTCACGATGCCCGTGGGGACCGCCAGCACGCCCCAGCCCAGCAGCATCATCACCGAGGCGATCGCGCGGCCCAGGTCGGTCTTGGGCACGAGGTCGCCGAAGCCCACCGTGGCCATGGTCGAGATGGCCCAGTAGATCGCGACCGGAATGCTCGTGAAGCCGTGCGCCGGCCCTTCGACCACGTACATCAGCGTGCCCATCACGAGCACCACCAGCATCACGAAGCCGACGAACACCGTGATCTTCCGGCGGCTCGCCGCCACGGCCGACACCAGCGCCCGGTATTCCACCGAGTAACGCGAAAGCTTGAAGATCCGGAACACGCGCAACAACCGCAGGACGCGCACGTCGATCAGGTAGGCCATTTCGGGCGCGAACGCCACCAGGAAGGTCGGCAGCAGCGCCATCAGGTCGATCACGCCGTAGAAGCTCAGCGCGTAGCGCAGGGGCTTGTTCACGCACGAGAGCCGCGCGATGTATTCGAGCGTGAAGAGAATCGTGAACACCCACTCGAGCGCATTGAACACCGGCCGCCATTGCTCGCGGATCGGCTGCACGCTGTCGAGGATCACCACCAGCACGCTGGTCACGATCACCGCAATGAGCGCCAGGTCGAACAGCAGTCCCGCACGGGTGTCGGCCTCGAAGATCACGGTGAACAGCGTGTGCCGCCAGCCCCTGGCGGGCTTGTCGAAGCGGAAATCGGAAGTGGACGAGAGGGAGCGCGCAGGCGCCGCGGAGGCAAGGGTGTTCGTGGGGGTCATCTTCCAGGGCCTGAAGGTCGCAGGGCCGGACATTGTCATGTCGCCGGCGACTTATTCGGTTACGCTTATTGCGCAATGAAGTGCTGCAGGCCGTGAGTGCGTTCTTACGATAGGCCCTTTCTTGAGGAGCTCCCCTTTGGCTACACAGTCCCCCTTCTTCGGCAAGCGTGATCGTGACACCGACTCGTTGACATCCCGGCCCGCCCCGCTGGTCGGTTCGGGCACCAATCTCTCCGGTACACCCGTCAATCCCTCCTCGTTGACTGCGCAGCAAGGCGGCCTGGCCGCGGCGGCCAACACCGCGCCGGCCAAGGAAGGTGGCAGCAAGCTCACCGTCGGCCCGAACATCAAGCTCAAGGGCGTCGAGATCACCGATTGCGACACGCTCGTGGTCGAAGGCCTGGTCGAAGCGACCATGGACTCGCGCCTGATGCAGATCGCCGAACAGGGCGAGTTCAAGGGCTCGGCCGAGATCGACATCGCCGAAATCCGCGGCGTCTTCGACGGCAACCTCACGGTGCGCGAAAAGCTCGTGATCCATTCGACCGGCAAGGTCACCGGCAAGATCCGCTACGGCAAGATCGTGATCGAAGAAGGCGGCCAGCTGTCGGGCGAGATCAGCTTCGGCGCCGCCAAGGCTTCTTCCTGATCTTCAGGCCGCCCCGGTTTCGACCGGCGGCTTCCATCCGAGGCGCTCCAGCAGGGCACCGGCCGCGGCCGGTGCCTTTTCTTTGGCGCCGTTGATGAAGTACACGAACACGTCGCGTTTCTTCGGCGACCCGGCCCATCCCTGCGCGCGCTCGGCCCAGGTGTCGAGCGCCTTGGGCCCGTAGCCCGTCTTGAGCTTGGCGTCGGCCATCATGAGCCGCGCGTAGGCGAAATCGCCCTCGGGCTCCTCGAACGACGGAAACTTGTCCGCGTCGGTGAACACGGTCGAGACCTTGTGCTTCTTCGCAAGCGCCTGGTAGGCGGGCGTGATGAAGCTCTCGTGCCGCACGTCCATCACGTGGCGCAGCGTGCGGCTGCCCTCCTTCTTCGGCAGCAGCTGGAGAAAAGCCTCGAAGTCTTCCGCGTCGAACTGCTTGGTGGGCATGAACTGCCACACGATGGGCCCGAGCTTGTCGCCGAGCTCGACAACGCCGCTCTCGATGAAGCGCTTGATCGAGTCTTCGGCGGTCGACAGCAGCTTGCGGTTGGTGGCAAAGCGCGAGGCCTTGAGCGAGAACATGAAGTTGTCCGGCGTCTCGTCGTGCCACTTGCGGAAGTTCTCGGGCTTGAAGGTGCTGTAGTAGGTGCCGTTGATCTCGATGGCACTCACCTTGCGGCTGGCATAGCCCAGCTCCCTGGCGTGCGCGAGCCCCTTGGGATAGAAGTTGTCGCGCCAGGGCTCGTAGGTCCAGCCGCCAATACCCACCTTGATATCCACCGGGGTCCGAGTCGATGTTGCCTTGCTCACATTGCGCTCCGGGTTGAGATCGCCCGCACTCTACGCGCGGTCGCCGCGAGGCGCAAAATGCGATTTTTTCGTCACCCGCGGAGAACTCCCCGATGAACGCCCCCCTGCACCGCGAAATGCCCGCCGGCACGCTCGACGCCGAGCGCGCCCTCTCCGACGTCACCGCCCGATGGGACGGCGACATCCTCAGGCAACTCACCGACTACATCGCCATTCCCGCCAAGTCGCCCGGCTTCGACAAGGACTGGTCGGCCCATGGCTATCTCGACACCGTGCTGCGCAACGCCGCCGCCTGGGTCGAGGCGCAAAAGGTCGAGGGCCTGAAGCTCGAGATCGTGCGCCTCGAGGGCCGCACGCCGGTGCTGTTCTTCGAAGTGCCGGCCACCGGCACCGACATGAGCGAAACCGTGCTGATGTACGGCCACCTCGACAAGCAGCCCGAGTTCACCGGCTGGCGCAACGACCTCGGCCCCTGGACGCCCAAGTACGAGAACGGCCTGCTCTACGGCCGCGGCGGTGCCGACGACGGCTATGCGGTCTACGCCAGCATCGCCGCGCTTCAGGCGCTCAAGAACCAGGGCGCGGCGCATCCGCGCATCGTGGGCCTGATCGAGACCTGCGAGGAAAGCGGCTCCTACGACCTGCTGCCGTATGTCGACGCACTGCGTCCCCGGCTGGGCAACGTCGAACTGGTGATCTGCCTCGACTCCGGCGCCGGCAACTACGACCAGCTGTGGCTCACCACCTCGCTGCGCGGCATGGCCAGCGGCACGCTCAAGGTCGAAGTGCTGACCGAAGGCATCCACTCGGGCGACGCATCGGGGCTCGTGCCCTCGAGCTTTCGCATCATGCGACAGGTGCTCGACCGTCTGGAAGACAGCGCCACCGGCCGCCTGCTGCCCGCGAGCTTCCATTGCGAAGTGCCGGCCGACCGCCTGGCGCAGGCCAGGGCCACCGCCGCCATCCTCGGCGAAGAGGTCTACAAGCGCTTTCCGTGGGCGCACTACGACTGCGGCGGCTCGACCATGTTCGCGCTGCCGACCACCACCGACCCGGTGGAGGCGCTGCTCAACCGCACCTGGAAGCCCACGCTGTCGGTGACCGGCGCCGAAGGCTTTCCGGCGCTGAAGGATGCGGGCAACGTGCTGCGTCCCTACACCGCGTTCAAGCTCTCGCTGCGCCTGCCGCCGCTGATCGATGCGGCCGAGGCGGTGCAGAACCTCAAGACGCTGCTCGAGGACAACGCGCCCTACCAGGCCCGCGTCACCTTCGAAAGCAACGGCGGCGCCACCGGCTGGAACGCGCCAACGATCACGCCGTGGTTCGAGGATGCGCTCAACAAGGCCTCGCAGGCGCACTTCGGCGCGTCCTGCGGCTACATCGGCCAGGGCGGCACGATCCCGCTGATGAACATGCTGAGCGCCGGCTTCCCGAAGGCCCAGATGATGGTGTGCGGCGTGCTCGGACCGAAGAGCAATGCGCACGGACCCAACGAGTTCCTGCATGTGCCCTATGCCAAGAAGCTGACGGCCGCCGTGGCCGAGGTGATTGCCGCCTTGCCGGCTGCGCACCGCGCCGCCGCCAGGGAGCCGGTGGCGGCTTGAGCGAAGCACTGCCCTTGCCGCAGCGCGTGTCGCTGTCCACGCCGGACGGCGAGACGCTGGCCCTGCGCCGTCTGCCCGCACCCGGTCCGGCGCGGGCGGTGGTCGTGGTGGTGCACGGGCTCGGCGAGCATGCCGGCCGCTACCACGCGCTGGCGGAGTTCCTGCACGAATGGGGCTTTGCGGTGTGGGCGCACGACCATCACGGACATGGCGAATCGACCGGCGCGCGCGGCGCATTGCCGAGCGAGCTTCGGCTGCTCGACGATCTCGCGCTGGTGATCGACGATGCGCGCCGCGAGAACCCCGGGCTGCCGCTGGTGTTGCTGGGCCACAGCCTGGGTGGGCTGGTCGCGGCGAGCCTGGTGGCGCGCGGGGTGCGGACGGTCGACGGGCTGGTGCTGTCGTCGCCGGGACTCGATCCGGGGCTGAGCGGGTTCCAGAAAGCGCTGCTCGCGGTGCTCCCGCGCATTGCGCCGAACCTGCGTCTCGGCAACGGGCTGGACGACAACTATCTCTCGCACGACCGCGCCGTGGTGCAGGCCTATCGCGACGATCCGCTCACGCACGACCGCATCGGCAGCCGGCTCGCACGCTTCCTGGCGTACGAAGGGGCCACGGTGCAGCAGGCGGCGGCGCGTTGGCCGGTTCCCACGCTGCTGGTCTATGCGGGTGGCGACCGCCTCGTGCTGCCGGCTGCGAGCCGCGCGTTTGCGGCCGCGGCCGCGCCCAGCGGCATGGTCGAAGCCCAGTGCTTCGAGACCCTGTACCACGAGATCTTCAACGAGCTGGACGCCGAGCCCGTGTTCGCCGCGCTGAAGCGCTGGCTCGACGAGCGCTTCCCGCCGAACTGACCGGGCCGTTTCAGGCGTTGGCAGCGGCCGCGCGCCGCCGCGTCTGCGCAAGCCACAGCAGCGCTGCGCCCGTGAGCATCACCGGCACCAGCGAGCCGTAGTTCAGCAACTGCCAGCCCTGTGTCGTGACCAGCACGCCCGAGGCGAAAGAGGTCAGTGCCAGCGTTGCGAACACGCAGAAGTTGAGCGCGCCCTGGGCCCGGTCGCGCTCCTGCGCCGTGTAGGCCGTGAGCGAGAGCGTCGTGCTGCCGGTGAAGAGGAAATTCCAGCCCACGCCCAGCAGGCACAGCGCCACGAGGAAGTGCTGCAGCTCCACGCCCGACAGCGCAACCACGATGCAGCTGAAATTGAGCACCAGCCCGACGCCCATCACGGGCAGCGCGCCGAAACGGCGGATCAGGTGGCCGGTGAAGAAGCCCGGCGCGAACATGCCGATCACGTGCCATTCGAGCACCAGCGCGGCGTCGGAAAAAGGCAGGCTGCAGATCTGCATCGCGATGGGCGTGGCCGCCATCAGCAGGTTCATCACGCCGTAGCTCAGCGCGCCCGCCGCGGCGGCAACGATGAACACCGGCTGCCGCACGATTTCCGCCAGCGGCCGTCCTCCCAGCGCCTGCTGGCGGGTCAGCGTGGTGGGGAAATCGATGAAGCGCATCACCGCCATCGACAGCAGGGCCACCGCCGCCAGTGCGATGTAGGCGCCTGCGAACGGCACGGCGAACACCCCGCGCGTGGCGGACGCGAGGTTGGGGCCGGCCACCGCGCCGATCAGCCCGCCGGCCATCACCACCGACACCGCCTTCTCGCGCCACGCCGGCGCCGCCAGTTCGGCCGCTGCAAAGCGGTAGAGCCCGGCATTGGCGTTGTAGTAGCCGGCCACCACCGTCGCGAAGCACAGCAGCCAGAAGTTTTTCGAGATCGCCGCGAATGCGCACAGCAACGCCGACCCCAGTGCCACCGCCAGCCCGATCTGGAACGACCCGCGGCGCCCGAAACGCTGCTGCGTGCGCGCCACCAGCCCCGTGGTGAGCGCACCGCCCACCACATAGCCCATGACCGGCAGCGTCGCCATCCAGCCTTGGGGCGCGATGCTCAGGCCCACCAGCCCGTTGATGGCGATGAAGGTGACGTTGTTGGTCAGGAACAGGCCCTGGCAGATGGCGAGCAGCCAGAGGTTGCGGTTCATGGAGAGGGAGACGGCTGGATGGAGTCGGTGATCGGAGGCAGAGGTTTTACGTGATTCGAGCCCGTTGCGCCAGCCGGAATCGGCCAGGAAGCGGCCAAAAAAAAGCGCCCTCGCGGGCGCCGGACTCCTTGATGAGGCAGGCCTCGCTCAGGACTGCCTGCCTTGCAGCAAGCCGCTGAGCGAACCCAGCAGATCTTCATTGTTTCCGAGCCCTTGATCGGGCACCTTGCCATGCGGAGTGAGCTGGTCGATGAGGGCCGGCAGCATCGTGGCCAGCATCGGCAGCAGCGTTTGCGCGTTGATGCCGAGCTTGGCGGCGATGCTGGCGATGGTGTCGCTGCCCAGCGCGTTCTGCAGCTGGTCGCCGGAGACCGGCTGGTTTTCCCCCTTGCCGATCCACGAGCCGATGACATCGCCCATGCCGGCCTGCTCGAACTTCGAGACCAGGCCACCCAGGCCGCCTTGACCGCCGTTGTTGGCGAGCAGGCCGCCCAGTGCGCCGGCCAGGCCGCCGAGATCTCCCAATCCCCCGATGCCTCCGCCTTGCGGTTGCTGCTGTTGCGCAGCGCCTCCTAGCACTTGACCGAGTACCGAATCGAGCAATCCCATGGCCATTTCCTTGGTGTGTGACAGAACCGTCTGCATTTTCCCGCGCGACGGGCCACAAGCCGGAAGTGGAGTGCCCACTTTCGAACTTGCAACGTGACAAATTACTTGGTACGTGCCGCGCGTTTGGGCAGCAACCCAGGAGTGACCCCCTGCACGCCCACGAGTCCGAGCACGGTCACGAGCGAATTCTGCGCGCCTTTCCATGCATCTGTCACGTCGATCGACTCGCTCAGGGCATGGGAACCGGCGGACTTGCCGCCGCCGCCGATGATGATGGCCGGAATGCCCAGCGAGATCGGCACGTTGGCATCCGTGCTGCCTCCGCGCAGCAGCGTCTTCTGGCCGAAAGCCGTGTTCGAGCGGGTGGCGGCCTCGACGATCGCCGAGTCGGAGGGGGTGCGGCCGCCGGGCCGGTCGCCGATCAGCTTGTGGCTTGCACTCAGTGTCGTCACGTTCCAGCGCTTGTTCTCTTCGGCCACGGCCTCGTCGATGGCCGCGAGGATCTTCTTTTCCGTTTCGAGCAGCGAGGCCATGTCGTCCGAGCGGATGTCGATCGCCATGCGCGCATCGGGCGCGATGGTGTTGACCGAGGTGCCGCCGCCGACAATGCCGACGGTGAAGGTGGTCTTCGGGAAGCTGGGCGTGCGCACCTCGGCGATCTTGGCGATCGCGCGGCCCATGCCATGGATCGCGCTGGGCACCTGGCCGAAGGCACCGAAGCTGTGGCCGCCCGGGCCCTTGAACGTGACTTCATAGCGGTGGCTCGCGGTGCCGAGAACCAGCACGTGGCCCTCGGGCGAGGGCTCCAGCCCCACCATGCCGTCGATGTCGAGGTGGTCGCGGAAAATCGCCTTGATGCCGCGCAGGTTGCCCAGCTCTTCCTCGCCGACATTGCCCACGATCAGCAGGTCGCCCACCGTCTGCACCTTGTTGTCGTTGAGCACCTTGAGCCACGACAGCAGCACCGAGAGGCCGCGCGTGTCGTCCGAGA
>Ga0102589_1005207_pt1 | contig 11525 bp, 8 predicted proteins | sample AraplaMF_Col_mLB_FD_76858 | JGI IMG/M metagenome (GOLD analysis project Ga0102589, IMG submission 76858) | Arabidopsis root microbial communities from the University of North Carolina, USA - plate scrape MF_Col_mLB | ecosystem: Host-associated > Plants > Roots > Endosphere | place: USA... | reverse complement strand
AAGGTGGACAACCAGAGGAGCTTGGCATTGCAGTTGCAGAGCGGCTGCTGGATCGAGGGGCGGAACAAATGCTATCCCAATTAAGGGGCTGATATGAATGGAGCGGCATTCCTCTGGAATAGGTATTGTCTATCTGGTAGGCGCTGGGCCAGGTGACGTAGGGTTGATAACGGTCAAAGGCTTGAATTGTCTGCAGGAGGCGGATGTTGTTGTCTATGATCGTCTCTCTAGCCCTCAATTGCTCAGATATATGAAGCGGGGAGCTCGTAGGATCTATGTGGGCAAGCTGCCTGATCGACATGCGATGAAGCAGGCGGATATTAACCAATTGCTTGCTGATCTAGCACAGGAAGGAAACAAGGTCGTTCGCTTAAAGGGGGGCGATCCTTGTGTGTTCGGAAGAGTGGGAGAAGAAGTAGCTGTACTGAAGCAGCATGGAGTTCCGTATGAGATCGTTCCAGGGGTCACCTCTGCTGTTGCGGTTCCTGCATATGCAGGCATACCTGTGACTCACAGGGATTATGCGTCTTCCTTTTGTGTAGTGACAGGTCATGAGAACCCGGACAAGTTGGATGAGTTCATCGAGTGGGAGCAGATGACCCAAAGTGCTGGAACTTTGCTGTTCCTTATGGGTATCGGCAAGCTGCGTGTAATTGCCGAACGATTGATGAGTCATGGACGGGCAGCGGATACGCCTGTTGCATTAGTGCGCTGGGGAACAAGGGCTGAGCAGCGCACGCTCGTAGGGACTCTAGCGACGATTGCGGATGAGGCAGAGCGTGCTCGCTTCGAGTCGCCGGCAGTCATTGTCGTAGGGGATGTTGTGAAGCTGCGAGAACAGCTAGCTTGGGCAGAGGAGCGCCCGCTGTTCGGTAAGAGAGTACTTGTCACGAGGAGCCGTTCGCAGGCTAGCGAGCTTGTTAAGCCCATTGAACAGCTTGGAGGGGAGACGTATGAATACCCGGTCATTGAGATGCGGGCGCCTGTCTCTCTTGGGAAACAGCAAGCGATTCATCAGGCTTTTATCCATGCACAGCAATATCAATGGCTAGTTCTGACAAGTGTGAATGGCGTCAAGTATTGGTTCCAACACTTGCAGGAGCAAGGGCAGGATATTCGCCAATGGGCGAATGTACGAATCGTAACGGTAGGCCCCAAGACTGCTGAAGCGCTTCGCGAATATGGAGTGCAGCCAGATGTATCTGCTGCTCAGTATAGTCAAGAAGGGGTATGGGATGCCCTTCGTCCATTAATCTCGCCAGAAGAGCGCGTGCTTCTTGCGCGGGGTGATCTGGCGCGCCCTTGGCTGAAGGAGATGCTGCAGCAGCATGGCCTTCTTGTGGATGAGGTGGATTTGTACGAGACCGTACTGCCGGAGTACGATGATCCTTATTTAGTGGAATTGCTGGAAGAGAACGCGATTCATCTGATTACGTTTACAAGTTCCTCGACGGTTACGAACCTGATCGCCGCACTCGAACGCATGGGGGTTCCTGACCCTGTAGCGAAGCTTGGTGGCGCTCAAGTGGTGTGCATCGGGGAGATTACAGCGCGCACGGCGCGTGATGCAGGCTTGCAGGTTGCTGCAGTCGCAGAACGATCTACCATTAGCAGTATGGTGGACGAGATGTGCAGACTTAGCAGTGCTGACAAGGCGCATATACACATTCAAGGAGGTTGCTAACATGGTATTTCCAACTACAAGATTACGCCGCCTACGGAAGACGGCAGCTCTCCGCAATATGGTTCGCGAGACTGTATTGACAGTCAATGACTTGATTATGCCTATATTTGTGACGCATGGTACAGGGATTAAGGAAGAGATTAGCTCCATGCCGGGAGTTTATCATTTCTCCCTTGACCGTATGGATGAAGAAATAGACGAAATTGTTCAATTGGGTATACCAGCTATTGTGCTGTTTGGTGTCCCAGCTTCGAAGGATGCTGTCGGAAGCTCTGCATTCGCCGCGGATGGAATCGTCCAACAAGCGACAAGACGAATTAAGGCGGCTCACCCTGACCTGCTTATTATTGCGGATACATGTCTATGCCAATATACCGATCATGGGCATTGTGGAATGGTTCATGTGCATGAAGTGAATGGATGCGAGGTAGGCGAGATTGATAATGACGAGTCGCTCGAGTACTTAGTGCGTACGGCGGTGTCTCAAGCAGAAGCGGGGGCTGATATTATAGCGCCATCCAATATGATGGATGGATTCGTGCATGCGATTCGTGTAGGTCTTGACGAGTCAGGTTATCATGATGTGCCAATCATGTCCTATTCGGTGAAGTATGCATCGGCATTCTATGGTCCATTCCGAGATGCGGCTCATTCCGCGCCTCAATTCGGTGATCGCAAGACTTATCAGATGGATCCTGCCAATGTGCGCGAAGCAATTCGTGAAGCAGAAGAGGACGTTCTGGAAGGTGCGGACATGCTTATGGTGAAGCCAGCCATGGCATACATGGATGTTATCCGTGTGATGAAGGATCAATTCGATTTGCCGCTAGTGGCTTACAATGTGAGCGGCGAGTATTCCATGGTGAAGGCAGCGAGCAAGCTTGGATGGGTTGATGAACGCGCTATTGTGAGCGAACTGCTGCTTGGTCTGAAGCGCGCGGGAACAGATATGATTATTACGTATCATGCGAAGGATGCTGCACGTTGGCTGTCTGAGCGAGCGTAACAATTGTTGCAGTGGGGCTTGATTTAAAAGAGGCGACTTCTGTATAAATAGAAAACTCCCCGTGGCAAAGTTCGTTGAATGTGCCGACGGGGAGCTTGTCTACCCGATGTATGGAGCTAGCTAACGTAAGGACTCTGGAACAGTCGGGATACGTCCAGCGTGTATTCGGTCGGCTGCAGCGTCAGGATACGCTGATGCTCGAGATCACGAATCACTTGTTCTAATACGTTCCGATGTACGCCAGCAAGACCTGACATGGCATCAGCGTCGAAGGCGGCACGGATGTAGATTTTATCTCCGCGGCGCTCGCCTTGCTGCTGAGCGATGCGAACGATGTTCTTTACGATGCGGCTTGGTGCATCTAAGAACGTTAAGTCATAGACATATCCGTTCGTCGAGCGCAGTCGACCGCATAGTTGAATCATAACCTGCTTCGCAATATCGTAGTGGGCGCGCAGCAGTAAGTGGAAGCTCTCGGATGTGACGGTAAAGAGAACCGTATCCTCTAATGTCTCTGCTGTTGCAGAACGCGGCTTGCCATCAATAAGCGCAAGCTCGCCGAAGTTGTCGCCGCTCTGAAAGACAGAGAGGATCTTCTGCTGGCCTTTCTTGTTGGATGTGTATACTTTGACGGCACCGCGAAATACGATGCAGAATGTGTGCCCTGGATCTCCCTGCTGGAACAAGATCGTATGTGGGGCATACTCCCGGCGGGATGTGATGGACGATACGATTTCCAGCTGTTCATCAGTCAAATCAGAGAACAGTGGGACGCGTTTGAGCAATTCAATCATGACTTTCCCCTCTTTGCCAAGCCGATTTTTTATTAGTGTAACATAGAACAGAGGAATAAATAAGAAGGAGCAACCAACATGTCTGAAAAAAAATCTGGCCGTGTAGACACACGTTCGCAGGCAGCATTTGCAGAAGCAAAGAAATACATACCTGGCGGTGTGAACAGCCCTGTACGCGCATTCAAATCCGTCGGTCTGACACCCGCTTATATTGAACGGGCGGAAGGATCCCGGCTGTATGATATCGATGGCAATGTATTCATAGATTATGTATGCTCATGGGGACCGCTAATTATGGGTCATGCGCATCCCGAAGTTGTGCGTGCGATCCAAGAGACGGCAGCGAAGGGGACAAGCTTCGGTGCGCCTACGGAGATTGAGACGGCTATGGCGAAGCTGGTATGTGAGCGTGTACCTTCCGTAGACATCGTTCGTATGGTGAATTCCGGAACGGAAGCGACGATGAGTGCAATACGATTGGCGCGCGGTATTACAAAGCGGAGTAAGATTGTTAAATTCGAGGGCTCCTATCATGGTCATGGAGACAGCCTGCTCATCAAGGCTGGTTCGGGTGTAGCGACATTGGGACTACCAGACAGCCCGGGGGTGCCTGAAGGGGTTGCCAGCAATACGATTGCGGTTCCGTATAATGATCTGGAAGCAGTGAAGCTGGCCTTTGATCGATATGGCGAAGATATTGCCTGTGTCATTGTAGAGCCGGTTGCAGGCAATATGGGGGTTGTACCGCCTCAGGAAGGGTTCTTGGAAGGCCTGCGGCATTTGACGGAGCAATATGGAAGTCTGCTTATTTTCGATGAGGTTATGACAGGATTCCGTGTGGGCTACAGCTGTGCGCAAGGGTTGTTTGGCGTCACACCGGACTTGACTTGCTTCGGCAAGGTTATCGGTGGTGGACTGCCAGTAGGTGCATACGGAGGCAAACGCGAGTACATGGAGCAAATTGCACCGAGTGGCCCGATCTATCAAGCAGGTACGCTTAGCGGCAACCCGCTGGCTATGGCTGCCGGTTATACGACATTGTCTTTGCTTACGCAGGAGGTGTATGCAGAATTGGATCGTAAGGGTGCCAAGCTTGAGGCAGGCTTTATCCGCAATGCGCAAGAACTGGGAGTGCCGTGTACAATCAACCGTGTTGGCTCGATGGTATGCCCGTTCTTTACGAATGAGCCGGTAACGAATTTTGATACGGCTCGCACGTCCAATCAAGAGCTGTTCCGCACGTACTTTAAGCATCTACTCGATGAAGGGGTTAATGTAGCGCCTTCGCAATTCGAGGGGATGTTTGTGTCGGCGGCTCATACCGATGAGGACATTGAATTTACAATTCAAGCCAACTATGCTGCACTAAAGAAATCGATCTAAGAATATGCAGGCTTGAATATAGGATGGTATGGTCAATCTATACGCATAAATAGGACGAATACGAGCCCGGCGATTCCGCGTTAGAAGTGGAGTGCCGGGCTTTGAAATGGATAGAAACGGAGGAGGTGCGTTATGACACGATATTGGAGACGACAAGGAGAATGGATAGAATTCATGCCTGGCAAAGCAGCGCTTCAAGATGAACAATCTACACTGGCATGGCTGATTAGCGAGCTGCGTTTGCCGAAGAATTTCGTTCATAGAATGAATCATGCGGGAGATATTCGCACTGCAGGAGATAGGCTGCGTGTGAAATGGTTTGTTGCTGAATCGGATGCTTATGAGCCCGCTGACGCACCTGCCGAGGTGCTGTATGAAGATGATGCTTGCTTGGTTGTATATAAGCCTGCAGGTATGGCGGTTCATCCAACGACACCGGAGCAGGATAAGAGGCGGGATAGTCTTGCCCATGCTGTGGCATGCCACTATCTATGGACGGGGCAGGCTTCCAAGGTGCTGCATATACATCGCTTAGATGTTGATACAACCGGGCCGGTGCTGTACGCGAAGCAGCCGTGTACACAAGTGATTCTGGATGAGATGATGCGCGAGAAGAAGATTGAGCGCATCTATCATGCGATTGTTCAGGGAACGCTGACGCCGGCTTCTGGAACGGTAGATGCGCCCATAGGGAAGGATCGTCATCATCGCGGCAAATATCGGGTAAGCGATAGCGGAGCTCCTGCGATTACCCACTATGAAACACTGCAGCCCGGCTCAGAACTGTCCCTCGTGCGCCTAACGCTGGAGACGGGTCGGACACATCAAATTCGGGTGCATATGAGTGCGAAGGGGCATCCGCTTGCGGGAGATACGCAATATGGGGGCGATGGCAAGCTCATTAGCAGACAAGCGCTTCATGGGGAGAGTTTGCGCTTCATTCATCCGCTGTCAGGAGAACAGATTGTTGTAGACGCCCCGTGGCCTGAGGACATGTTGCGCTTGCGGCAAAAAATATAGTCATGCTCCTCTCTTTCCTCCCATATAGATGAAGTAGTGATACGAGTCTGACTTTGCGACTGTAGCTTAACATCGTTGCCATATCGCATGTACGCTGGTCACAAGGGAAGATGGCATATGAACTGCGGGAGGAGGAGCGGTCTGTGAACGAAGAATCATATGGATTGCGCTTTGATATTTATGAACGTGTGCACTTGTCCGACGAAGTGGTCGGCATTGATCAATTGGAAGAAGTGGAGTTGACACCGCACATTCAGGTCATTCCTGCTGGTGACCAGGTGACAGTGCGTGGCAGCTTGCTGCTGGCTGGGGCATATGTAGGTGCTGATGAACTGCGCAGCAGTCATTCGCTTGAGCATTGGATCCCTGTTGAAATCACACTCCCCTTAAATCGGGTGCGCAGCTTGGATGATATTTCGGTCGATATTGAGCACTTCGATGTAGACCTTTTATCAACACGTACATTAAATATTACAGGAATTTTATCGCTGCGCGGCATCTCAATGGAAAGTATAGAGCCAGCGGCTTGGGAGCCGGAGCAATTTACAGTTGTACATCAAACGGAGCTCGAGCACGATGGGGAAGAGCCAGCGTGGCTGCGTGACTACGGTACATATACACCGGCGTTCACGAAATCAGCAGAGCATGTGACTGAAGAAGTTGCAACTGAATCGGAAGTTGCGACTGAATCGAAAGTAGAAACAGAAGCTGATTATAGAGATTTCAGTCCTATTAGGGCTTCAGAGGAACAGGAGCAAGAAGAACAAACAGAAGAACAGGCAGAGGAACAGATGGAGGATCAGGCAGAAGAAGAGTTGGAAGAGAACTTCGATCGAGCTGCTGAAGACGTGGAGGTTCGCGAATTCGAAGGGGAGAGGCTGCTGCCTGCACAAACCAATCATGATGCATTTGATGGAGATACTCCCCAATCTGAACGTATTCCGCTCACATGGAGTGGTTCTCAGTGGGCCAGAGAGACGCGAGATGAGGAGGAGCGGTTAGAGGTTCAGAGTGCCGAGGGGCAAGGCGAAGCAGGGCGAGCGCCGGGCAGAGTAAGTGCTGCCACGGATAGCGCAGAACACGAGCCAGCAGCGAAAATGACTCAGTTGGAGTCTCATTCACCGACCCACTCGAATGAAGCAAATACGAATGAGCCTGTTGCGAGAAAGGAAAGTGTGCAATCCATCGAAGTAGATGCAGCTGTTCAATCAGAGGGTGAAGGTGAATCGCTCGCCTCGAATCAGGAAGTGGAGCGGGACGATATTGAAGCAGCTGCTCCATTGAATGAGCCGGAGGATGTTCCAGCAGCTGCCAAGCAGGAGATGAAGGTTGCAATCGGCAAGTCGAAACAAAGTGAGCCGGCCGCAGCGGAACCAGTTGGATTCAGTTCGTTGCTGCAGAAGAAGCGGGAGTCTCAAGAACTGGAACGTATCCAGAAGGAAGAAGAGGCAGCGCAGCTAGCAGCAATGAATGAGGAGACAACTGGTGAGGAAGTAAAGTGGCAGTCGCTATTCCTGCAGCGTATTGATGATGAGCGGGCTTTCAAGAAGGTGCGCTTGTGTATTGTGCAGCGTTCTGAAACACTCGATACAATTGCTGACCGCTATTGCATGAACTCGAGAGAAATTGCGCTCTACAACCGCTTAGCGGAATCGGATATATCCGAAGGGCAAGTTCTGTATATTCCCACCTCGTAACGATATCTCCACTTCCTAATAGATAGGCAAGAAACCCGTATGGCTCAATGAGCGACGGGTTTCTTTGTGTCTGCATGCAGTTGTACAAGAGTACAAGCTTCAATATACATCCCACAAAAATCCAATGAAGATGAGGAATAATACAAATAGCAAAAATACGTCAAATGCTGTTGGCAGAAGCAACGTGCGAACAAATTGCAAGCAAATGATGGGGAAAAGAACCCCTTTAATGGAACCTCGAACACGACACCACCACCGTTCCATGTAAAACACCTCCTATAGTACATGTTATGAAAAATGAAAAACAGGATATGACTAATAGTGCGAGTTCAAAAAGGCCGGTTTTCAGCACCGAAGCTTATGCTTCCGATGTGCGTTTTTTCAAAACGCCTCAGTTGGATGAAGCTAGGGCCTGAGGAGCGGAACGTACGTTTTGGGTACATGAGCACCGGAAGGCCCGGCTGAATTCAAGATTCGATGCCGAGTCCACTTCATGATTTACTTCGTGATCAAAAGCGGACTTTTTGAACATCCTCTAATAGGGAAAGCATTTGTCAGTATCCTTTTGTGCTTCGTCTATTGACTCGCTCGGTATGCGAAGGTACAATATATCGTAAATGTTATTGTTTATTTTTATAAAGATCTGATTGAAAGACTATGAACAGGATTAGTAAGCGATTGGCCCCTTACAGAGAGCAGAGCGACACGGTGCAACGCCTGCAGGATTGTCCCGCGCTGAAGTCACCTGGGAGTTGCCCTTTTGAACGTGTCACGGTAATGTATGAACACGATGTTCATCATGTTCCGGATACGCTAGAATAGGCCGGCCGCAGCCGTTATTTGCAACTGAAGTGCCGCTCACACGATCTGTAAGATGTAAGGATCTTTACTGGGAGCGGAATAAAGGTGGTACCACGGAAGCTAAACCTTTCGTCCTTTGTGGCGTAAGGTTTTTTTATTTGCCTACGTAAGCGAATTGTCCTTGCAAATACCGAGCTATACGCTTAGAGAAGCATGCATGGATCGAGCAGTATGATTTGCTTCGATTATATAGGCAGAACATTGTCGATTAGATATTCATGATTATGTAACGGAGGGATTTGCTTGGCAGAGAATCAAGAGCAACTGTCTATGCCTACGACGTATGATCCGAAGGCAGCGGAGCAGAAATGGTATGATTTCTGGATGAAAGGCGAGTATTTTAAAGCAGGTGAACGCAAGGATGCTGAACCGTTCACAATCGTAATCCCGCCTCCGAACGTTACGGGTATGCTGCATATTGGTCATGCACTTGACTTTACATTGCAGGATATTTTGATTCGTTTCAAGCGGATGCAAGGATATGATGCTTTGTGGCTTCCAGGTTCTGACCATGCAGGTATTGCAACGCAGACGAAGGTAGAGCAGAAGCTGCGCGAAGAAGGAATCACACGCTATGATCTTGGGCGTGAAGCATTCTTGGAGCGTGTATGGGATTGGAAAGAGAAGTATGCGAATACGATTCGTGAGCAATGGGCGAAGATGGGACTGTCATTGGACTTCTCCCGTGAGCGCTTTACGCTGGACGAGGGTCTGTCTCGTGCGGTTCGCCAAGTATTCGTGAAGCTCTATGAGAAAGGTCTCATCTACCGCGGTAAGTATATTATCAACTGGGATCCGGCAGCACGTACGGCATTGTCTGATATCGAAGTTGAATATAAGGAAGTGCAGGGGCATCTCTATCACCTGCAATATCCTCTGAAGGATGGCAGCGGCACAATCACTGTGGCGACAACACGTCCGGAGACGATGCTTGGCGATACAGCAGTAGCTGTACACCCTAAGGATGAGCGCTATAAGCATATGATTGGCAAAATGCTGGTACTGCCGATTGTTGGCAGAAAGATTCCGGTCATTGCTGATGATTATGTAGATAAAGACTTCGGAAGTGGTGCGGTTAAGATTACGCCAGCCCATGATCCGAATGACTTCGAAATGGGACTCCGCCATCAACTGCCGCAAATTACGGTAATGGATGAGTCCGGTAAAATGAACGAGCTGGCTGGTCAATATCAAGGGCTTGATCGTGCAGATTGCCGCAAGCAGATCGTGAAGGATTTGCAAGAACAAGGCGTGCTGATCAAGATTGAAGATCATGTGCATCAAGTTGGTCACAGCGAGCGCAGCGGCGCAGTTGTAGAGCCGTATTTGTCTACGCAATGGTTCGTGAAGATGAAGCCGCTCGCGGAGCGTGCAATCGAAGCACAGAAGTCTGGCAAAGGTGTTAATTTTGTGCCTGATCGCTTCGAGAAGACATATTTGCATTGGATTGAGAATGTACGCGACTGGTGTATTTCCCGCCAGCTATGGTGGGGACATCGCATCCCTGCATGGTACTGTGAGGATTGCGGACACATTCATGTTGCAGAAGAAGACGCGACTGCATGTACGTCATGCGGAAGCAACCACTTGAAGCAGGATGAAGATGTACTCGATACATGGTTCAGCTCTGCATTGTGGCCGTTCTCCACACTTGGATGGCCGGAACAGACAGAAGATCTGAAGCGCTACTATCCAACGAATGTGCTCGTTACAGGCTATGACATCATTTACTTCTGGGTATCCCGCATGATCTTTACGGCGTTGGAATTTACAGACGAAATTCCGTTCAAGGATGTGCTGATGCACGGCTTGGTGCGTGATGCTGATGGTAAGAAAATGTCCAAATCGCTTGGGAATGGTGTCGATCCGCTTGAAGTTATCGAGAAGTACGGTGCTGATGCAATGCGCTTCATGATTTCGACGAGCAGTACACCAGGCCAAGACTTGCGCTTCCGCTGGGAACGTGTAGAACAGGCTCGCAATTTTGCCAATAAGATTTGGAATGCATCCCGTTTCGCTTTGATGAACTTGGAAGGGTTCACTTATGCGGATATCGACATCACAGGCGAATTGGGCACAGCTGACCGCTGGATTCTCCACCGTATGAACGAGACTGCCCGCGAAATTACACGCTTGATGGATGCTTATGAGTTTGGAGAAACAGGCCGTGTACTCAATAACTTCATCTGGGATGATCTATGCGATTGGTATATTGAATTTGCGAAGCTTAGCTTGTATGGCTCGAATGAGCAAGCGAAGAAGAAGACGCAATCCGTTTTAGCTTACGTGCTTGACCATACAATGCGCATGATCCATCCGTTCATGCCGTACATCTCAGAGGAAATTTGGCAGCATCTGCCGCACTCCGGCGAGACGGTAACACTTGCGGAATGGCCAGTATACCGTGCTGAATTCGAAGCGCCTGAGGCGGTTCGCGAGATGACACTTCTTATGGATATGATTCGCGCAGTACGCAATATTCGTGCTGAAGTGAACGTTCCGATGAGCAAGAAGGTAGAATTGATTGTGAAGCCGACTGATCGTATGGTAGAAGCGAACATTACGAACAACCTTGAGTTCGTGGAACGCTTCTGCGGTACTTCGAAGCTGGAGGTAAGCATAGAAGCTGCTGCTCCGAACAAAGCGATGACCGCTATTGTGACAGGAGCCGAGTTGTACTTGCCGCTCGCTGGCCTTCTTGACATTGATCAGGAGATTGCACGTCTTCAAAAAGAAGTCGAGCACCTGAACAAAGAAGTGGAGCGTGTCGATAAGAAGCTTGCTAATCAAGGTTTCATCGCGAAGGCGCCTGCTTCGGTCATTGATGAAGAGCGTGCCAAGCAGCGTGATTACAGTGAGAAGAGAGATAAAGTACTGGCGCGTATTACCGAATTGAAAGAAGCGTAAACAACCTGTGCGATATGTACGACCGATCCGGACGTGAGCGCTGTCACATGCCGGTTCGGTCGTTTAATGACATCTGATAAAGGATGAGGAACTATGCCTACGACAAGCGAGACGGAAGCAACCGATTTTCCTTTTGTTCGGGTAGAAGACGCAATTGATTGGATTAATTCTTT
>Ga0102589_1005205_pt1 | contig 11528 bp, 13 predicted proteins | sample AraplaMF_Col_mLB_FD_76858 | JGI IMG/M metagenome (GOLD analysis project Ga0102589, IMG submission 76858) | Arabidopsis root microbial communities from the University of North Carolina, USA - plate scrape MF_Col_mLB | ecosystem: Host-associated > Plants > Roots > Endosphere | place: USA... | reverse complement strand
CGCGCTTCGGGATCAAGCCCTGTCGTCGGTTCGTCGAGAAAAATGACTGCTGGCGTCCCGATCAGGCTCATGGCAATGTCAAGCCGGCGCTTCATCCCGCCGGAATATTTGTCCGCCCGGCGGTTGGCCGCATCGGTCAGGCTAAATCTTGCAAGCAGATTGTCAGCGACTTGAGCGGGATTGGAAACTCCCCGCAACTTGGCGATCATCATCAGGTTTTCCCGCCCGGTGAGCATGCCGTCTAAAGCTGCGAACTGCCCTGTCAGGCTGATGTTCTGGCGAACATGATCCGGTTGACGCTGGACGTCAAAGCCACAAATACCTACTTCGCCGCCATCGGGCCTCATCAGCGTCGAGAGGATGTTGACCGTCGTCGTCTTGCCCGCTCCATTTGAGCCCAGCAGTGCGAAAATCTCGCCACGCCGCACCTCAAAATCCACCCCCTTTAAGACTTCCTTGTCTTTAAAGGATTTTTTTAACTCTTTTACAGAAATCGCTGCATTGCTCATACTTTTTTCCTCCTTATAAAAAGCGCCTTGCGGAGCTAGATTGCCTATACTCTTCTATTTAGTCTGACTGATAATCTGTACAACTTACTACCGGATTGAAAATATAACTGAATAGCGAAGGTGGCAATTCACATTTGTAACCAGCTATTCAGTCGGTATTATCTATTGCATTTATTTTTTTCCCAATCGTTTCATGATACTCTGATTCAAATCTTCACGATACTTGGCGACATAGGTTTTAGCGTTTGCCACTAGTTCGTCGGCAAATGACGCCACGTCGTCCCCAGTGATTTCCAGCACTTGTCTGCCTTCCGCCGCACCGGCTTCGAATAACTCGATTAATTCATATTGTATGTGCAGCATATCCATCCCGTTGCCCGCTGAGAAATTCCACATGTAGTTTTGAATTTTCTTAAATACAAACTGGTAGTCCTCTGGAAGGGCTTCAACCCGTGCCATCATCATTTTGTACTCTTTTTTATCACCAATCATTTTTTTAAACATTTCCAACATGTTATTTTTCCTCCTTTTTTATAAAGCTGAACACGACACTCCAAAAATATCGGACGGAATATCTTATGAAGCTAGATTGACTTCAAGACGTTGATTTTTGATGATACAAAATCCCATTTTCTCCAAAACAATTCAAGTTCCTGGCGGCCAGCCTCATTAAGTGAGTAAAACTTGCGGGGCGGCCCCATATCTGACGGTTTCTTTTCTATGTTCACAAGTTTTTTCTTTTCTAATCGCACGAGGATGGTATAGACCGTCCCTTCCACGACTTCGGTGAACCCAAGCTCGTTCAGGCGGCGGGTAATCTCGTAGCCATAGGTTTCATGGCGGCTGATGATTTCTAGCACGCAGCCTTCCAGCGAACCCTTCAGCATTTCAGTTAAATTTTCCATGTTTAGATCCTCCTCTCCCTCCTCTATTTTGTCTGACTTATATTCAGTACAACAGAGTACTAAGGTAAATTTTTACTGAATAGCTTTTGGGAAATCACACTATTCAGTATTACTTATTACATGTATATTGTATCACCGAGTAGAAGGTGTCAACTATTTTTCTTAAAAATATTTTTGCAACCTCACTATTCAGTGTGACCTACTACAGGTATATCGTAACACGCAGTAGATGAACTGTCAACTGGATTTTCTAAATATTTTTAAAACCAGCTATCTTCATTGGATACAGCCGATTTTCTTTACGGAGCTTTTACTTCCTCCTATGCTTCTTTCACAATGATTATACCGCGGATCATCCCCATCCAGCAGCTGTACATTTAGGTTCCCGGTTTCTCTGGTGTGAAAACGATGAGGTTTTCTCCTACTTCCAGTGACCAATTCCTTCCGAAGAAATGTTAAAGAGTATTCCCGAAATGAAAGAAGAACTTCGTAGACCTATGTTCTTAATAATCTCAGCAGAAAAGTAAATGTTTATTATGCGTTCCTGCACGATGTGGGGACGTTTTTTCTTTTTGGGTTCACGGGAGCTTTAGTAAAATAACTGAGGATTATTAATGTAACTCCTTCGCGTTCTTCACTTTTCCACTATCGGGCGCGATTATGAAATAACTCTTAGATTTAAACAACTTTATTGTTATATTTTTAAGTGCGGTGAAGTAATCTACATCAAAAATTAAATAACTTTATTGTCACTCTACAAATAAAAAAACTTGATTTTTTTACACTAAGCAGAATAATCAAGGTTTTTACTTCCAAAAAATATCTTAGCCTATAAAATTCGTGTTTCTTTATTTTTTTGTATATCGTAGATATGGAAAAAAAGTAAGCTTATGGCCCGTTTTCACACGTATCACGGCTGAACCCCGTATACATCTGAAGTTTACATAACACCACGTCTCAGTAGCTAAGTTCTATTAATAATCCAAAAGGATTTATGAAATAAAAAGATGAAAATATATTTAAATACAAATTCTATCTAAAGAAAGGTGATAAGAAAAAATGGAATATCTAACAGTCCCTGAGCTTTTTTTCTTACTATCTGTAGATGATGATACTCAAACTATACAACCTCCTTTACAATCAAATATAGAAATATTCATTACAATAAACATATTGCTAGAACTTTACCTTCAAAAGTATATTTATATAGATCATAAATTTATTGTACATAGGACTAGTAAGTCATCTGATATCCCTTATTTACAACATACCTTAGATTTAACACAACATTTAGATGACAATCACAATATAAGAATGTGGATACTAACAATTTGCGGAAAACAACGATCAAGTCACAAACTATATAATTCTGTTTTAGATTGTATACAGCGAAAAAAACAAATAAAAGTAATTGAAAGACGAATATTAGGTTTATCATTTCAAAAACGTTACATATGTCTTCAAACCAAAGAGCAAATCCTTACATTCTTACGAAAAAGAGCTTCAAAAGGAGGAACACAATACTTATCTATGTTAACCCTTTTCCTAGCCATGGATTTGAACAAACTTTTAAAAGATACAATGTTTCAAAATGATTATGAATATCTAATTCAATTAGAAGAATACAATAAACAATTATCTGAAATTCAATTCATACAAAAGCTAATAACAAACATTAAAAAGACTTTGCCTACCCTTTTAATATGGAAACATGCCCCATTTTCAGATATATAAAAAAGGGAAACCTCTGATTATCTAAATCAGAGGTTTCTTATAGTTCACATAACCCATCATTATCAGTAGTCAATAATGAATAGAATTTTCGTTTTGGGGGTGTTTTTCTTTTTTAGTTTGATGGGCATGTTGCCGTGCCCCTTTTTCGAATTTTATAGGTGTATTTTTCAATATATTGAACCCAACGGCGTATTGTATGCGCCTTTTATAAGAAAAGGACAGGATTAGTTGTAGAACTTTATTGGCATGTATTTGTTTTTATTAATAACTACGGTACGTGAATTTTTTTAGATATAACTTAAAAAAGCTCCCCTAAAAGGAGCCAATTATTTTACAAGATTCTTCTGTAATTCCTCTATTATAAGTTCTGCACCTGCTGGGCTTAGCGTAATCTTTCCGTCTGCTAAAGAAATATTTTTATCAGATACTTCTCCTGTTATTGCACAAGCACCATTCGCTTCATATTTTTTCAAGATAATCTTTTCACCTTCTACATAAATCTCTAATGGTGTCTTTTCTTCAATTGCCAGCGTGCGTCTTAACTCCATTGGTATAACTATACGTCCTAATTGATCTAATTTTCGAGTTACTCCTGTTGATTTCATGAAACCTCTCCCTTATATATTCTATAGCTCTCTATTTCATACCCTATGTCATTTTCTCATTGTAACAGGCTTTCTCTATACATGAAAAACATAATGTTCCAAAAACTCTCAAGCCACAATATAGTTACGTGATTTCTCAATATATCTCTTGTATATAAATCGATCTAAAGATGTAAAATATCCAAGTAATTACTTAATAATTACATTACATCTAAATTTAAATTAAAGAAGGAGCTATATACCATGGATAAAAAAGATTTAGTAGGTCTTCAAGTCAACAACATGCCGTCAGATGCTCTGAATACTCCTAGTAAGTCCCAAGAGCAAATGCAAGATTCAGCTCAAAAGCTATCTAACGGAATAAAAATAGATTCATCAGAAAACGAAACTGCAACTCTAAATAAAGACGAATAGAGAGTTTTTGGCGTGAAAATAAGCTAAAAAATCGAAATGAAGCAATTCGACAGATCGTAGAGAAAGGGCTAGGTTGCAATTAGCGACTGCCCTTTTTTATTTCACTTAAAAATCTGCATATCAAATTTAAACCTATTATCTCCCCAAAAATCCAATCATCCATTATTTAAGACCTATTGCATTACCAATCCGTCAAAAACGTAGTACAAACAAATCTGAGAAGTCATTTTCAAATAAGAATAGGGCTTTTAAAAATATATTCATGAAAATAACAAAAGAGCTGGATTTTCATCACAGCTCACTTATTAATTGGTTCTTTATGTGTACATGTAGGATATTGAGAACATCCAAAGAACTTGTTTCCAGTTTTATTTGAATTTCGTACCACTAAATGATTTTTACATGACGGGCATTTCCTTTCTGCAGGATCTACACCACGATACACATCTTCAGCCGAATACTCTGGATTTACTTTGTTAATCAATTTTTGAAGCTCTATACGATCTATTAGTTTTACATGACATGCTTCACCTAATCCTTTCGCCTGCTTTGTATATACGCTGTTCGTGACAACCCACGCCTCATGAGCCTTGTAATAGGCTTTTGCTGCATAAATCTCCTGTACAGCACGAATACCAACTCGATTTTTCACACCATATATTTTCGCTTGAATTACAATACGATTGTTCCCTTTTAATCCGAGATCGGCTGTTGCTTTAAAATAAAGTTTGATCAAATTGATACTAATAACCTTGATAAATGTTCATAGAAAAGAGCGTGTTTTGAAAAAAAGATTGTTCAAAACACGCTCTTACTATTTTCAGTTGGTTCATTCTTTTATAAAAAAGTTTGATCATTTCCTATCTATGTTGCTCCACAATCGCGCCCGATAGTTGAAGAATGAAATGAAAACTTTTCCTTAGGTGAGATCCGTTCTCAAATTCAATTTTAGCTGTCTGTGCAAAATTTAGACCCTTAGCGAGCCACGAAAACCCCTGGCGGCATAGTAGGATTCTGCTCCATTGTGATACACGAAGACGTGCCCGAAGCGACAATCGCAAAAAAGGGCACCGCCGAGTTCTCTAATATCAGAGGGTGTTTGCACCCAACTCGACGTTTTCATATCGAAATTTTCAAGATTCTGCAACGTCCGATATTGTTCTTCCGTTAATAGTTCAATGCCCATGGCAGTTGCCATATCAATAGCGTTATTTTCTGGTTTATGTTTTTTTCTTGACTCTAACCCTTCACGATCGTAACAAACACTTCTGCGACCTTTAGGACTTTCCGCTGAACAATCATAAAAAATGTATTCGTCCTTCTCTTTATCATGACCAACAACATCCGGTTCGCCGCCAGTTCTTTCCATTTCATTGAGCGACCACAGTTTTTCAGTATTAGCATCCAGCTTTGCTTGGACTTTAGCCCATTCAAGACCTTTATGGCGGTTCATGTTTTTCTCAAAACGGGCTTTCAATGCTCTGAGTAATTCTTCACGTTGTTCTAGTGACAACTCCTCTTTATTGTTGATTTTATTTCCCTTTGTCATGTCAGTTCCCCCCTTATTGTTTTTACTCATAATGGTTTAAGTATATATAAATATTTGTTTTATAATAAATCGTTTAAATAATCGTGTGAATTCAGTTTACAATAAATTATATGATTTAGTAAATCCATTTCTCTACAATCTGGCCCTTTAACGGAACAACTTATTGTCACTCAACAGTTCCTTAATCGTTCTTTCAATTTCAGATGTTCTTTTCCTTTTCACTATAAATACACTCCTTTAGATAATCTAAAGGAGGAGTTTACGCTAGTTTGACGAATTTATATTGATATAATTATAAAAGGGTGGTCTAATTGAACATTTTATGGGATTTTGATGGAACTTTGTTTGATACGTATCCTGCGTATACAAACATACTCTCTTTGGTACTGGGAGAAGCAGTAGATAAACAGGAAATTTATGAAAAGCTAAAAATTTCGTATTCGCATGCAATTGATTACTATAACATTTCCAGGGATCAAGAAGAAGAGATAAAAAGATTAAAGAAAACATTATCTCCAAAAGATATAAAACCATTTGATGGTGTAGAAGAAATCTTAAAATTTGCAAATAAAAATGTAATTATGACACACAAGCATAGGGACGGAGTTTTAGCCATCTTAAAATACTATGGATGGGATAAATACTTTGTGGATATGGTTACAATTGATGATGGTTTCCCTCGTAAACCTAATCCATTAGCATACATTCATTTACATACAAAACACGGAATCGATCTAGTTATTGGAGACCGGGAGTTAGATTTATTACCTGCAAAAGAATTAGGAATTGCAACGTGCATGTTTCAAAGTCAAGGTGATGTTGCTGATTATCATTTACAAGACTACTCGAAATTTTTTAATACGGATATTCCATTAGCGAAACGGGTGTTCAGTTAGTAATAACTACTGTAAATGGACCGAATTTTGATTTTCTTATTTTTATAATTATCAGCATAATTGTTTAACACAGCCAAAAAATAAAGACACTTCACATATTAGTCATTTTTATATTTAGGTTGTAGAGGCTAAAGTCAATAACGAAAAGGCAGGGACATATTTAATATGTAAAATATGTCCCTGCCTTTTCGTTATTGTAGACTTGAAATAAGTTTTGATTAAATAAACCCTATAAAAATTGATAAAAGCGTAAATAGAAAAAGCTTGTTTTGAAAAAAGAATGATCAAAACAAGCTCTTAATATATTCGATTGAATCATTCTTTTATAAAGAAATTTGATCATTCCTGTAATCTTTATTTCATTAGAGTGCCCTTTAGTTGAACAAAAAAATATTCTCATAATATCGTTATGATTTAGTTGTCATAATAATTGAACGTGGATAGAATCCCAACTTCTGATAAAACGATACAGCTTCATTCCCGTACACTACTGTTAATTCGATTTCATATATTTGTTTTTCTTTAAACCATTCCACTGCACTATTCATTAATTTCAAACCCAATCCGTTTCTTCGATAATTTTCATCAACAAATAGAACCTCGATCTTCCCGCTTACTTTTTTACTATATGCTATACAAAATCCTAATATATTGTCTGTTTCTGACTCAATCAATAATTCAATTCTGTATTCTCCATACTTTGAATTTTTTTTATATTCTTCAATACGTTCCTCAAATGTAATTCTTGGATAATCACCAGAAAAAAATTTTGATTTACTGTTATGGTATTCATGCAATTTATCTAATGAGTTTCTTATTATCTCTATTTCATCGAGAGTGATATGTTTATTAATAATTCTCATACTTCAACATCTCCAATAATATATATTTATTTAAGCATAAGTATAGCGGTGTAGGGAATTTAATACTTATCATTACATTGTTAAAGAAGTTACTATTATAGCAATACCGTTACATAGCAACCAGGCAACTATGTTTTATATCATGCTCACAAAAATAAACTGTTGGCGATTCGTAATTTTTTAGGGCTTCAAATTCAACGTATTTCACGTATAATCCTTCCTTTCAGTGGGTATCAAATCAGTTAGCATTCCCCTAGTTCTTATAGTGTAAAATCTTCCATCGTTTTCCGAATTTCATCCGCTTCAATTCCAATGTATCGTAACGTTTACCCTTGTGATGTATGGCCAAACAATTTCATCAAATAGTACACGTCTTTTTTTCGTTGGTAGTAGTGATATCCAAAAGATTTACGCATACAATTATTTATTATTTTTTGTACTGTGCTTTGTAATCTACATATTCTTTTTTAGCATCTTGCTCATTATCTTTTTTACTATTAAAATATGTGTGTGTCTGCAATGTATATTTTACTAACTTTCCTTCATCATTCTTCTTCTTATAATTCATAACAATACTTACTTGCAATATCTGCATTGGACCGTTTGCAGCGTCAAGATGAAGCACAATTGTCGCCCCATCATATTCATCATATTGTATTTTTAGCTTGTCATTAATAATACTTTGAAACTCTGATTCAGTTAAGCTATATCCAACTGTTTTAGGCTGATCAAATTTTTTTGTGTCATCACCTGGCTTCATTTTTAATTTTCCTATTCCTTTTAAACGATCCACAATTAAGTTAACGTAAGAAACATCAACATTGGAATCACTTTGTACCTGCCCATTTTTATACATAATATTTGTACTATAAATGGTTTCGTTTTTATAATTTTTATTTGTCTTTTTTTCGTTTTTTTTATCTATATTAGTAGCAATTTCTTGTGTTGTATCGCCATATAAACTTTTAGCTTTCGTATTATATACACCTTCCGTAGTTTGACGGATTGTTTTACTGTGCTCTCCATCTTCTTTTTCCTCGTACGCACTGTATATACCTCTTTGTGTCACATGCGCATACCCATCATCACTAGCAGACATAACCGTCTTCATATCCCCTTCATCCAACGCTTTTACAAATCTCTCATATTCTATTTTCGTTTCCCCAAAACTACACCCACTAAGTAAACCCGCAACTATCGTCATAACAATCATTACCTTAGCTTTCTTTTTCAGTTTCATATTAATTAACCGTCCCTTTTAATACTACGATTTTCTCTCCCATTCTCTGTCTCTTTTTTTCTAGTTGACGAATCCGATCAATAAAAGCATCACGACGTGTTTTCCCTTGCAAGTTGCTATCAATGCTGCTTTCTAATCTTTTAATATCACTCGTTAAAGCTGATGCTGCTTTTTCGAGTTGCATGACCACGTTCATAATTTGATCGCGTCCACCGTTATCTGGAAATGTACTATGAACTTTATTTGTTATCGCAATATTGTTTTTTATAATTTAAATATTCTTTTTTAGCATTTTTAGTGTTTTCTTCTTTACCATTAAATCTAACTGCTATTTGTTGAATATGTTTCAACATCTTGCCTTCCTCATTCTTTTTATCGTACGTTATTGAGATCGTAATTTCACTTATTCGCATCGTTTTTTCTTTTCTGTCTTTGGCAGAATTAAAATCTATAACAATCGATGCATCTTGAAATTTATCATATTGTAGTTTTAATTTATCATTTATCATGTCTTTAAATTGCACTTCTGTTAATCCAATACCAATACTGTTCGGTTCATCAAACCCCTTTGTATCTTTATCTGTTTTTAATTTCCCTATTCCTTCTAAATTATCTATAACTAGCTTAATCGAAGAAACGTCTAAGCTTGGATTCAAACTTTGCACTTGATCATTTTTATAAATAATATAGGTATTATATTTTTCTTCTGATTTATAACTATTGTTCTCCTTATTTTTATCATTAGTTGTTTTATCAGCTATTTCTTGTGTTGTAGTTCCATATAAACTCTTATCATTCGTATTGTATATACCATCAGTAGTTTGATATCTTGTTCTTCTATATTCTCCATCTTCTTTTTCTTCTATAATGGAGTGTATGATTTGTTCTTCTACATGCGCATACCCTTCATTCCCCGCAGACATTACCGTTTTCATGTCCCCTTCATCCAACGCCTTTACCAATCTTTCATACTCAATTTTTGTTTCCCCCACACTGCATCCACCGAATATTAAAATTAAGGTCAACATCTTAATTGTTAATTTCATTAACTTTCTCATTTTATCCCCCATGTAATATTCACGCTTATCCATTATTTTCATACTGCTTTTTATACTTTTCATAATCTTTTAACGCGTCTTGATTATTGTATTTTCTCCCGGCAAAATATGTATTAATTTGTAAAATACTCGTAACCACTTTCCCCTCTTCATTCTTTTTCTTATAGTTTACAGAGACACTCAGCTCTGATAACTCCATTGGTTTTTCTTTCGAATCTTTTGCAGCATCGAAATTAAGTACAATTGACGCACCACCATATTCGTCATATTGTAGCTTCAATTTATCATTTATCATTTGTTGGAATTCCGCTTCAGTTAATTCATATCCTACTAAATTAGGCTCATCAAACCCTCTTTTATCATCACCCGGTTTCATCTTTAGTTTTCCTACTCCATGAAGACGATCCATAAGAAGCTTCACTTGAGAAACTTCTAAGCTTAGATTTGTACTTTGTACTTGGCCGTTTTCATACTTAATATTTGTACTATATACTTTTTCTTTGTTATAGTTTTTAATTTTATCTTTTTCTTTTCTTTTATCAATATCAGTAGTTACTATTTGCGTTGTACTACCATATAAGTTTTTTCCTTTAATGTTATATACTCCATCAGTGGTTTGATAGATATTTTTTTCGTGTATGCCATCTTCTTTTTCTTCAAATGCACTATATATAACTCGTTCTTCTAAATGCGCATACCCATCATCACTAGCAGACATAACCTTCGTCATATCCCCTTCATCCAAAGCTTTTACAAATGGTTCATATTTAATTTTCGTTTCAAAAAAGCTACACCCACTAAGTAAACTCCCAACGACCGTCATAAGCATCAGCACCTTAGCTTTCTTTCTCATACTGTCACCTCATTCGTTACTCTTGGTATTTTAAGTTTAGTAATGTTTCCTTTTGGTAGTCATACACTTCGTCTTTTCCTAAAGATGTTTTGTTACTTGCGTATTTAATATTGAAAACACTTTGGTCGTTTACTGGTATAGTGATGATATCCGCTGTTAGTTTACTTCTCATTTTCAAATTGAAGTCTGCCACCATCTACATAATAATAATATACCTACTTAACTTATTGTTAACTGATCTTAGCAAATGCATATAAAGAAAGAGCATATTTTGAAAAAAACGATTAAAACATGCTCTTACACTCTTAATACAAATGATTCATTTTACGAACTGATATCATGCTTTCACACCAAATAATAAACGTAAAAAGTGCTTTAGATTTATTCTTTAGGAGACCGTTATTTTATAAGTTCTTCGATGTTATTACTTTTTTTGATTGTTTCTGATGATAGCCAGAGTGAATATCTTGTTCCATCCTTGTTGGTTAAAAATATGTCAAATTTTTCATTATATAGTTCTTCTTTAAGGATAGTGATTACCTTTGTCAGATCCTCAATTACAGGCGGCTTGTTTTTATATTGCATCTTACTGTCATTAAAAACTAAAGTCACCTTATACTCCGGACACTCCCCGTCTTTCGGATGTGGACAAGTAATACCTTCAATTACAAAATCGTCGTTTTGAATTCCTTTCAATCTGTCACCTACTTTTGTTTGAGTTTGAATCAAATATGTCCAATAACTTCTTACAGTGTTTTTCATAGTTAATAGCAGCTCTTCCTTCGTTATAACTTTTTGTACGTTTTCAAAAGGGAGACCTATATATTCACCATTATGATCTTTAATTTCAAGTTCTGTTATCTTTTTATTACTCTTCTGAATGAGTTGGAATAGAGCATATA
>Ga0102589_1005198_pt1 | contig 11541 bp, 12 predicted proteins | sample AraplaMF_Col_mLB_FD_76858 | JGI IMG/M metagenome (GOLD analysis project Ga0102589, IMG submission 76858) | Arabidopsis root microbial communities from the University of North Carolina, USA - plate scrape MF_Col_mLB | ecosystem: Host-associated > Plants > Roots > Endosphere | place: USA... | reverse complement strand
CGTATAATAAGGTCTATTTTAGAGGATAAATAGACGGTTTTTCATTAGTTTTCTTATCGTCTAAAAGGGTGTACCTTTTTGGATTATTTATATTGGACAGTCTAAACCCTAGATTATGTATTATATCCTCAATGAATCAATGTAACAAAACGGTCATTTTTGTTGCGGTGTTTACATACAAAAGACTACTTTTCTAAAAGTAGAGATAAACTTTTAGAATGAATTTAATATTCCTTATTGCGGGCAGTGGCAGCTTAGTTGGTATTACACCGTATTTACGTTTTTTAAATCATAACAAGTCATCAGCATGATTAAAAAATATTCTTGAAAGAGAGAGGAGTCCTTAAATTCTCTTATTAATCCAACACTTGTGTAGTCATTTACCTTCGTTCGTTTTTGATACACATAAAGTAACCGTCCATACGGACACAAAAATAGTGAAAAATATATTTATTTACGCTTCTTTCTAGATCCTATTATGAAAATAAAAGCTGATGGATTGGACAAACAAAGAACGGATTTACAAATACTTAATATTGGATTAATGTGGGTTTAATATTGTTAAACTACGATTAAATCGTAACAAACAGTAACAAACAGTAAAAATACCACATTAGAAGGAGACACTTTTTATAAAATGTTGATGATTGTGGAGGAAGAAATATGTCTATTTTGCCAGAAGAAAGAAAGAACGACATTTTAAAACAACTTAACAAAGTGGGAAAAGTAAAAGTCATGGAATTAGTTGATCAATTTAATGTTTCAGAAGAAACGATTCGACGGGATTTGATGATATTAGAGGAAAAAGGACTTTTAAAAAGGGTTTATGGCGGAGCGATTAAAACAGTCTTTGAATTTGAGGAACCTCCATTCACACAGCGTACAACGGTGAATCAAGAAGCGAAAGTTAAGGTTGGAAAAAAAGCAGTAGAACTCATTTCGAACGGAGATGTGATTGTCATTGATGTAGGAACAACCATGCTTGAATTTGCGCACTGTATTGAAAATAAAAACGACATTACGATTTTAACCAATTCTCTTCCTGTGTCATCTGTGTTGACCGAATCGCTCAATCAAAATAGATTTACAGGCCAAATTCTATTACTAGGTGGACAAATTGATCCAAAGCAGCAATCTATAAACGGCGGTATCACCGAACAAATGTTAAGTCAATTTAATATTGATAAAGCGTTCATTTCAGCTGGCGGTGTTTCTATTCAAAGCGGGGTTAGTAATTATCATTTACATGAAACACTAGTTTCACGCAAGATGGTCGAGGTATCAAAGCACGTTATAGTGCTAACGGATTACTCTAAAATTGGTGTCAACACATTTTGTAAAGTTTGTCCTCTAGAAAAAGTCGATGTGGTTGTCTGCGAACAACCATTTCCAGAGGAATGGAGAAATCATTCAAAATTAGAGCAAATCAATTGGATTCAAGCATAATCAATCCATAAAAGGGAAGATCGAGATGGAAGACGGATTTCTCTCTCTTTTTTGATTAGATTTTTATTGATAGAAAGAAAATTTAATAGATTGAATGAGAAAGGGAGCTATATAGTATGAGTTTCATTGCGATAGATTTAGACGGAACATTATTAAACGACCAGAATGAAATTAGTGAAGAAAATATAAAGGCGATTCAATATGCCCAAGATAGAGGCTTTGAAGTAGTTATTTCAACAGGTCGGGCTTATTTTGACGTTCAAACCATTTGTGAAAAAGCTGGGATTTCTCCATTTGTAATCGGGACAAATGGCGCAACCATTCATTCAAAAAACGGAGAGTGTATTTCTTCTATTACGATAACTAAAGATCGTGTCAAATCTATTCTCCAATGGTTAGATGAACGGAATTATTATTACGAAGTATTTACTGATAAAGCCATTTATACGCTTAAAGAGGGAAGAGGACATTTTTGTAATGAGATTCAAAAGTTGAAAAGCACAGATTTGGATACAGATATGAAAGAATTAGTTGAAGTAGCAGAACGACAATTTGATCAATTTGGATATGTCTTAGTTGAAAACTATCATGATATCTTAAAGCAGGAGGAAGAGTTTTATAATATTTTAGCATGTTCGTTCGATAAAAAGAGAATAGAGGATGCATGGAACCAATTCAAAAAGTTTGATGAGTTATTGGTTGTTTCATCTGCTGATCATAACATTGAAATTACTAGTAAAAGAGCTTCAAAAGGAATTGCCCTTGAAAAATTGGCTTTCTTGATGAATGGCTCCTTAGATCAGGCTATGGCAATTGGGGACAGCAACAATGATTTATCCATGTTCCAAAAAGTTGGATACAGCGTAGCGATGGGAAATGCGAAAGATGTCATAAAAGCTGCTTGTACTAGGACAACCCTTAAAAATGATGAGAATGGGGTAGCTTATGCGATTTATCGATATATGGAGAACTTCGTGGTTCAAAAATAAGTGTCAATAAGTAGATACAGAAAACCAGCTATTTTCAAAGAAAAAGTAGATTTGCTAGGTCCAGCACCAAAAACGAACTTTAGGGTGCTTTCTTTTTATATCAAGGTTTGTAGCCTTAACGGACATTTTTTCCGAAATGTTGCTGTATCCCTTAAAACATCTATATTTAGGAGAGACATGATATTGAATAGCCAAAATAAGAATACAAAAAAATGGTTTACACTTGCTATATTAATATTAGGTGGAGGAACAGTTTTTAAACTCTCCTCTTTAAAAGATGCCTTTTATGTCCCTATGATGAAGTATTTCCATTTAACCCATACACAAATTGGTTTAACATTATCTGTTTATGCTTTTATTCAGGCCTGCGGTTACATTATCTCCATGTATATAGTCGATCGCTTTTCTAAGAAAAAACTAATGCCAATTTCTTTAATTGGGGTTGGAGTGACGGGATTCTACCTAGCCACGTTTCCAAGTTTTAATGAAATATTAATCATTTGGGCACTTTTTGCTATTTTTACAGAAATCGCCTTTTGGCCCGTCTTGATCAAAGCTGTAAGATTACTAGGCGATTCAGATGAGCAAGGGAGAATGTTTGGATTCCTAGAAGCAGGAAGGGGAGTCGTGGATACGGTTGTAGCTTTTACAGCCCTTGGAATCTTTCAATGGCTTGGAGCAGGAGGAGCTGGTTTAAGAGGTGCCATCATCTTCTTCTCGGTCACCATGATTGTGATTTCTATTATTTTATATTTCCTTCTTGAAGATGATGTGATTGTAACGGTAGATGAGAAAGGTCAAAAAGTGAACAAAAATAAGGCTGCGTTAGAAGGTGCGTTAAAAGCAATTAAAATGCCAGAAATATGGGTTGTTGCCTTCACTATTTTTTCCGTCTATTCCGTTTACATAGGTTTGACGTACTTTATTCCGTTTTTACAGGATATTTATGGGATTCCCGTCGCTTTAGTTGGAGTGTATGGTGTTATTAATCAATATTGTTTGAAAATGGTAGGTGGTCCAATAGGAGGATTCCTTGCTGATAATAAGTTTAAATCACCATCAAAATATTTACGTGTTGCATTTGTAGCCTCTATTATTGGCATGTTTATCTTTATTCTGCTGCCACATCAACATCTGAATGTATATTTAGGCATAACCTTTACACTTGCTTATGGCGCCATCATCTTTACACAAAGAGCGGTATTCTTTGCTACGATTGATGAAGTAGGGATTCCAAAAGAAATAAGTGGTGCAGCGGTTTCCGTTGCCTGCTTAATAGGATATGCACCATCCATGTTTGCGTTTACGCTTTATGGAAGTATGTTAGATCAGTCCCCAGGAATAGTGGGATATCGACATGTCTTTTTGACGATGATTGCTTTCTCGGTGTTAGGTCTCATTATCAGCAGTTATTTGGTTAAAATTGTAAATAAGAAAAAAGCACTCCAACAAAATCTGGAGGGCAACCTAACCAAAGATTAATTTTATATCAAAAGATAAATTGACATAAGGGTGTGTAAGACATGAAAATTGGATTAGAGACAGAAAGCTTTCACTTGCAGTTTATTACAGGTCGAATAGATATTTTTGGTTTTATCAGAAAAACAGCCGAATTGGGATTAGATGGAGTCATGATCAATATTGTTCCATGGTCAGAGTTACCAGGGATTGGTACATTAGAATCATTTGAACCGGAATACTTAGACAAGGTGAAAAAAGAAATTCAAAAGTATGGATTTTTCGCTGAAATCGACACAAATGGAACCGATCCGAAACATTTAACTGAGGTTATTGAGGCTGCGCATAGAATTGGAGCGGATGTCATTCGTACGTATACCTGCATGGGAGAATATGATCCAGACAGATTGAGAAGAGCTCCTGAAGATATTAAACAAATTGTACCATTATTAAAGAAATATAGAATCAAGCTTGCTGTTGAAAATCACGAGGAAGAGTTAACAGATGAAGTGATTCAAATTGTTAAGGAAGTCAACAGCCCTTGGGTTGGTGCTCATTGTGATTTCGGGAATGCAATGATGGCATGGGAGGACCCTGTTGAAGCTGTAAGAAAATTAGCACCATATGCCTTTACAACTCATTTTAAGGATCATATTATCGTCCATGATGGCGAAGATTACAGGGTATGTGGCGTACCTGCTGGGACTGGTAATATTGATTTGGAAGAATGTTTTAAAATATTGATTGAGAATTCAATGTTGACTAGAATCAACGTTGAAATGTGCTTCCCGTATGCCATCCATTTTAAGAGAGAGCCTGGTACAGGCGGAGTCTTTGCAGTAGACGAAGGAGCATTTAAGGTGGAACAAACTCCTTATGATTTAAATGTAATTAAACCATTGGATTACTATTATCCACCAGCAGAACTTCTAGAACAAATGATTGAGGATCAAGAAAAAGGTGCAGAGCAATCGGTTAGATATGCACTTGCATTAAGGGATAAATACTGTCGCTAAATAAAAAACAGGGAGAGGTTCTTTCGGGAATAATCTCCCTGTTTATTTTGCAGAAGGCATTTTCAACGTATCAGCTGTTTTTGCATTGCAACCTACTAACCCTAATGAAAGAAAAATACAGACCAGCAACCATTTCTTGATGTTCATCGCCTCCCTCGTATCATATTTTTCTACTAAACAAGTACTTATACCTTTTTGGGAGGCCGTATATAACATCAAATAAGATAGACTTCCTCCATCAACATGTTTAGGTAATCGATGGCCTCAATTGTAATATTTAGTTTTAAACAATAAATAGGAGTAAGATAATACCATGAAATGGACAAAGGTAAAAAGAAATATAGAGAGTTTAATTTGCGATAAATTAAAGCACAAATTAAGTATCCATTTGACTCAATATAATGTTTCTCTTGGGGAGCAAAAACGTATCTGGATCACTCTAGATAAAAAGGAAATTTTCAATGCGTCTTCAGCAAATTATTTAATGGAACATGATAAACTTTGGGCAGAAATAAAGAAGGAGACGGATAAACCTTTTCCAGACTGTTTATACGAATGTTTTCCAGAGTTTATTGGCAAGACAAATGATTTAGACTACACTACCGTGATTCTAGAGAATAAAGGTATCTTTAATGTATATCTAGTTTATGATGCATTCATTCAGTATCCTCAACTTTCTATTGATAATGCTTTGAATTCTGAGAATGTTATTATTCAAGCTTTTGCGCTGTTAGATAAAAGGTTAGGTAAGAGAAAATTAAAAACTTTGAGATACAGTTCTAATATTCACTCATTAACCTTGGAATTTTACAAATTGAGATGTGAAATTGAAGACATTATAACCTTTGAGGACATACCTAGTGATCAAAAAAGGCTCTAAAAAGAGCCTTTTTTGGTGCCTAGAAACTACATTATGTTAACTAACCATGTATAAGATACACAGCTTAAAAACAGAGAAAATTAATTACTCAAATTCGTTAATCTATAGGCGATTCTATTAAAACTATAAATTATTTCCTAATCTTATTGACAGTTTATATATGAATGTAGCATTATAAATAAGAATGAAAATCATTATCATATTTACTGGGGGATAAAATATGCGTACATATTCAAAAGCTTTACTTGCTTTATTATCCACTCTCTTTTTAGTTATCATGGCTGCTTGTGGCAGTAATGGAGCTTCAAAGGAAGAGTCAGGATCAAATTCAAAGGCAGAACAAGCTTACACAGTTAAGCATGCAATGGGAAAAGCAGAGATTCCTAAAACACCTAAGCGTGTTGTGGTTCTTACAAATGAAGGAACGGAAGCTTTGTTAGCAATGGGTATTAAACCTGTTGGGGCCGTGCAATCTTGGTTAGGTGATCCTTGGTATGACCATATTAAGGCTGATATGAAAGGTGTTCAAGTTGTCGGTACTGAAAGTGAAGTTAGCATTGAAAAGATTGCAGCATTGAAACCAGATTTAATTATCGGGAATAAAATGCGTCAAGAAGCTGTTTACGATCAATTAAGTCAAATTGCACCAACCGTATTCTCGGAGACATTAAGAGGAGATTGGAAAGAAAACTTTAAATTATATGCTAAGGCTGTAAACAAAGAAGAAAAAGGAAAAGAAGTATTGGCTGACTTTGATCAACACGTTAATGACGTTAAAGAAAAGCTTGGCGATAAAGTAAATCAAAAAGTATCTGTTGTTCGCTTTATGCCAGGAACAGCTCGTATTTACTACACCGATTCTTTCTCAGGAGTAATTTTTAAACAATTAGGATTTAAACGTACTCCAGAGCAAGAAAAAATGTTTAAAGATAATAGCAAATTAGGTAATCTTGCTATAGATGTTGGAAAAGAAGTTATACCTAAAATGGACGGGGATGTTATGTTCTACTTTACATATTCTCCAAAAGGTGACAATGAAGGTGTAACTATGGAAAAAGAATGGACTAATGATCCACTTTGGAAAAATTTAAAAGTTTCTAAGAATGGAAATGTGCATAAGGTTAGTGATGCAGTTTGGAACACTGCTGGTGGGGTAATTGCAGCTAATCAAATGTTAGATGAACTTGAGAAAATAATGGTTAATAAATAAGGTTTAATTCTTTAATGTTCTATAAAGTTGGGAATTACTATGATGCTTTTCATTTTTATGTTATAATGTTTTTACCCTTAAGAGGGATTTTCATTAACCGAAGAAACCAGCTATTTTATATAGCTGGTTTTTTTGTTCCTCCAGTCTTTCTTCGAGATTGTTCCCGCAGTCATGATAAATTGAAAAACTGAATAGTTAGATGATGTAGCAGAGAGTCTATTTCAGTATTTATATATAATTGTATTCATTCTTCACTTTGTTTAGGCCTTCTTTTCTCAAATTGCTTCTCCTGATAACGTTGATAGAACCAAATAGCAATAGCTAGCCAACAACCACTAGCAAAATATCCTCCAATAACGTCGCTAGGATAATGCACGCCTAAGTAAATACGACTAATACCTATTGCTAAAATCATTATAATGCTAGTAACGATTAAAAGTGTACGTCCCCAGCGAGTAGGAATATGACGCCAGAGCAAGAATGAAAGGACTCCATAAACAGCAAAGGCACTCATGGCATGTCCACTCGGAAAACTATAACCATTGATTTCAATTAATCGATGGAAATCAGGACGTGCACGATGAAAAAGGAGTTTTAGTAGCTCATTGAGGATTGGAGAACCTACAATGATCGCGATAAATAAAATAAGCTCTGTTCGGTGTTTTAATACTTTATAGAGAAAAAACAAACTAAAGAGAGAAATCACTGCAACAGATGGCGTAGAGCCAATAAAAGTAAAACATTTCATAATAGTCGTTAGCCCAGGAGTTTCGAACCCTTGAATTAGCGATATAATAGACCGATCAAATGCGACAATTTTTGATCCACTAATTAAAATAGCCATCCCACTAAAACAAATAAGGGACAACAAGCTTAACATAAAAGCAAGTGTAAATTGAAACTTCAACTTCATACTAGACACCTCTAATTTCTGTGCTTTATCAAGCTACTTTCGATGAAATGTGATAAGGTTTTTTTACTTTTAGATTTTGATGCTTCTTTGCTTTTGAAGTTAGGAGTATTAAAAATAAAGAGCTTGTTTTTATATGCACATTTATAGAGAGTTATTAAACAGAGGCCATACAGCCGTTACATTTGTTCCTTCGCCCTCTTTACTCTCGATGTTAATCGTACCGTGGTACTTTTCAATCCATCGTTTGGCTATAGCCAGTCCTAAGCCAAGTCCTCCTTGTTTTCTGCTCCTTGCCTTATCCACTCGGTAAAATCTATTTAAAATATAAGGTATATCTTCTTCTGGAATTCCAATTCCTTTATCCATTACTTTAAGGGATACCTTTTCATTGATTAGAGAACAGTCTATAACTACCTCTTTCTCTTCCTTCTTAGAATATTTGACTGCATTATCTAACAAAATGATTAATATTTGTTCTAGATGGCGAGAAGAAATATTCACGTACAGATTTTCATGTGAGTGTCTTATTTTAAACTCATAGTTGTTATACAGTACTTCAAAATTCCTTACAACATGTTGAACAGTGGCCAATACGTTAATAGGTTCAACATCTACAGGATTTACCAGACTATTTTCAGCTCGGGATAGCTCTAATAATTCTTGCACAAGATTCGTTAAACGCTCTACTTCTTTCAGACTAGATTTCAAGGATTTATCTAATACTGCTGCATCATTTTTCCCCCAGCGATTTAACAATGTCAAATGTCCTTGGATAATGGCTAAAGGAGTTCTTAATTCATGTGAAGCATCCTCTACAAACTGTTTTTGCTGTAAAAAGGAGTCTTCCAGGCTATCCATCAACTCATTAAATAAACTGCCTAATTGAGCAAATTCATCATTTTTTTCATTAACTGGAACCCGTTCTTCAAGGCCATTTGTTTTTATTTTTTTCATCGTCAATGTTAACGCTTGAACGTTAGATAGTATTTTCTTTGCTAGAATGGTTCCACCTAAAATACTAAAGATTAGTGAGCCTACTCCTGCAGCAAGCATTAATAAAAAAATCTTGTCCATAAAAACATCGGACATCTCCATGTTTCTAACAATTTCAACCGTTCCAGTGAAGTTGGCAGTGACAATTGGAGAACGAAGAACAAGTAGACGTTCATCATGATTTCGAGTCACTTTATACTCTTGGTGTTTTACCGTTTTTGGTTGTTGCCAGTTTGGTGAAACATTGTTTGAGGTACTGGTTATAATGTTCCCTTTTCTATCAAGAACACGAATTAACTGATTTTTTTCATTAATTTTCGATAAGTATCCTTCACTGTTTTCAATTTGTTTTAAGGATAAGGGCTCATCATCAGATTGAATAAAAGCGAGAACCTCGTTTAATTGATGAATACCATTTTGCTTCTCATAATTTAAAATACTGTTATCAATCACAAGATATTGAAAGAGGTTATAAGAAAGAAAAAGAAAAAATAAAAACATGGAAGACCATAGAGTTATCTTCCACCTTATAGGTAAGTCTTTCATATATTTTATCCATTTTCTCATTTAAACATCACGCATCACGTATCCAACCCCTCTGATGGTCTGAATATATAACTCTTTATCCTCTGCACTTAATTTGTTTCTTAGGTATCTAACATATACATCTACAACATTCGTTTCAACAACTGAATCGTATCCCCACACTTGCTCTAGGAGTATATCTCTTGTCAATACTTTATTAATGTTACGCATAAAAATGGCTAGAAGTTCAAATTCTTTGTTCGTGAGTTCAATTAGTTTTTTTTTCTTTATCACTGTTCTTGATTCCAAATCAAGTTCAATATCTTTAAATGTTAATAGTAGCTTCTGATTCACTATCTTGTTGTTTTCTTGACGTCTAAAAATGACTCGCATTCTTGCAAATAATGCTTCAATAGCAAATGGTTTGGACAAATAATCGTCAGCTCCATTATCAAGCCCCATTACCCTATCCATGACGCTACCCTTAGCTGTGAGCATAATAACAGGAGTATCTTTAGTTGTTCTTAGTCTTCTGCATACCTCAATTCCATTTAATCCAGGCATCATTAAATCAGGCAGTATAATATCGTAATCCTGCTTGGTTGCTTTGTCTAAACCAGCTCGCCCATCATAGGCTATATCAACTGAATATCCTTCATATTTAAGCTCTAATTCTAAAAAATCTACTAGTCCTTCTTCATCCTCTATAATTAGCACTTTTTGTATATAAAGTATTCTCCTTTATTTCCAAATGAAAGAATATAGAAACTTATAAACATTAAATTTTTATCTTCTCACTTTTTTAACTCTTCATAGTTTGACTTTTCTTTATTTTTTCGAATGATTTTAAAAACAAAATAAAGCTCAAAAGCTATAACTGAAAGTAATAAAGCTAAATGTACATATGATCCAGAAATTTGATTAATTTGCCTCCAATTGCTTCCTAAAGTTTTTCCAAGGTAAATAAATAAAATACTCCAAGGAATGATGGCAGCAATTGTATACAAAATAAAGCGAGTAAAAGCCATTTTTGTAATTCCAGCAGGAATTGAAATAGCATGTCGAATGATAGGAATAAAGCGAGTAAAAAAGACTACCCCTGCCCCGTACCGATTGAACCATGTTTCGGATTTTTCGAGATGCCTTGGACTTATTAAGAGAAATTTTCCGTACCTCAACAACAAAGGTCTTCCCCCATACGAACCTAATAAATATAAAAATATTTGTGCAATTAAGCCTCCTATTGTTCCAGCAATTGCGGCTCCTATAAAGGTGATTTTTCCTTGGGAGACAAGAAATCCTGCATAGGATAATACGATTTCACTAGGAATTACTTCTACCATTAATGCTGATGCTATACCTATGTATCCTAGCTTTGAAAGGTAAGCAAATGCAGCTGTAATAAATGTTTTCATTATTTCCGTCCTTCCTTAAGCACTTTTCTTCAATTTATCAAATGAAAATTAGATTTAAATAAAAAAAAGATTAAGAAAAAATGAAATTACTTCTTAACCTTCTTTAATGAACGATATAAGGTTGTTCTTGAAATTCCTGTAGCTTCTTGAATTTGCATAACTGTCATTTTTTGAGATAAATATAAAGAAATGGCTTCATTAAGCTTTTGTTGATTAACTTTAGGCCTTCCGCCGTTTCTTCCTCTAGGCCTACCTGTTTTTAAACTTGCTACTTTGCGTTCATGAAGAATGTTTCGACTAAATTCATTGAGAATTTCTAAAGTCTTAAACATAATCTTCCCTATTGGTATACGTGTATCAAGCTGGTCCTCAATACTAACAAACATAATGCCTTTTTCTCGGATATAATTCGTAATCTCGAATAATTGAGTAATGGAATCTGCTAGGTGCTTTAATTTACATACAACAAAAATGTCACCGGACTTTAATAAATTTAAAATCCTTAGTACTTGGCTATCTTTCGTTTCTGATGTAGAGTTTTTCCAGTGGAAAATTTGATTACAACCATATTTTTTTAATGTCTCTATTTGTAATTCTAAGGTGTAATCATCATTACTATATCCTACATATCCCACTATCATCGATGTTACCTCCTATATAACATAGGTATTACGAAGAGGAGTTTTAAGTCGGAAC
>Ga0102589_1005195_pt1 | contig 11556 bp, 11 predicted proteins | sample AraplaMF_Col_mLB_FD_76858 | JGI IMG/M metagenome (GOLD analysis project Ga0102589, IMG submission 76858) | Arabidopsis root microbial communities from the University of North Carolina, USA - plate scrape MF_Col_mLB | ecosystem: Host-associated > Plants > Roots > Endosphere | place: USA... | reverse complement strand
GCAAACCGCTTGAACAAATGATTTCATCGATATACATGAAATGGATTTCTGTTTTTCCAAAGCAGTTTGAAAAATTTTATTACGGTCATGTATACAAAAAAAACGACCATACGATGGATGATTTTGTCGTGAAAAAGTGGCCGATTATCGAATATCATATGAAGAAATTAATTGATGCAGAGCAGCCGGACGTCATTGTTTGCACACACAGCTTTCCTTCCTGTGTATTAAGCGGCTTAAAAGAAAAAGGAATCATTGATCTTCCTATTATAAATGTATACACCGACTTCTTAGTAAGCGACGTATGGGGTAAAAATGGAATCGAGCTTCACTGCGTGCCTGATCAGGATACGAAAGCATTTCTACAAAACGTTCACGGTGTAAAAGAGTCTTCTATTTATGTAACGGGCATTCCCGTTCATAAAGCGTTTTTAAAAAGACGGATTGACCATCTCATGCCACAGAAGCATATCCTGATTGCCGGAGGAAATTCCGGCCTTGGGAATGTACGCAAAATGCTTCAGCAGCTGCCGCAAAACTGTACGTATATGTATTATGTGCTGTGTGGAAAAAACAAAAAGTTGTATCAAGAACTAGTGAAATTAAACCACCCGAAAGTTAAAGCTGTCCCGTATGTAAAATCAAGAGAGAAAATGAATGATTTATATGAGGGAGCAGATGCCATTGTCACAAAAGCAGGGGGCGTGACAATTAGCGAAGCCCTTCATAAGAGACTACCTATTTTTATTCATTCGTCTCTTCCCGGTCAAGAGCAAATTAACATTGAATATTTAAAAGAAAAAGAGCTGCTGATACCGCTTAATGATGGTGAAGCCTTTGAACAGCAGCTTAAAAACATTTTGGAAAATGATGTAAAACGAAATCGTTTGATAAAACGAATGGACGAATATGTAGACAGCTTGGAAGTAAAAGTAGACCGCGTGCTTGCAGATCATTTTAAGCTGTATCGATATGAGACAAGTCAAAATCAATTTTAAGCAGAACATTGGTTATTTCTTTTTACATTCGATAAACTAACTGTAGAGATAACATCTGTAGAAGGTTAAATGAAGTAAAAGGAGATTATAATATGAACTCAGTTATTGAAACGATTTTAAATCATCGTTCTATTCGCAAATATGAAGACAAACCACTGTCTGAAGAGCAAATTCAAACGATTGTAGAAAGTGCACAGGCAGCTTCCACATCAAGCTATATTCAAGCGTACTCCATTATTGGAGTAAAAGATAAAGAAATGAAGCGAAAGCTTGCTCAATTAGCAGGAAATCAGCCGTACGTAGAAACAAATGGACACTTCTTTGTATTTTGCGCTGACTTTCATCGCCATGATGTCATTGCGGAAATGGAGAAAAAAGATTTATCGACAGCGCTCGAAAGTACGGAGCAATTTATGGTAGCTATTATTGACGTTGCCCTTGCTGCGCAAAATGCAACCCTTGCTGCTGAATCGATGGGACTTGGAGCTTGCTACATTGGCGGTTTGCGTAATGAATTAGAAGAAGTAAGCAAATTGTTAAAACTGCCTCATCATGTAATCCCGTTATTTGGTCTAACGGTTGGACATCCAGCGGGTATTACGGATAAAAAGCCGCGCTTACCATTCAAACATGTGTATCATGAAGAAACATATGAACCGAACGATGAGCAGACGAAAAAAGAATTAACGACGTATAACGAAGAAATTTCTGCTTACTACAACGAACGCACAAATGGCAAACGCCAAGACACATGGACTGGTCAAATGGCTGACATGCTTTCCAATCCTAAACGTATGTATATGAAAGAGTTTGTTGAAAAGCAAGGATTTAATAAGAAATAAAAAAGTGATAAAAACACTTGCCCATGTGGTGAGTGTTTTTTTGTTATGGAAAAGCTTAATTCACCCGTTAAATAGTCAATGAAAAAAGAAGAGAATAGCCAGCAATGATAAAGAAATTCGGCTATTTTAGGAAAAAGAACAATAAAAAGCAGTAAAAAGTAGAAACGTTTCATCATATACCCAAATTATCAGAAATATTACGATTAAACGTTCTGTTTTGTTAAGTTTTGTAATAAAAGTAGCATGGCTCTGTAACGGCTGTGAAATGTGAGGATGATATCATTCAATCATTGAGTAAATAAGGAGGTATTCGTAATGAAAAAATTTATATTTACTCTAGGAACAACAGCCATCCTTTCAGCGGGATTTGTAGGTGCAGCTTCTGCTTCTACAAGTGGAACGTACCACGTAGAAAAAGGTGATACGTTATGGAAAGTCGCTCAAAAGCACAGCGTGAGCGTAGACGAGCTAAAAGATGCAAATAACTTAACATCTAATATTATTTATCCAAATCAAGAATTAAACGTAGCTACTATAAAAGAAATGACGCACAAAGTTCAGCAAGGAAACACATTATGGTCCATCAGTCAGCAATATGGCGTGACAGTAGATCAAATCAAAGAATGGAACGGACTGACGTCAGATTTAATTTATCCTGGCGAACAATTAAAAATTCAGTCTCCAAACGGCCAAGCTCAGCAATCGAGCCCTTCAGTAGCTCAGGCTGCTCCAGAAGCTCAGCAAGCTCAAGCGCCGGCTGAACAAACTCAAGAAGAACAGCAGCAAGCTCAAGCTGAACAGGCTCAAAAAGAGCAGCAGCAAGCTCAAGCTGAACAAGCTCAAAAAGAACAGCAGCAAGCTCAAGCTGAACAGGCTCAAAAAGAACAGCAGCAAGCTCAAGCTGAACAAGCTCAAAAAGAGCAGCAGCAAGCTCAAGCTGAACAAGCTCAACAACAACAACCTGCTGAATCGTCACAACAAGCCAGCGGCAAGTCAATGACAGTTGAAGCAACTGCCTATACGGCTAATTGTGCTGGATGTAGCGGTACAACTGCTACAGGAGTGGATTTAAAAGCAAATCCAAATCAAAAAGTAATCGCTGTTGACCCTAGCGTTATTCCATTAGGTTCGAAAGTTTATGTAGAAGGCTATGGTGAAGCTGTAGCTGCCGATACAGGTGGAGCAATTAAAGGCAATCGAATTGATGTATTCGTTCCTTCTGAAGGTGATGCTCAACAGTTCGGAAGAAAATCTGTTAAAATCACGGTTATGAACTAAGAAGTTTTTTATAAAATTGCTAGTCTAGTATAGAAATACATAGCTAGTAAAGCAAAAGAGGTGCCATAAGGCACCTCTTTTTACTTTATAATACGCTTTGCGCCCGCATAGCTGTTTTTCCAGTACGCTGTTGAAAGTGATTGCGTTTTAACGCCTTTGCTGCTGACATAAATGAATTCTTGTTTATCTAGGTAAATTCCTACAACTGAAACGGATTTGCCGTTTTTAAAGAAAACTAAATCTCCAGCCTGCAGGCTGTTTTGCTTTACGTCCGTGCCGCTTTTATACTGATCTGCTACTGTACGGGGGATAGAAATATTTGAACCCGCGTTTTTATATACATACTGTGTGTACCCTGATACATCAAAACCTTTTGGTGTCGTGCCTCCATATTTATATGGCTTTCCAATTAGCGTTTTGGCATACGATACAATTTGCTGCTGTTTTGCACTAAGAGAAGTTTGAGATGCTGGAGCCGGCGAAGGTGCGCTTGTACTTTTCACTTTCAGCACTTGTCCGACTTTTAGCGCATCTGTTTTTAAATTGTTTAATTTTTTTAATTCAGCTACCGTCATGCCGTACTTTTTAGCGACTGCTGTCAGCGTGTCTCCTTTTTTCACCGTGTAGGTGCCATTGCTATCAGCCGGTGTAGATGGAGCTGTTGGTGAAGGTTGAATATCTTCATCAAGCAAATAACTCATATTTGCGTTAAACGTTACTTTTCGCTTCGTTTTATAGCTCTTCGCTTTTTGCTGAAATTGCGTATTGTATGCGTTGATTTCTTTTTCAAAATTTGCAGAGATCTTATTAAATTCTGCGTCACTTACATCTCCATACGCATAGTCTTCAAGATCCACAATGTAATTGTAAAGAGCAATTAAGCTATCATATAAATACCCTTGAAGCTGATCAGCTTCTGAATTAAGATGATTCATCGCGTAATTTTTATCAGTCTTTGTTAGAAACTGGTCAATTTGATCTGCAAGCTGATCATATGCGGCTAACGCTTTTTCGTCATCTTTTATTCCTTCAATTTCTTTTAGCTTTTTTTCCACTGTTTTATAAAATGGTGCGTAATAATCTGCTAGCGAATTAACGTCTTTTTGATAAACGCTGACAGAAGAAGCAGCATAAGCAGAGTGACTAAAAACAGGCGTTGTCACCGATGCTCCTACTAAAACGGATGCTGCTATAAATGGTACAAGTAGTTTCTCTTTTTTCATTTGTAAAGTCCCCCAAATATCCAAATAATAGTATAGCAGATAGATTATACTATATTAGGTTATAAAAGAACTAGTACTTTTCCTTTAATTTGATATTTTTTCAGCAGTTTACGTACCTGATAGAAGATAATCTAAGAAACAAAGAAAATATGTGATACAATGTACAAATATTCAGTTAAAAAGGAAGTGTACGATATGCAGCAATTTATCAAAGAAATAGCGCGCGGAAAAAGAGGATCAACTGACTTAACGTATGAACAAGCAAAAGAAGCAGCCCGCTTAATCGCTTCTGGACAAGCTACGGATGCTCAGATCGCTGCTTTTTTTATCGCTGAACGCATTAAAACTGAAAATGCAGATGAACTGTTAGGGTTCGTTCATGCTTTTCGTGAAAAAACAAAAGAAATACCGCTGTCTCAGCCGTTAAAAGATAAATCAATTGATTTTGCAAGCCCCTATGCAGGGAGAAATTCATTTTTTGCGACTATTCCTGTATCAATTTTATTAGCTGAAAGAGGTGTGCCAGCTTTTTTACACTGTACAGAAGCACTTCCTCCAAAGTTTGGAACAACGATTGAAGACGTACTTCATTCATTACAGATTCCTCAAGCTCAAACCATTGAAAACATCGGTCATGTGTTTGAAACGTTAAAAATTGGCTTTGTCAATGCCGAAACAATCTCTTATCCTCTTAGCCGCATCAAAAAAATTCGTCATGAAATTGGCGTACGAACACTCATTAATACGGTTGAAAAACTATTAAATTTATCAAATGCTTCTTCTTTAATGATGGGCGCTTTTCACCGCACGGCCATTAACAAAATCGTGCCCATTTTTGCTTCGCTCCCGTTTAAACATGTATACGTGGTGCAAGGTATAGAAGGATCTGAAGATGTACCTGTACATAGAAGCAGCTTTGTTTTTACTATCTCACAAGGAGAGATGGAGTCGTTTATTGTCAATCCAAAAGAATACGGACTGTTTGTGGAAGAAGAGTACTTTGAAAAGAAAATAAGTGTTGAAAAACAAGCGGAATATGTGACGCGCATTTTGGAAGGTGAAATTTCTTCCGAACTGACTTACGTCTATAATCAAGTAGTATTAAACGCTGGCTTGCGCTATTATCTATTTGGCTACGAAGCTTCTATTGAAAAAGGAGTAGACTATGCAAAACGTCAGCTAGCTGAAGGTTTGGGCTGGAAACATCTGCAGAAATGGAAAACACAAGCGATTTCAGAAGAGTAAAAGGTGAGCAAAAAAGCTCATCTTTTTTTATAGGAAGAGATAAATTCTTTGTCTTTTGTCAGAAAATTTATTATAATTAGTTATATGTTTATGTTAGAAAACGTAACACTTGATGTGAATTAAAAAATAGATTAGAAGAAAGGAAGCTTTCATTGAAACTTACGCCGCGAGAACAAGAAAAATTAATGATTGTCGTAGCTGCCGACTTGGCAAGGCGCCGTCAAACAAGAGGATTAAAGCTTAATTATCCTGAAGCAGTAGCTATTATTACATATGAAATTATGGAAGGAGCCCGTGATGGCAAGACGGTAGCTCAGCTAATGAGAGAAGGCACCAATATTTTAAAACGGGAAGATGTAATGGAAGGTATTCCGGAAATGATTCATGATATTCAAGTGGAAGCGACCTTTCCAGACGGAACCAAGCTCGTCACTGTTCATGATCCAATTCGTTAAGAGGAGGGAAAGATATGATTCCAGGGGAATACGTCTTAAAAAAAGAACCGATCACATGTAATAACAGAAAAAAATCGATCAGGGTGACTGTAATCAATAGAGGAGACCGCCCTGTTCAAGTAGGTTCACACTTTCATTTTTTTGAAGTAAATGCTGCACTCGAATTCCCCCGCGAAGCTACGCTTGGGTATCATTTAGATATTCCGGCTGGTACAGCCGTTCGCTTTGAGCCAGGTGATGCAAAAGAAGTCGATCTCGTTGCTTTCTCCGGAACAAGAGAAATTTACGGTCTGAACAATAAAACAAACAAATCGCTTTCTGATGGAAAGGAAGATGTATAAGATGAGTTTTCAAATGTCGCGACGTCAGTATGCAGATATGTTTGGACCAACGGTTGGAGATGCTGTTCGTTTAGCAGACACAGAGCTATTTATTGAAATTGAAAAAGATTTCACAACCTACGGAGATGAAGTAAAGTTTGGCGGAGGAAAAGTGATTCGTGACGGAATGGGCCAGCATCCTCTTGCAACGCGAAGTGAAGCAGCGGACTTAGTGTTGACAAATGCCATTATCGTTGATTATACAGGCATATATAAAGCAGATATTGGAATAAAAGATGGACTCATTCAAACCATCGGAAAAGCGGGCAATCCCCTGTTGATGGATGAAGTAGACATCGTCATTGGTGCGAGTACGGAAGTAATTGCAGCTGAAGGGAAGATTGTAACCGCCGGCGGTATTGATGCGCATATTCATTTCATTTGTCCCCAGCAAATTGAAACTGCTCTTGCCTCTGGCGTGACCACAATGATCGGAGGAGGAACCGGACCCGCTACAGGAACAAAAGCTACCACTTGTACACCCGGGGCGTGGCATATTGAACGAATGCTTGAAGCTGCTGAAGCATTTCCGATGAATATTGGCTTTTTAGGAAAAGGAAATGCCAGTGCCAAAGAGCCTTTAATTGAACAAATTGAAGCAGGAGCGATTGGACTAAAGCTTCATGAAGACTGGGGAACCACGGCATCTGCCATCGACACAAGCCTGCAGGTAGCAGACGAGTACGATGTTCAAATTGCGATTCACACAGATACTTTAAATGAAGGCGGTTTTGTTGAAGATACGATTGCAGCAATTGGTGATCGCGTCATTCACACTTATCATACTGAAGGAGCTGGAGGCGGACATGCACCTGATATTATGGAAATGGCAAGCTTTCCAAACGTACTTCCATCATCAACTAATCCAACAAGACCCTATACGGTCAACACGCTTGAAGAACATTTAGATATGCTCATGGTCTGTCATCATCTTGATCCCGCTGTACCAGAAGACATCGCTTTTGCTGATTCCCGTATTCGCAAAGAAACGATTGCAGCTGAAGATATTTTACATGATTTAGGTGTATTCAGTATGATTTCTTCAGATTCTCAAGCAATGGGACGTGTAGGAGAAGTGATTACACGAACGTGGCAAACAGCTGATAAGATGAAAAAGCAGCGAGGAAAACTTGATGGTGACAGCGAAGCTGGCGATAACGCACGTGTCAAACGCTATGTAGCTAAATATACAATTAATCCAGCTATCGCTCATGGAATTTCCGAATACATAGGATCGGTAGAAACAGGAAAAATGGCTGACTTAGTCCTATGGGAGCCAGCGTTTTTTGGGATAAAGCCTGACTTGATTGTAAAAGGCGGTTTGATTGCACACAGCTTAATGGGAGATCCTAACGCTTCAATTCCAACCCCGCAGCCGGTTTTATACCGTCCGATGTTTGCTTCTTATGGAAAAGCAAGAGCTAAAACGTCTCTTACGTTTGTGTCAAAAGCAGCCTACGAAAAAAGAGTAGGAGAGAAACTTGGATTACAAAAGCTGCTTAAACCGGTAAAAGACATTCGTCAATTAAAGAAAACAGATATGAAGTTAAACGGGGAAATGCCTAAAATTGAAGTTGATCCCCAAACGTACGAAGTAAAAGTAGATGGGCAAATGATTACATGTGAAGCAGCAGAAGTTGTACCTATGGCGCAGCGATACTTTTTATTTTGAGGTGAAAAAAATGGTAATCGAAAAAATTATCGGAAATATAGCAACATTAGAAAAACGATCTCCACATATAGAAAAGGTATATATCGAAAGTGATCACTTAGTAAAGCGCGTTCAGCGCGTTGTAACAGATCACGGTAAAGAACTAGGAATTCGTCTAAAAGAAAATCGCGAGTTAGTTGATGGTGATGTGCTATTTATGGATGAAAGCAATATGATTGTTGTCCATGTGCTGGCAGACGATATTTTGACCATTCAGCCGATTGATATTCAGCAGATGGGAGAAATTGCTCATCAGCTTGGGAACCGCCACTTGCCGGCGCAGTTTGAAGGTAGAGACATGCTCGTACAGTACGATTATTTAGTCGAAGAACTGCTTCAGCAGCTCGATATTCCCTATAAGCGTGAAAAAAGAAAAGTAAAACAAGCTTTTAAGCATATCGGACACAGTCATGACTAATTCATTGCTTTCGCTGATTCAGCTATGCGATTCAAATTTCCCATCGGGTGCATTTTCGCATTCGTTTGGTTTTGAAACGTATATTCAGCGAAATCAAATTTACAACACAGAAACCTTTCAAGAAGCGCTTCGTACATACCTTGATGTTCAGTTGACGTATACGGACGGTTTAGCATGCAGGCTGGCTTATGAGTATGCTGCTCATGACCAGTTTAACGAAATTATGAGAATTGATCATGAACTATACGCTCTTGCTTTGTCAAAAGAAACAAGAGAAGGGACAAGACGGGTGGGCCAGCGCATGTTAAAGCTTTGCTTAGAGTTATTTCAAGGCTCTTATTTAGAAAAGTATATGAGTGAAGTAAAAGCAAAAAAGGCATACGGACATCCTGCTGTTGTATTTGCATTAGCCAGCCTGCAGTTAAATATTACAAAAGAAGAGGCAATTTTAAGTCACTTATACGCTAGCATCTCTTCTTTAATTCAAAATGCAGTCCGCGGCATACCAATCGGCCAAACGGATGGGCAAAAAACGCTCGTTCTTTTTCAGCCGATGCTGCAGCACGCGCTTCAGCATATTTTGCAAGTAGATCAAGAGGAATTTGGTGCCGTGACACCAGGGTTAGAAATTGCTCAAATGCAGCATGAACAGTTGCATGTTCGATTGTTCATGTCATAAAAAAGGAGGGAAAGCCTTCTAACGACGAAGGCGTAAAAATGAATGCAATTAAAATTGGAATTGGTGGACCTGTTGGTGCAGGGAAAACAATGTTAGTAGAACGATTAACGCGTGCACTAGAAGGACAGCTAAGCATGGCAGTCGTTACAAACGATATTTATACAAAAGAAGATGCACAGTTTCTAGTGAAAAACAGTATTTTGCCGGAAAATCGTATCGTAGGAGTAGAAACAGGAGGATGTCCTCATACGGCTATTCGAGAAGATGCATCCATGAACTTTGCTGCAATCGATGAGTTGGTGGAACGTCACCCCGATGTTGAACTTATTTTTGTAGAAAGCGGAGGAGATAATTTAGCCGCAACGTTTAGCCCAGAGCTCGTTGATTTTTCGATTTATATCATCGATGTAGCACAAGGAGAAAAAATCCCGCGTAAAGGCGGTCAAGGAATGATTAAATCTGATTTATTCATTATCAACAAAACAGATTTAGCCCCGTACGTAGGAGCCAGTTTAGAAGTAATGGAAAAAGATACAATCCAAGCAAGAGGGCACAAGCCTTTTGTTTTCACCAATTTAAAAGAAGATAAAGGGCTCGACCAAGTGATAGAATGGATCAAAAAAGAGGCCTTTTTAATCGGCCTTGAATCATGAGCTACACGGGTTATTTAGAGCTTCGAGCAGAAAGAAACAGTGAGCGAACCGTTATTAAAGATACTTATCATTACGGGGCTTTCAAAGTTGCCAGACCTATTTACATGACTCCTGAATCACCTTTTGTTTATATGCTTCACGTAGGCGGAGGATACGTGAGCGGAGACAAATATAAAACGATGATAACGGTCGAGAAAAATGCTCAGCTAACGGCTACTACTCAATCTGCGACAAAGGTGTACAAAACACCGAACGAAGCTGTTTTACAAGAAACGTATATAACCCTTGAAGAACAATCCATCATGGAATATATACCAGACCCGCTTATTTTGTATGAAAATGCTGAATTTGTCCAAGAAATAACGGTTCATATGGCGGAAAACGCTGCTTTATTTATGTGCGACAGCATCACCCCGGGGTGGTCGCCGGATGGACAGCTGTTTCAATATACCTCTATGCGTTCCAAGCTTAAACTGTATGTAAACAAGCAGCTGAAGGTATATGATCACTTATACTTGAATCCAGAAAACCATTTGCGCGGCATGATGAAAATGGAAGGGTATACTCATTTTGGATCAATTATCATTGTTCATCCAAACGCCGACGACGCATTTATAGCGAAAGTACATCAGCTGTGCGAAGAGGCAGGCTGTAAAGCAGGAGGCTCTGCACTTCCAATTTCCGGATGTGCTATTCGAATACTAGCTGCTAGTACACAAGAAGTGGAAGAGATAGTCATCAAAGTATACGGATTGTTCCGGCAGGAGTTATTAAAAGCTGAAGTATCACTTTTGCGTAAGTATTAAAATGCCTACAAAAAAGTATAGTAGTTAAAGAAAAATCCGAACGAACTGAACTCTTGATAGAGAATCAAATTCGTTCGGATTTTTTATTGGCAGGGTGAACGTAGGTTTCCTGTATGTAGCTTCTTCTAGCAGTTGATTAGAGGACAAAGCGGCGTCTTGCACAGAAATCAACTGCTTTTGAACAAGCAGTCGAGATCATTTATCCTACTTATTCGTCTTTAGATTAAATTGTTTTCATTATGTTTCATTCTTTGCTAGAACCACAGACTAAATAGTCCGTCGCTTACACCTAGATTATACATATAATAGAGCCCAAATATAATGCTGACAGCACCTGTTACCTGCATCAAACAGCGGTTTAACGTGACTTGCTTTTTAGTTGTAACGAATGGAATCCCAATGACCGTTGTAAATAACAGCATGCCAAGACAAGTGCCGATTCCAAAAATGATAATGTACAGAGCACCTTGCCATACGTGAGTAACGGTGCTCATCGTTACTACAACCATCGCTGCGCTTCCGGCCAGTCCATGAACAAAGCCAATGCCTAATGACTTTAAGTAAGACGTTTTTTCGTGATGCGTATGCACTTGTTTTTTGTAAGACAGAAATGATGTAAAACCGAGATAAACGAGCATAATGCCCACTAAAAATTCAAGTGACATGCTCATGCGTTCAGAAATACTGCTTTTTAATACTATTAAAATCATGCCAAAAATAAACAGCGTAAGCGTATGGCCGATCCCCCAGTATACTCCTGCAAGCGAAGAGCGCCACAGCTTTTTACTTTTTGAAGCAATGGTTGATACAGCGATAATATGATCTGGTTCTAGAGCATGCTTGATTCCTAAAAAAAACCCTAGTATTA
>Ga0102589_1005193_pt1 | contig 11557 bp, 12 predicted proteins | sample AraplaMF_Col_mLB_FD_76858 | JGI IMG/M metagenome (GOLD analysis project Ga0102589, IMG submission 76858) | Arabidopsis root microbial communities from the University of North Carolina, USA - plate scrape MF_Col_mLB | ecosystem: Host-associated > Plants > Roots > Endosphere | place: USA... | reverse complement strand
TGTTGAACCATGAGTAGACTCACCTAGTAAGACAATAACCCCTCCTAAATTTTTATAAACCTTATCACATAAATCTAATCAGCTATGATTCATTTAAACAAAATAGGAACAATTAGATTTATATATTTATACTAAAGGATGGAGTTTATACAAACCAAGAAGAAAAGGGGTGATAATTCTATTGAATTTAAAAATTCTATAAATTAAACGGTGTAAAAAGAACCGTCGGAAGAGAACTCTAGGAAAAATGCTACATAGCTGTCACAAAAATAAAACAAATGTAAAGTACAGGAAGAGCAGATAGCAGCAGACAGAAGGGAGGATATCAGGTTTATATTGAATAAAAACGCTACGATTGATTTCGGTAGATAATAATAGATGGAACATTTGTCCTTTTATATGATATAGAGGAAAGGGCGTAGCACTTAATTTATATCTTTGAAAGGGGCAAATCAATATGAATGAAAGGAGTAAAAAGAAGTCTAAATGCACACTGAAAAAAGCAGAAATGATTAAACTTTATTTAGAAGGGAAGAGCACGTCAAATATCGCAAAAACAGCTAACGTTTCCGCAAGATATGTTCGTATGGTTCTAGCAGATAACAATGTCGAAAGAAGAGCAAGAGGGAGTTGGAAACGAAAATATAATTTAAATGAAGATTACTTTAAACATTGGTCTAATAATATGGCATATATTTTAGGGTTTTTCATTGCAGATGGTGTCATTACAAAAGATAATCAAACTGTAAGCATTTCTCAAAAAGACTCCAGAATCTTAGAAGATATAAAAATAGAACTCAATTCAAACCAGCCGTTATACCAAAACAAGAATACTGGCGTTTATATGTTGAATCTAAATAGCAAAATCATGAAAAACGATCTCATGGACTTACACGGAATCATGCCTAGTAAATCATACGATGTACAATTCCCATTTGTTCCAAAAAAGTATCTGCATCATTTTATTAGGGGATATTTTGATGGAGATGGCTATGTGAACTATCCAACTTATACTGTAAGTTTCGTAGGTGGATCACATAGTTTTATGAATTCTTTAATCCAAACCTTACAAGAACAAAATCTCAAACCAAACTTTATAAATAAAAAACGCATTTTCGTGTAATCCTCAGCGGTCGAAAAACAATTAAACTTTTTTCTGATTGGATCTATGAAGATAAAGAACTATTTTTACAAAGAAAGTATGAGATATTTCAAATGGAAACCTTAGATTTAGAACAATTACATGATAGAAAATTAAAAAGAACAAAAACAGCAGTTGCTCAAAGGAAAAATGATTTTCTTATACAATATAAGCAACACAATTGTATAAATAAGTCTTGCGAATATCTTAATATGAGCAAAGCGACATTTAAAAGCTGGTTAAAAAATGATTTAGAATTCAAAAATCGCTTTGAACAAATACATTCAAATTAAAATTCCGTTTAAAGATTAGTGTGAATGCTGCATTCTAACACTAATCTTTTTTTCGTTAAATAATAGCAAAAAAGGGGAAATGAAACAAAAAGTAAGTTATTTTCATTTTCGCAGTTAACATAATATATATTATAGGTAGTTGTACAAAAGAAGTGTTTTCCTGTCTCTAAACACAAGTATACTATACAAAATGAGATGAAACGGATATTTTTTATGAAATCGGCTTTACATATTACTTATTTAAATTTTTATAGATTTTATAGTAAATTTACAATTAAATTTCTCTACAGCATTTTTAGAATAAAAATTTTGCTGAGTTTACAACATACAAAAACATTGATGAACATAAATTTATTACGTAATTCGTTAAAATTTTTTTGTTATTACATTTTTTGTTATTACATTGTTTCCGCATGCGCATTTAAGTTTTTCATCATCTATTATACATTTATACATTTCCTTATAATTACATCTTATTTTCTTAATATGGTTAAATTTAGGGTTTATCTATAACAAGTTGTTTATTGCGTTGTATTTTTTATCTTAGTTAACATAACCCGATACTATTCCTATAAAAATTCTCCCTATTTTTTAGGAAGAATTTTTATATTGGTTTATATTTCTTTTTGTAAATTATATTGACTTTTTATTCATGTAACTACGTACATAAGTTTTAAAATTGTGATTTCACACTAAGATTCTTGCTATAACCGGTAATTCACACAGATATAGCGAAATACTTCAACCCCTCTTCCCTATTTTCCGCTATATTAAAGGTGTTTTTAGACTTAACAGCAATCCCAATTATAAAGTACATTTGAAAAGTTTAGGTTTAGTAGATTTTCTTTTCGTATAAAAAAGTTAGCAATGCCGCAATCTCCCCACATAATTCCTAGAGAATCATCTGTATCGATTTGTAGCAATAAGGTGTTATGTTCTTGATAGGTTTCTTCCCATTCTCTTGGATCCGTTTGTGTAAAAAATGGATATCCTCTAATTTTATGCCCTTGGCTTTCAAAGTGTTTATTGTACAATCTATGAAATTCCATTTCTACGCTATCGTCATCGATTTCTTCTAAATGAATTGCATCTCTAAAAAACTCTTCAAATCGATAATCTCCTAGTGTTACAGGTTGATAACCTGCTTCAAATCTTAACTTTGCTGCTCTAGGCACAATAAAATTCTCTGAATCAATAGCATTTAAGTAGCTAAAATCCGTTACAATTTGAGTTTCATCTTGCGTTAATTCTGCATGATAAATAATACGAAAATCTTTTTGTTTTGTTGGATGGTCAAAATCAGCCCCAACAAGATCAGCATCTCTGCTTACAAAAAACTATAGTAATCCTTTCTTTGGCACAGATTCAATATGCGGAATCTCTCTAAAATTCAACTGCACAAGTAACATCATAGGCTGTCCATTCGAATCCTTTGGATGCTCATGATGAATAGGTACATACGGATACCCACCAAATTCACTTTCAAATATGGTATGTATTTGTCACCCTCTACTCCTCCTTTGCATAATATATGAAATAAGCCTATTTTAATTATATAACAAGAAATAGGCTTATTGAAAAATACTAAAAATCCGTTTTCACTCTCATTTTTTGTGCAGATGCTGGGCACAAAAGGTTATGTTCCAAAACTTTTTTATTAATAGTCCGAACTAGCTTTGCTGCTTCTTTAGAATCTGTAATCTCTTTCAGCTTTTCCTTTAAATAATCAATTTCTTTCGAAAGCTCAATCCACCTAGGTAAAACATGATTATCTTTCAATGTTTTATAAAGTTGTTTTTCAGGATTATACGAAAGGCTTTTATCAATATTAAGTGGTTTCCCCTTGCCAGGTAGGTCATCAAAAGCTCCTGATTTTTCTGCCCGCTTAACGATAGAACTAATATGATCTTCATACGTGAAATCCCAAACCTTCTCATCCTTTACTAAAATCTCTTGTTTTTTTAACTCTTTATCTAAATCCTTTTGATTCATATTTTACCTCCTCATTTCTTTTTAAGATAACGATCTTGAATTATTTAATGCTAATAAACCTTCAGCAAGTTGCTCTCGCCACCAAATCTCGTCGTGACCGCCTTGAAACTCACTATAGGTAATTTGGTATCCTTTTCCTCTAAGCGCCTTATACAAGCTCCTATTGGCTTGTAACAGCGGTTCGTTCTCAAGAGTTCCAGCTGCCATATACATACGTAATCTCAGCGTATTACTAATTGATAAAAATTGTTTCTCCATCCAGGGAAGTTTTTCTTCATACCCGTCCTTTTTCCAATGTACAGAACCTGACAATGACAGCACATTTCCGAAAACATGAGGATTCTGAAGTGCTGCATAAAACGCCGCTAGGCCACCTAAACTTAAACCAGCAATTGTTGCATGCGCCGGATCCTTATATACATGATATTTTGTTTGAATCCAAGGAAGTAGCTCTTCTATTAAAAATGCATTCATCTTGTCGTTATAAGTAAGCTCATTTAATCGATCTACGTGTTCAATTCCAACAACAATACACGAAGGTATTTCTTGTTTATGAATGAGATGATTGAGTGTTGCTGGTGCTGAAAGATTTTGCATAAATGAGTTTCCATCAAATGTGAGGATAAGATTTTGAAGGCTTGATGTAAGAGAATAATCATGAGGTGTGTAAATATATATCTTTCGTGTATTGCCTAAAACAGAACTGTAAAAAGAATATGTTTCAACTTTTCCCTGAGGATTATAATTTTTAGGGAATCTTTTATCGTACTGCATTTCCATTCCTATTTCTAAAACAGCTGCTCTATCTGTTCCTTCTCCGAATATATGACTGTTAAATGGATCTAACTGATACTGTTCACTACGCGCTATCCAATTTTGTTCAAAATAATCATTAACTGAAAAGTGATAGATAGAAATAAACCTTTTGTTCGTTCTAAATGTTTTGTACCATAAATTCGTGTCTGAAAGCCGTTCTAGTCGATTAGAATGAAGATCCCAACCAGGATAACTACCAAATACATAAATATTTTCTGTGTCTTTATCGCCTAGCCATATGTAAGTAATAAGATGATACTGATTATTCATTGGACAAGTTTCTATAAGTGGCGTCTCATTTGCTTTGAGTTCATCTAAAAATGTATGAAAAGCTCGTGTATCTCCATTGCTTAATTGATCTGTAAGCTCTGTTATTTTGGGGCTTAGTATTGACTTCATTCCTTTTCCCTCCTCCACCGCAGTATATTAGTACTTCTTTTTTTGTAAATAAATCCCTATATAAACAGGGTACTAATATTGTATATTTTATGAACAAAAACACACAAACACTATAGTCTGTGTGTTTACATTCTTATTTATCAAGATAGTAAAGTGATAATTTACGTGCTGTTTCCTAGTATCCACTGTTCACCCCTATAGTTATTATTTCTCTATCCATTCTAATAACTGCTCATACTGATTCTTTGCATCCTGATACCCAAGATTATATAAATTAACAAGCTTGTCCTTATTTCTTTCAATCCCACTAACAGGAAGCTGCATGCTTGGTTGAATTACAAAAAAGTTTTCTTTTTGTTCATCTGAAGACATGTATGAAATGCTCTCATTATAAAACCGATAATGATCTACTAAAAGCTTAGAGACTTTCGGATATCGTCTATATAAATATTTTGCCATTGGTGAAAACTTATTACGCTTTTTCTCATATCCTTTTGGCTTTGTCATAATAACAATGTTTTTTTGAAATCCATCTATTTGTGCCTTTCGAACAGGGATAGGATCAATGATTCCCCCATCTAAAAGTTTTTTACCATCATAGTCCACAGCTGGAGCAATAAATGGAACAGAACTTGATGCGCGAATAATTTTCAATATATCATTCCCATGCTCTTGCTTATTATAATAAACAGCTTGTCCTGTCTCGCAATCTGTTGTGCCGATTACAAATTGCTCATTTGCATGTAAAAAAGTTTGAAAGTCAAATGGTACAATTTTATTAGGCACTTCATCAAAAAGAAAGTCCATACCAAACAATTCTCTTTTTCGTATTAAGTTTCGATAAGATATATAACGATGATCAGATACTAACTCTGTATTTACTTTTTTATTCCTTCCTTTTTGACGCGATAAATAAGTTGCACCCATGCATGCTCCTGCCGATACTCCAACTACATATGGGAAAAACAAATCATTTTCCATAAAGTACTCAAGTACCCCTGCTGTATATAACCCTTTCATGCCTCCACCTTCTAATACTAAACCGATATTTTTCATTTATAATCCCTCTATATTTGTTTCTTGATTTTCTAAACACTTATATTTTAGCACAAGATATTATGATGAAGTATCAATAAATTCATTGCATTTGCTTAAAAAAGCTCTTGCTGCATTGTAAGAATCTCTTAGTCTATAACATGATACAATAAAAGAAACTCATTCCACAGATCATAAAGGAGGAATTTTATATGGGTTTATTTAGTGGTATTTTCGGAAATGCATCTGATACGAGTACAGAAAATGTTGAGCGTGACTTACAGAAGATTATGCTTGATGATGAACAAGTTGAGTATGCGTATAAATTGATTCGAGATTTAATTGTATTTACAGATCGACGAATGATTTTAGTAGATAAACAAGGAGTAACTGGTAAGAAAACAGAATATCATTCTATTCCATATAAAAGCATTACACAATTTAGCATTGAAACAGCAGGTCATTTTGATTTAGATGCAGAACTTAAAATTTGGGTATCTAGTATGCATGAACCGATTACAAAGGAATTTAAAAGTGATGACAGTATTTTAAGCGTTCAAAAAGCATTAGTAAAATATACAACAAAATAACGCCTTTGCATTTTTATACAAAAACAAAAGTTATAACCCCGTGTTTTTTGGAACAACATGCATTGTTTTGTTTTAAAAATACAAAAAAACTTCACAGCATTGTATTATATAGGACCAAAATAAAGGGATAGATAATACAGATATACTCTGTTGTATCTATCCTTTTAAAATCTATTTTTATAATATTTTCTTATAATAAACAAGTGTTGTATTATCATTCAACTTCTTTCTTAACCCCGTCTGAATGTAGCCCACTTTTTCATACAGATAACAATTACGTTCTTCTTCTAAAATGGTAGCTAATTCCCAACTAGTTGCTTGTGGGAACATCTTCTCTATTAAAACGAGTGCTTTCTGGGCTACCCCTTTCCCTTGATAAATAGGCAGAATAAACATAGGGCTTATCCAGAATTCCGTTGTCTTTTCTTTCCAAAATATACAAATAGCCCCCGCAAGAGTATTATCAACTAATATTTTATAAAATCCACCATAAGGATTGTTTATTCTTGTAATTACTTTATCAATTGTTTCATTAGCAGGATTCGTTTTATAGTCCTTATATTTTTCTAATAACGGTTTAAATGCTTGTACTTGAATATTGAAAATATATTCCGCATCAAAACTTATTGCTCTTTCTAGTGTTATTTCCATAACATTTACCACCCTAATCGCTCCCGTAAAGAAGTGATATGTGCAGTATGATGCCGACCGTGCCATGCATATAATCCAATTGCTACCTCCAGTTTTGTTTCACCTGATTCAGGATGATTAAAAGTTTTTTCAAGATCTGTCTGCTCTAAAGAGCTTAATACATTTACCCATCTTTTATGTAATGAATCTAATAATACAAGGGAAACATCTACAGGTAATTTTGAATCAGGGAGCTCTGCCCATTTCTCTTCCATATATGGTTTAATTGTCGGGTTATTTTCTGTAAGAGCTAACTTAAAACGAATATAACTATTCATATGACTATCGACAACATGATGAACAACTTGCCGTACTGTCCATCCACCCTTTCGATAAGGTGTATCTAGCTGTTCTTTATCTAAACCGTTAATTGCTTTTGTTAGTTTTGCAGGGAGATTTTCAATTTCTTGAATCCACTTTTCTACCATTTCCTCCGTAATATTTCCTTCATAAGTAAACTTCCCAATTGGATAACGTAAGTCCTGCATTGTATTGTTCCCCTTTTGTTTTAAAATTTCTTTTATAATACTTTAGTATGTTTCCAAACGTAATGAATGAAATTAATCTTTTGACCATTTAACTCTATACCTTTTTTATCAATTGCGGTACGTGAAAAGCCGCTTTTTTCTAATACTAGTTGTGAAGCAATGTTATTATTTGTTGTCTTTGCATGAATTTCGATAATTTGATGGTTTGCTGCTTGAATTAAGAGTAATTGGACGGCCTTAGTTGCAATTCCATTTCCAATAAAATCTTCTCCTACACGATAACCAAGATATCCTAATTGTCTATCTTTCTCTATGTCTACTAAGTTTATTCGACCTACAATTGTTTTTTCCATATTCCGTATGAGATAAAAGTAGAAAGTGCCTTCTTTTTGTTCCTTTAACAATTCATCATGTTTAGATTGAAACGTCTCATAAACATAGTAATCATCACCACGACTCGGTACCATCTTTTCAAAAAAAGTTCTATTATAACTCTCAAAAGCAAACAATTCTTCTGCATCTTGTTTCTTTAATTTTTCTATGTATATTTCCATTCATGACTCATTCCTTTTTAATCAATTATCTATTATAAATTCTCCATTTAATAGTTAAAATCCTACTGCTTGTAATGAGATTAACCTCCTTTATTTTTTCGAGTTGTAAGAATAGCAAGCCATACCTTAGGATGAAGAAGATGTAGGGGACTACGCATAAGGTTCATGACCCTAACTAAACGAATGTAAACGTCTGTATTACTCGCGGAAAGTTGGTATATTTTTTTCGTATACCATTGTTGAAATGGTTGTATAAAAGGCTTTTCTCCTTTTATCTTAGGGTGACGGAAAGCTTCTGTAGTAACCATTTCCCACGGCGTTGCAATAATTTTTGAAATTCGCTTATAAAAGTCACGAGTAAAATCTTTCTCTAGCACTTTCCCCTTCTTTAAACACATTTGTAATTCTTCAGCTTCCATAGCAGCGACAGAAATTCCTTGTCCAAAAACTGGATCAAAGCGACAGTGAGCATCTCCAATTACTAAAAATCCTTCTGGCATATTTTTCACTAAATCGAATCGACGACGAACTTGGTATGGAATCTTATGTATTTTTATATCTGTAATTGGCTCTGCTTGTTCAAGAAAATGAATGACATCTGGTGCAGGTAACTTATGAGCAAATGCAAGAAATTCTTCATCTGTTTTTGGTACATTCTCATTGGCGTATCCGCTAAAAGTCACGAAATATCGATTATCTTCAATAGTTTGAATAAAGGCACCATAAGGATTTTCAGGAAAGCTAGGAGAAATAAGTAAATTGCACCAATCAGGACATTCATTCTTTTTTAGCTGGAATACCCTAGTCGCGTAAAATAATTGAATCCATACTTTTTCTTCTTTTACCTCAATGCCATGTGTTTCTAACCATTCTATATTTTTTGAACCAAATCCACTTGCATCCACAACTAGTTCTGCGTGTGAATTTTCTTTATTTCCTGTCTTCATGCACCGCACTTTTACTCCAGAAACCTTGTTATGCTGCTGATCGATTATCAATTGTTCAACCATTGTTTCATATTTTGTTGTAATATTAGTTACTTCACTCATTCTTTTTTGTATGTGCCACTCAAGCATAGGACGACTTTGTTGAACCGCATTCAACTCTCCGATAAATGGTTGTTTCCATAAACCAAAATGATGCCATTTCAAATCCCCAGTAAAATTATTTTCGATACCACCATCTTCTTTTAATTGATTCATAATTGCCGGGAATAATTTCTCAATTGCTACTTCACCACCTTTTAATAACACATGAGGATGATGGCTTTGAGGTACTCTTTTTCTAGGCCTTTTTTCATTCCATTCTTCGCCTGCTTCTAAAATTATTACTTCTTGAAAATAATCAGATAAAGCTTTTGCTGCTAGTTTCCCAGCTATACTTCCACCAATAACGATTGCTTTTCCTAACATTTTTTTACCTCCCGCAAGATATTTCCGCTACTTTCATGATGCTAAAATAAATTTTTCATTTTCCTCTTTATTCTTCTGACATATTAATAGAATCATAAAATAAAAAATCCTGCTATAAAATTGCGCAACAGGATTTTTTTATCAACATTTATTCGTCTTTCCTCTTAATTACAAGTACTATTTAAGCAAAGAATCAACATGTAATTCCGCTAAAAATAGCATTGTTTATCTAATAACGTTCACCAGCAAGACTCAGCATAAAATAAGATTATTGCATGACTGTATTTTTTCAAGGTCGTTCTCCTTAAAATACGCCAGTGAACTGTAAAGTTAAAATGATAATGCCTAGAGCCCAAACATAATATGCAAATACTTTAAGAGAATGCTGCTTTAAATATTGAATCATCCAAGATACTGCAATATATCCAAAAAATGCAGCAGATAAGGTGCCAACGATTAACGATGTACTTGAAATGCTTTCAGCTTTCCCTTGAAATACGTCTACAGACTGTAAAATGATTGCTCCAACAATAGCGGGAGTAGATAACAAAAACGAAAAATATGCAGCTGTTTCACGATCTAATTTTCTCCAAAGTGCTGCGACAATCGTCATACCAGAACGAGAGATTGCTGGAAAAATAGCAAACGCTTGAAACGAACCAATAATAAAAGCATCTTGATATGTAATGTCATCCATTTTCTTACGTCCATTTTTTTGTTTCTCTGCCATATATAAAAACAAACCTGTCACTAAAAACTCCCATCCGATTGTTACACCCGTTTTTGAAATCTCTTCAAAGAAATCTTTAAATAATAAGCCAATTATAACTGCTGGGATTGTTCCAACAATGAGTAAAAATGTAAGCTTTGAAAGTGGATTTTTAATTAAATAGATAAACTCTTTTTTATAATAAATAAACACCGCTAACAGGGTACCAATATGCAGCATCGTGTCTAAAAAAAGCCCAGCTTCATCTAAATGAAACAAATGTCTTCCTAAATACAAGTGTCCAGTACTGCTTATAGGTAAAAATTCCGTTAATCCCTGAATAATTCCTAATATAAAAGCTTCTAACCAGTTCATGATTGTCTCCTTTCTTGTTTGCTTGTACCAGTATATGTTTGTTTTTACCTGTTATGAAAGAAAAGAAAGGTAAAGGAATTCAAGATTTAAGGACTTTTCCAAACAACAAAAAAAGAGGGTATATACCCTCTTAACATAAACTTTATTTAATTTGTTCTTTATGTTCATGATTAACAAGAACATACCATTTACCTGTATCAAACTTTTCTTTATTAATCACATAAACTTTATTTCCGCTCTTTACATCACCAGGTTTTAATTCCTTACTAATAGTAGAGGTCTCGCCTTTTTCAACCTCATAACTACTAGTTGCCCACACATCACTTTGGTAAGCATTATCATTTTCATCCACTAAATCAACTGATGGCAAAACTGCTAATTTCATCGGTTCGTTTGTGATATTTTTCCCTTCAACCTCTATAACAATAAAGACATGTCCATTTTCAGGCTCTTGGATCCCTATACTTTCTTTACCAACCTTATCTCTTTCTACAACTCTTTTCACAGTTACATCAAATTTTGGCGTATTAAAAGTTTTGTTTAATGAATACTCTTTTTCTTTTATTTTTGTCTTTTCTTTTGTTTGTTCCGTGTTTTTCGAATCTGTATTCCCTTTCGTTGTATCGTTTGTTTTCACATTCTTTTCTTCTTGCTTAGAAGTGGTTTCTTTAGATTCAGAAGAAGTTTTGTCAGATGTACTTCCACACCCAGATAAGTTAAATACTAAAGCGCCACCCAAAATACATGTAGTAAATTTTTTCAACATCCTTTTTTATCCCCCAATAAACACAATATATAAATTTCCTATTTATCATAGCAAAAAACAATTTTTTGCATTGTTATATTTTGTCGAATAGTCTAAGGGGATCAAATGTTTTTTATTAAATAAAAAAACATGACCTTAATATAATACTAAGATCATGTTTTAAATTACTCTTATTTTATTTATAAAATACCTTATCAACATTATACTTCGCTTGAAACTCATTAATAATATATGTTTCGTAAATTTCTCTTTCCATTGGATCTTCTACAATACATGCATCAATGCGGTATACTTCAT
>Ga0102589_1005188_pt1 | contig 11566 bp, 12 predicted proteins | sample AraplaMF_Col_mLB_FD_76858 | JGI IMG/M metagenome (GOLD analysis project Ga0102589, IMG submission 76858) | Arabidopsis root microbial communities from the University of North Carolina, USA - plate scrape MF_Col_mLB | ecosystem: Host-associated > Plants > Roots > Endosphere | place: USA... | reverse complement strand
GAAACCGGAGGAAGAACTTATGGGGAAACGTAAGTCTTCTCCGCGGTTGGCAACAACATCGAAGGTGATGTTGTTATATTTATTTATCCCCAAACTGTATGAAGATATACATTGCAAAATTAAATTTTCTCTTTTCCTTTTTATTTTTCTTTCGAATGTTTTATGATAGGATAAAAAAGGTACATATACATAAAGTGAAACTTTCATCAGTGGAGGTATTACTGCCCACGAGTAGCGGGGTATAGTTGTACTTACACAAAATGATTTATATGAACATTTGTTATATGAATCCATTTTGATTTTTCGACATATAGATTGCAGTCAGATGCTCTTACCCACCTGAAAAGAATGGTTTTATGTCGTTTTTTAATTTGGATTGATATAGAAAGAGATAAGGTAGTGAAAAATTATGAGAGTAGTTTCAGGAAAGTGTAAAGGTCATCCTTTAAAAGCTGTACCAGGTAATACAACACGGCCGACAACAGATAAGGTGAAAGAGGCTATTTTTAATATTATCGGTCCTTATTTTGATGGTGGTTTAGCTCTTGATTTGTTTGGCGGGAGTGGAGGGCTTGGTATTGAGGCTCTTAGTAGAGGGATAGATAAAGCTATTTTTGTTGATCGTGATGGAAAAGCGATAAAGGTAATCCATCAAAATTTAGAAAGTTGCAAGTTAGAAGCGCAAGCTGAAGTATATAGAAATGATGCAGAACGTGCTGTAAAGGCGCTCGTGAAACGTGCGTTATCGTTCGATCTTGTACTGCTAGATCCGCCGTATAAAGATCAAAGGATTATTTCTTTAATCAGTATAATGGATCAGCATGATCTATTGAAAGAAGATGGAATCGTAATGGCTGAACATGGTGTAGATATAGACCTGCCTGAAACGATTGGTAGACTTGTGAAGGTAAGAGCTGAAAACTACGGTATTACAGCGATTTCGATTTATAAGTATGAAGGTGAGGGGACCGAATGGCAAGCATAGCGATTTCTTCGGGAAGTTTTGATCCAATTACCCTTGGACATTTAGATATTATTAAAAGGGGTGCAAAAGTTTTTGATGAAGTATATGTTGTTGTTTTAAATAATTCATCAAAAAAACCGCTTTTTACGGTAGAAGAGCGTTTAGAATTAATTCGCGAGGCGACAAAAGACATTCCGAATGTAAAGGTTGATTCGCATAGTGGATTATTAGTAGAGTATGCGAGAATGCGTAATGCGAATGCGATATTACGCGGTTTACGTGCGGTATCTGACTTTGAATATGAAATGCAAATTACATCTATGAATCGTAAATTGGAAGAGAATGTAGAAACATTTTTTATTATGACAAATAATCAATATTCTTTTTTAAGTTCAAGTATTGTAAAAGAGGTAGCTCGTTATGGTGGAAGTGTTTCTGGACTTGTTCCGCCAATTGTAGAACGTGCTTTAAAAGAGAAGTTTCAAACCCCGTTATGATGAACGGGGTTTTTTGTTATGAAAGAGACGGACAACGAGTAATAAAACGTATAAATATAAACAAAATAGTGTAAAGGCCGGACCAAACATAATAAGGGAATTCCAAGCTTTTGCAAACACGGTAGATTGTTCAGATAAAAAGACTGGAATATCGTATTGAGTAGGCGAAAAAGAATGTAATCTTTCATAAAGTGGTCCCCAAAATATGTATGTATAGATTGGAGCAAGGAAGCTTTGAATAATCCGTGCAAAAAAGTATGGTTTAAAACGGATATCCGTTTCTGCTAAAATACTGGCAACTTGAGCTTGAATAGAAAGACCGCTAAAAGCTAAGATAAAACTTGTCATCATAGCTTGTTGTAAAATAGAAGTGTGTTCTGTTTGACTAATCATTTGACTCCCAAGTGTCATTTCTAAAAGGCCGGATAAAATCGGGAAACTAAAATAAGGCGAAAGTTGAAATGCAGCTAATATTTGTTTCATAATATAAGCAAGGAAGGTTGTAATATGAAAAACGGTTAACATTTTATTTAAAACAGAGAATAAAATAATAAACCCGCCAATCATAAGTAATGTTTGAACAGAAGAAGAAATTGCATCACCGATTAATTTACCAATGGGGCGTTTTTCTTGTAATCGAGTGTTATGAAGAACTGAAAAAGCATGCCGCAACGGAATTGGCGGTGTATGTCTTTTTGCTTCTTTTTGCTTGCGATTATCTTGGTAAAAGCGCATGAGTAGTCCAACTGTGAAATTACTAACATAATGGGAGGCTGCTAAAATTATTCCTAATTTTGGGTTATCAAAAAAACCAATTGCTACAGCTCCAAAAATAAATAGTGGATTGGAAGAATTTGTGAAAGAGACGAGGCGTTCTGCTTCAATTTGTGTAAGTTGGTTTTCTTGACGTAACCGAGCGCTTAATTTTGCGCCTGCAGGGAAACCTGAGGCCATACCCATTGCCCATACAAAGCCTCCGATGCCAGGTACACGAAAGAGTGGACGCATCAAAGGTTCTAATAGCACCCCAATAAACTTTACAATTCCTAGTCCGATTAGAAGTTCGGCGATAATAAAAAAAGGTAGCAAGGAAGGAAATACAACTTCCCACCATATATTTAAGCCTCGAATAGATGATTGGAGTGCTGCTTGGGGATGGAGTACGAGAGAAATTGTAAGAAAAGAAACCGATATGGTGAGAAAGCCTGTTTTCCATTTTTCGTACATTTTATATCCCCCCCTTTGTCCCAAATGTTCATTTCAGTATACGAGGATACATAGTGAAATTAGACCATAAGTATAAAAAGAGAGTGAAAAATTTTTGAGGGTGAAGAAGATGAATGAACCGAAAATTGGATTAGCGCTTGGGTCAGGTGGTGCAAAAGGATTTGCACATGTTGGTGTTATTAAAGTACTACGAGAAGCCAATATACCTATTCATATGATTGCAGGAAGCAGTATGGGGGCACTAATAGGTACGTTTTATGCAGCAGGATGTAATGTGGACCGTTTGTATCGTTTAGCAACAGTATTTAAGCGGAAGTACTATTTGGACTTTACTGTACCCAAAATGGGATTTATTACTGGAAAACGTGTAAAAGATATGATTAAAATGTTTACATATAATAAAAAATTAGAAGAGTTAGACATTCCAACAGCGGTTGTAGCAACTGATATTTTAAATGGTGAAAAGGTTGTCTTTACAAAAGGTTCTATTGCAGATGCTGTTAGGGCAAGTATATCTGTGCCCGGTATATTTGTTCCTGAGAAAATAAATGGAAGGCTGCTCGTTGATGGAGGAGTGATTGATCGTATTCCAGTATCAGTAGTAAGAACATTAGGGGCTGATATTGTGATTGCTGTTGATGTATCACCTATTAAGGTCAATGGGGAAGTTACATCCATTTATGATGTCATTATGCAAAGTATCGAAATTATGCAACATGAGCTTGTAGTAAATAGACAAATTGCATCAGATCTTATGATGCATCCAGCTGTAGAACAGTTTAGTTCGCGATCCTTTACGAATATAGAAGATATCATTCGTGTCGGTGAAGAAGAAGCAAAGCAGCACATTCAAACAATTTACACATTGATTGAGCAGTGGAAGGAGAAAAAAGATGTTTAAAAAGTTTCGGTATTTATATGCACTACTTATTGGAGTAATTATCGCGATGCTAATCGTGTTTGTCCCTCTGCCATACTATATTACAAAACCAGGCATGGCAGAGAAATTAGAGCCGTATGTAAAAGTTGAGGGAGGAAATAAAGAGAAAGGGGATTTTATGCTCGTAACAGTTTCGATGGGGCGAGCAAATGTTGTGAATTATCTTTCTGCTAAATTTAACAAATATAACGAAATATTTAAGAAGGAAGAAATTTTAAGAAAAGGTGAAAGTGATGAAGAATATCAATTTCGCCAAGTATATGCAATGAAAGAGTCACAAGATGCGGCTATTTATAATGCGTATAAAAAAGCAAATGCCTCTGTTACGTTTGAAAATCAAGGTGTGCTTGTAGTTGGAATTGCAAATGATATGCCAGCTGCTGGAAAATTAAAACTTGGCGATCGGATTCTTGCTGTTGATGGTCAATCATTGCAAACGGCAGAGCAGTTTATTGCCTATATGAAAACAAAAAAACAAAATGATGAAGTAAGCGTTAAATATGTGCGTGAAAATAAAGAACAGGAAGACAAATTTGTACTAAAGCCAATTCCAGAAGATAAAAACCGCGCTGGTATGGGAGTTTCTATTATTTCAGATAAGAAGCTTACAGTAAGTCCTAATGTGAAAATTGATGCGCATAAGATTGGAGGACCTTCTGCTGGTCTTATGTTTACGTTAGAAATTTATAATCAGCTCGTGAAAGAAGATACAACAAAAGGTCACGAAATAGCTGGAACTGGAACGATCAATGAAAAAGGAGAAGTCGGTCCAATTGGAGGTATTTCTCTAAAAGTAGTTGCAGCACATAATGCGGGTGCAGAAGTATTCTTCGCACCAAATGAGAATGGAAAAGAGAATTCAAACTATAAAGAGGCAGTGAAAACAGCTAAAGATATAAACACAAAAATGAAAATTATACCTGTAGATACGTTAGATGATGCCTTAATGTATTTAGATAAAATGTCAGAAAAAAAGTAATCCTCTCGTTTAAGAGAGGATTTTTTTTCGTGCTATTTTCAGACAGTGAAAGATTAAACACGGAAAGCTGAGAGATTCACTTTATCCCGCTATTCGTGGGCAATAAGCCCCCACTTATGGAAGTTTCACTTTATAAAAATACGTGTTGCACTTCGTCATATCGGATAGGGTGCTGCGTTATATCTCGTTTTATCATTTCACCGCAAAGGGTTCCTTGTAAAATAGAGAAATAAGTAGCGCTTGCTTTTCGGTCTAAATCTAAAAGAGGATGCTGAAACGTTTTTGTATGAGAAAGCAATGGAAGTGTTATTTGCTTTTTCTTTGCTGATATATACGCTTGTCCTTTTTGGGACATGCCGAGCAAACGAATATATTGTGCGTGTTGTTCTACACGGGCTTTGTGCATCTCTTCTTTTGTTGTGTTGGTTAAAATATGTGTGCAAATGCGCTGTAATCGTGTCCATGTGTAACGTTTTGTTTTTAATATTTCCATAAACTTTGCGAATGAAGTAGCTTCTTGAATAGATGATAAAATCCGATGTTCCAACCCTTCCTCTACTTCATATATATTTTGTAATTGCGATGGTGACATTGTTAGGAGTTTATATTTTAGCAAGTGAAAATAATGCTCCCAATTATGTAATAGGTGATAGGAATGTGTATATTGCTCTAAAAGTAATTTTGTCACTTTTGGAACAAAGGGAATAATTGCTGGAAAAGTTTCTGGATCATTAAATAATTGCTTGCGAATGCTCGTTGCGCTAGCGATTCGTTCATCTTGAAATGTTTCGTCATGATAATGCGAAGCAAAGCGCTTAATTGTACTCGCTTTCATTGAACTCTTTTGCCCGATAATTGCTTCTATGTAATGCATTCCTAAAATATTATTAGGCTCTGAAATGTCGATAGTATCTATGTTTTTTTGTAAGGATGCAAATGCCTCAGAAGTTGCTTTCGCATAGCTCATTCCTGTTTTTAAGTATTGTTGTACGAGGGAATGAAATGCGTCTTGCTCAGCTTGACGTAAAGTGATCGTATTGTAGAAATGATCAATATTACCACTTTCACTCCCAAAGCAAACCTCAGAGACGCAAAGAGCATCTAATATTGAAATAGCACCGTTTGCAAATGTTTCAGCTTTTTGCGTTGCGAAGGCATATGGAAGTTCGACAATAATGTCCGCGCCATTTGCTAAGGCCATTTGTGTTCGCGCCCATTTTGAAATGAGAGCCGGTTCCCCGCGCTGCAAAAAAGGTCCGCTCATAACAGCGATGATAATATCTGTCTTTGTTAACTTTTTGGTTTGTTGCATATGATAAGCATGACCATTGTGAAATGGATTATATTCAACAACAATGCCGCTAGCTTTTATAATAATCTCCCCTTTCGGTGTAGCATCTTTTTCTAAAACATGATAATCTATATATTATTTCCTATAATGACTTCATTATAGTGTAAAGAAAAAATATTGACAAATATACAATGGCTAGCTATAATTTTGTTTGTTGCCTTGAGGTGATATGATATGAAATGGTCGATTCATCAATTGAACAAATATCGACAAAAAGGACTAACGTTAGATGAGATGGTAGATGTAAGTGAGCTGAAAAATGTTGAGAACGATGTTCGAGATGTTACTCCTGTTCATGTGACAGGTAGAGTTGATTTTAGTTCTAACAAATATACGTTTCATCTACATATAACAGGAAGCATGGTATTACCATGTTCTAGAACGTTAGTAGATGTAACATTACCATTTGAAATTGAAACAACTGAGGTGTTCTTAGTTTCGAAAGAAGATTATGAAACTGAAGCAGATTTTCATTACTTAGAAGGAGAAGTACTTGACTTACTCCCTGTAATTAAGGAAAATATACTATTGGAGATTCCAATGCAAATTTTCAGTGAGGATGTTTCAGAAGGAACACCGATGCAAGGTCGAGACTGGCAAGTGATTTCGGAAAAAAGCGAAGAAAAGCCTGTTGATCCAAGATTAGCAGGACTTGCGAAGTTTTTTGACAAATAATCAGAAGACCATTTCAGGCCTTCGTATGAAAATAACTTTCTCTTTTAAGGAGGTGGGAAGAATGGCTGTACCTTTTAGAAGAACTTCTAAAACAGTAAAAAGAAAGCGTCGCACGCATTTCAAATTATCAGTACCTGGTATGGTAGAGTGCCCAAGCTGTGGTGAAGCGAAATTAGCTCACCGTGTATGTAAAGCATGCGGTACTTACAAAGGTAAAGAAGTAATCAGCAAGTAATTGCAAAAATAAACGCAGGAGGGAAACCTCCTGCGTTTATTTTTTCGCTTTTCTTTACATGTTATTCTTCTATCTTTTCTAGTAACTGCATATGTTTAATAAAAAATGCATAAGGAGGACTAGAGAGATGGCAACAACAAGACAAGATGCATGGACTGATGAAGAAGATTTACTTCTGGCGGAAGTAGTGCTCCGGCATATACGTGAAGGAGGAACGCAACTTTCTGCCTTCAAAGAAGTAGGAAGACATTTATCGCGAACACCTGCCGCTTGTGGATTTCGTTGGAATTCTTACGTACGTAAACAATATAAAGAACGCATTGAAGAAGCAAAGCAAATAAGGAAAGCTGATAATTATGAAGTGCGAGAACAAAAGAAAGAGAAAGTGACTTCTCTTTCAATAACGTTAGAAGATGTAATTGTCTTTTTACAAAGCTATAAAAAAGAAGAAGAAAAAACGGAATTATATAAGAAGATTGAGGCATTGCAAAGGGAAAAAGAAGGACTTTTGCAGCAATTGTCTTTGTATGAAGAAGAATACCGTACTTTATTCGATTATATTGACCGAAAAAGAAACTCGATGGTATTAGAACCTTCTGAAAGAGAGAGAAACCGAGAAAAAGGAATACTTGAAAAAACATCAAAATAAAAACAGCTGTTATGCAGCTGTTTTTATTTTTAAGCAGATTCACTTTTTGTAACCGCATTCAAATTTACGTTTGGATGCCAAATGTAAAAATCGCTATCATCGATGGTTACTTTTTCGAAGTGTAATTTTTCCCAAAAATCAGCAGATTGGACGCGAGCAATCGTTTTGATAGGAAGGTTTAATTGTTTTACATAATTGACAAGCATCTTACCGAATCCTTGTTTTTGGAATGTTGGTAACACTTCGAGTTTAAAAAGTTCTACATAAGGGCTAGTTAACGAATTGCTGCTGGCCTGTTGTTTCGTATACAAGCTCATGCGAGCGATAAGAGAACCACCGTAATAAATTCCGTAAAAAGGGGATTCACTATCGTTTTCGATAATATTTGCTTGTAGATCTTCCAGCATAGATAATTCTTCAGCGCCACAACCCTTGAATTTTTTAAACTCTTCTAACGTTTTATAATTGATGAGCAAGCGCTCAACTTTTGGGAAATGCATAGAATCACATCCTTTTCTTGTTGTAAAATAAAGAAAAGTATAAATATTTACAATAATATTATAACGCATTTTTTTATTTTTATGAAGAAAAGAGATGATTCTTTCGATATTTTTTTTAGAAGTTTGCTAAACTAATTTTATAAACTATATAAATACAAATTAAAAATCCGACATATAAGCCCTCTTTTTTGAGGAGAGCGAGAGCATCTGGCTATGTATAATAGCGGTCAGGGCTTATTTCTGCCACCTGCAAGGTTTAAAAACAAAAAGAGTAAGTAGCGATTATGTTATATTCTGCATTGAAGCGACTTATGGATGTTCAGGCCCGTTGGTAATGTTCTTAAATATGAGGGCTTAGGAGAAAGAGCTAGAAAAAGATGTCGAAAAATTAAAATGGATTTATATATAGTAAAGCTTTCGTTAGTAGAAATTCTTTTTTTGTTTGCGGAAAGTTATTCATAATGTATAGCATGATGAAAATGGGGGCTTTGTAAAGATGAGGATTGGAATTGTTGGGCCAGGAGCAATTGGACTTCTTTTTGCGTTTTATTTACAAAAAAATGAGCAGGATGTCACACTGTACACACGAACAGCGGAGCAATCTGAGCGTTTGAAAGAGTCCGGAATTACATGTGTGCAAAATGGTATGCGGGAAACTGTATTTCCTCGTGTAAATCATTTAGAGAATATAAAAAATGAAACACATGATTATATATTTATTGCTGTAAAGCAATATCATTTAGAAGAGGTATTACCGTGTTTGCAAGCGGAAAAGCGACTTATCTTCTTACAAAATGGAATGGGACACCTTCATTTATTACAACAAATTCAAGGTGCTAGCGTTGCAGTAGGAATTGTAGAGCACGGAGCGAAAAAGGAAAATGGGAGTATCGTTCATCATACTGGAGTTGGTAGTACGAAATTTGGAATCATACATGGAGAGAGGAAGGACTTAGAGCTTCTGTTCACTGCATTTTCTTCGAGTCTATTCCCGGCAGTGGTTGAAAGTGATTGGAAGCGAATCATGATAAATAAGCTTGTCGTAAATGCGTGTATTAACCCATTAACCGCGTTGTTCGGTGTACAAAATGGAGAATTGTTGACAAATCCTTCGTTTCACAAAGTGATGAAGCAAGTATTTTCAGAAGTAATGGGAATAGTAGGTGACGTACAATGTAAAGAGTATTGGGATCGTGTATGCACAGTGTGTGAAAATACAGCTCATAACACTTCCTCTATGTTAACGGATGTACGCAATAATAGAAAAACAGAAATTGATGCAATTGTCGGTTATTTACTTGAAGAAGCAGAGAAACAACAAAAATCAGTTCCAACGCTGTCTTTTTTGTATCATTCTATAAAAGGATTAGAATGATAAGAGTTATTCTTTGCTTTTGCAACGAACATTGACTACAATTTGGTTGGTGAGAGATTCGGAGATGAAAGGAAGAAGTATATGGAGATAAAAGAAATCTCTGTCCCGCTTCAAGGAGTTGTTGCGGACTATTTGAAACATAAAAAAGAAATTCAAGAATGCTTTGATTATCCAGTAACGGAAGAGAGTTTTGTAAGACGTATACAAGATTTACGAAATAGACAGTATCCAAGACAAGAGTTAGTATCACATTTATTACAATATAATCAAGAATTAAATGCAGGAGAAAAAACGTTTCAAAATATCAATGCTTTGTTAGAAGAAGATACATACGTTGTTATAGGAGGGCAACAAGCTGGATTGCTAACGGGTCCTCTTTATACGATCCATAAAATTATATCTATTTTACAACTTGCAAAGGAAAAAGAAGCTTCGCTTGGCGTACGAGTGGTTCCTGTTTTTTGGATTGCTGGTGAAGATCATGACATTGATGAAATTAACCATGTGTTCGTTACGAAAAACGGAAAAGTAAAAAAGACAATTTTTCACGGACGTAACCTAAATAAAGCGAGTGCATCTGAAACGGAGATTTCCATCGAGGATTGTCAACATTGGATCGAAGAAATATTTAAAACATATCCAGAAACAAAACATACAAAGGATCTACTTCGTTTGGTAGAAGAATGTTTACAGCAATCACGTACATACGTTGATTTTTTTGCGCGTTTTATTACAAAGCTATTTATGCATTCGGGTTTAATTCTTGTAGATTCTCATCATCCTATCCTGCGGAATATTGAAGTTCCTTTTTTAAAAGAATTATTAGCACGCTATAAAAATGTGCAAGTAGCACTTAACGATCAGCAACGTATATTACGTGATTTGGACTATAAAACAATTATTGAAACAAAGCCGAATGTAGTGCATATCTTTATGGAGATTAATGGGGAACGTCTTTTGTTAGAGGAAGAAGAAGGGCGTTTTATTTGTAAAGAAGGGATGTATTCGTTTTCCTACGAGGAGATTATAAAAAGTATGGAAGATCATCCAGAACGATTTAGTAACAATGTTGTTACAAGACCGCTTATGCAAGAATATATTTTTCCTACACTTGCATTTATTGGTGGACCAGGAGAAATTGCGTATTGGAGTGAACGCCAACAAGTATTTCATGCGGTGGACTTCCAAATGCCGCCAGTTGTGCCTCGCTTGACAATTAGTTATATAGAACGCGATATTGAAACTGATTTACAGGATTTGCAGATTCAGGAGAGCGAAGTGTTCAGTACTGGTATTCCTGCACTGCGAGAAAAGTGGCTATCTAAGCAAGTTGAAGAGCCGATAGACAGTCACTTTATGAATGCGTCGGAGCAAATTGGAGCAATTCATACATCATTACAACAATTTGTTCAGAAAGTAAGTCCAGGTCTTCGAGATTTTGCGAAGAAAAATGAGTTGAAAATTATGCAACAACTTGAACTGTTAGAGCGGACAATTCAATCTGACTTAGAAAGAAAACATGAAGTGCAGCTTAATAAATTCAGAAGAATTGAGTGCTCATTACAACCGTTAGGTGCACCGCAAGAACGAATATGGAACATTTGTTATTATTTAAATGTCTATGGGCTTGATTTTGTAGAACGAGTAATGAAGCAAACTTATCGTTGGAATGGAAAACAGCATATTATAAAATTATAAAATCTTGCTCTTAAGAGCAGGATTTTATTTTATTTTGTGGAATTACCTGTAAAATAAATTGATTTATTGATTATATGTATTGTAAAGTATATTGGTTGAAAATACACAACTTTTGAAGAATGGTTCTTTTTTGACAAAATGGAACAAAAAGAAAGTGAATTATCATCATTTTCGACATGTTTTTGTGAAATTTCCCGAAAAAGATGATAAGATTTAGTATATAATAAGATAAAACTTTAATTTAGTAGGAAGTGGAATTCTTACTAATTACTGACCACGCCAATCGGAATTTTATGGACAATTATCTTGATTCCTTTTCATTTTTGGAATTGGGGATAAAAAGATGACTTCAAAAGATTATTTTGTAAAAAAGTAGGTGCAACAATGTTTAAACATGTAACAGTGTTATTAAAAGAAACAGTAGATGGATTGGAAATTAAACCTAATGGTACATATGTAGATTGTACGCTAGGAGG
>Ga0102589_1005180_pt1 | contig 11585 bp, 12 predicted proteins | sample AraplaMF_Col_mLB_FD_76858 | JGI IMG/M metagenome (GOLD analysis project Ga0102589, IMG submission 76858) | Arabidopsis root microbial communities from the University of North Carolina, USA - plate scrape MF_Col_mLB | ecosystem: Host-associated > Plants > Roots > Endosphere | place: USA... | reverse complement strand
AGTTGAACTCGAGCGAGTACATACATAAATTAGCAGCACTATTTCCGCTCGGATCGACCTTCGTCAACGGATTATTCTCCACATACGTATACAAGTTCAAACTTAGCGGATCCTTGATATCCCCTTCATACGTATCCTCATTAATAAACCGCCCTATACTTGGATCATACCATCTTGCGCGCAAATATTGCAGATTCGTTGATGCATCCCAGTATTCGCCCGAGTAGCGGAAAATGTTTGGAACCTGCTCCTCCTGAACTAATGGATTGCCCCAGATGTCATACGCATAGCGGTTCAGTACATTTCCTTGCGCATCCCGGATTTCGATAATGTCGCCGTGTCCGTTGGATACGTAGTACTGCATACCTTGTCCCGGAACCTGACGAGCCAGCAGCTTGCCGTTCGAATCATGGACATAGGATGCGGTAATGGTGATGCTGCCGTTGCCTTCTACTCTTCCTTCCGCTACGATTTTCGCCCGATCATCGTAGTAGTAACGGGTCGTCACACCGTTTTCGGTGCGTTCTACCAACAGGTTATCCCCATTATAGCGGTAGCTGACGGCTTTGCCGTCTTCCGTCGTGACTTGGGGCAGACGGTTGCGGCTGTCGTACGCATAGCTGGCTCCATTGATATTCGATACCTGATCGCTTTGCAGGATTCTGCGGTTATCCCGCTGATCGTACGTTATAGCCATTATCCAACTGAGAGGATGTCTTGAATCAAAAAAGAAACCTTGAAAGGCATAAAGCCAATCAAGGTATATGAAAATTCGTATTTTACTAATCTAGAACTGGGACATACTCGCTTGGCTTTTCATCAAAACCGTTCCAAAACACCCAAAGTCGATTACAATCAGTACATTTGAAAAAACTCTTCATATCAATATACAATTTTTCAGAATCAATACTGCCTTCATATTTATCGTAATCAACATCAGAAATAAATTTGTATTCAAGCTTGCATGGAATATCACCGTAATACAATATTGTAACACACTTACATAGCATTTTAGGCACGGGTCACTCTCCTTCTGAACTATGGCAATATCACGATATCTGAAATATATGGGATTTTCCCGCCCGACTCGACAATTCCTCTAACTCTCTGCAACGCATTGCCTAATTGCTCAGGTCTAATCGTTGTTTGAGATAAGTCTAACACAATCCCAGTTGTTTGCTAATTTTTTCCTGCCATACTACTAATGATACGATTAGGGTTACTAGTTGTTGGTGTATAGACATCATAACGAACTCCATTGACTAATAAATCTGACGTACCGCCATCTGCCCTTGTTCCAACAGGATGTCTTAATACCACCTGATGACCCTGCTCGTACATATAATTTGCTGCCCTGAGTTCACTATCTGAAAATTTTACCTTAGGGTTTGATGAATGTCTAATATCCAACGAACTTCCCGACGAAGATTTTCCCGTCCCCTTAGGCTTAAATGCCTTTTCAATATTCAGTTTGTTAAATGATTTTGCTTCATTCCATGAAACTTCAAATTTCACATTGGGCGAAGCACGTGTTATTTTCGGAGGAGGTGCATAAGCATTACCTCTAACAACTGTACTTCCCACATAGCTGTTACCAGCAGAACCGCCTCCTCCACCTTTGCCGTTCCCAACGCACTCCATTGCAGTTTCTGTAAATGCACATTTGTTATTACCTGTAAGATTAAAGAACATTCAAGAAAATGCTAGATAATGCAGGAATGGCACAAAGTATGTCTAGGTATCTAGGTGCATAGACAATTGCCCAATGGAATCATTCTGGGGAATGATGAAATCCGAAATGTATAACCTCAAGAAATTCAATACGTACGAAGTACTAGAAACAGCAATTATGAAATACATTGAGTACAACAATAATTATTGATACCAAAAAAAATTAAACTGTATGACGCCATTGATGTACAGGCGTCAGTTCAGCAGCATAAAAAAAAGGCACCAACCAAAAGTGAAGGATCGGTGCCAGAGCTATTTTTTACACTGTCTACTTGACAGGGGTCAGTTCATCCACCCTAAAGGTATCAATTTTTATTTGGATGACTGAATATTTATTAATGTTTCTGTTATTTCTTCACATTCATGATATGGCTTTCGGAACTCATTACCAAAACAGCTCTCAAATAAGTCGTAAATTTGTTTAGAAATGGTCGATTTAGATTCAAAAGAGCTGAGTAGTTCAACGATTTTACTAATCTCACATTGATATTCATCATGAAGTAGTGGGTAAATTTCAGCGGGATTCCAGTCATTTATTATTTTTGATATTTCCTCTACCAAAAAATCACCTCACCAAGTTTTATTCGCCAAATAATGATTTAGAAAGCGCTTTATACGCATCATCATAATGACTTTTTGGGATTGCTGTTACAAGCGTTCCATCGGTCGCCACAACTACAGCACCATCTTTGGTAAAGAACAAATGCTTACTTCCATTGTTCTGAGAAAGCGCCTTACCATTTTTTACCCAAGAATCTGCCATTGATTGGGTTACTCCACGTTGCCCCATTCTCTCCAATCCGTGGTTGGAAACCTTAGACCACTCAATCCTAGTACCAGGATGGTTTACTAAAACCCCAGACTTTCCAAAACTGTCGCCTATCTTTGCTAAATTACAGTTATGCACCCAAATCCCAAGGTTCGAAACAAAGTATGAATTAAAGTCCTTAACTTCAAAGTTATAAACTGTGGCTTCGCGCGGTTCTTTCTCAATCTTGTCTATCGCTAGTTTAGTACTGACACTCGAAACAAGCAAGTCGCCAACCTTCAAGTCTTTAACAAAAGTCCATCCCTTACCATTCAACCAAAACGGATGCTCACCCGTAACCTCGATGATTTCATCCCCAATGTGCACGTAATAAATTTCGTCAGCTTGTTTTTGGAACAATCCCACGACCTCTTTATACGCCGCTTCTCCGGTTTCGTCAGACTTGGCAAGTACTTTATCCCCTACCTCGATTTCCTCGATAGGTTTCTCCCCTTCGTCTGTTAATACCTTCGTCCCTGCAGTAAAGCAATTGCACTTTGCAAGTACTTTTGCAGCAACTTTACTAACTTTGGTTCCTGTTTTAATTAATTTTACAGGAGGCAAAAATCCCAACAACACAAGTCCCTTATCTCCTAATGAGCTATTAGGATCCAACATGGTATTTATATCATCTAGAAGTAGGAAGTCAGCCCCATTTTTTGCAACAGCCTTACCTGCCTTAACTTGTGCATCCAAATTTGATTTACAATTCCCCATATCAACCGCACAAGTTAAAGACGGAGAAACTGGGTAAACAAAGTTACCCGTAGGGTCTAAATGAATTAATGGATTATTGTAAACATACGTATACAAATTCAAACTCAGCGGATTCTTGATTTCCCCTTCATACGTATCCTCATTAATAAACCGCCCGATACTTGGATCATACCATCTTGCGCGCAAATATTGCAGATTCGTTGTCGCATCCCAGTATTCGCCCGAGTAGCGGAAAATGTTCGGGACTCGCTCCTCCTGAACCAGTGGATTGCCCCAGATATCGTACGTATAGCGGTTCAGGACATTGCCTTGTGCATCCCGGATTTCCGTAATGTCGCCGTGTCCGTTGGATACATAGTATTGCATACCTTGTCCTGGAACCTGACGAGCCAGCAGCTTGCCGTAATCGTCATGGACATACGATGCTGTAATCGTGACGCTGCCGTTTCCTTCTACTTTTCCTTCTGCTACTATCTTCGCCCGATCATCGTAGTAGTAACGGGTCGTGACGCCGCCTTCGGCGCGCTCCACCATCAGGTTATCCCCATTATAGCGGTAGCTGACAGCTTTGCCATCTTCCGTCGTCACTTGGGTCAGGCGGTTGCGGCTGTCGTATGCGTAACTGGCTCCCTTGATGTTCGGTATCTGATCGCTTTGCAAGGTACTGCGGTTATCCCGTTGATCGTACGCATAGGCCTCATTGAATTGGCTTGAGGTCTTGATTCGGTTCAGTTTATCGTAGCTAAATAGATAACCTGCTCTATTATCATTTTTAGCCGTAATATTTCTGTTGTTATCATAGGTATAGCTGTAGTTCGCGAATGCTTTTTAGCACTTGTGCGTCGGTTCGTCCTGACTGTTTCCACTTTCAGCTTTGTTTCTTATTTCTCTATCGAGATAATAACACTCAGCTATCTGTTCTCTAACCGATTCATACTATGCTTGAACTTGTAAAATTAAACCTTCTTTTCTCTCTACTTCCTGTACATGCTTTTCCATTTTTCTTATCCTCTTTTGATTTAGGAATGCAAAAGTAGGCTTATTCCTCCTTATCATTCAAGTAGGAATAAGCCTTTGAGAGAGTTTGTCAAGTTGTTGTATTGTACGATCTTCCTCTATGTTATTGATTACATTCAAATATTGTTCGATCACATTATGAATCAGCTATTTCATACCTCATTCTATTAATCAGCTCATCCTCACCTAATGATAATGGGAACAAATCCCCATCTTCAAATAGATTTTTTTCTGCTTCATCATAACTATCCGCATACTCAATTACGTATGATTCTAGTGTTTTAATGAAGGTTACTCTACAGTATTTCCCATCAAGTACAAAAACATTTGTGTTGTTGAGTATTTCCTTCTCAAATTGTAATTCTCTAAATAACCCCTCAATTTTTTTCTCAATTGAATTCATTTCACACCTCGCCATTTATTCAATTAGATGGCCATTCATATCATATCTCTTTGTTCCTGACTTACCTGAGGATAGTTTATAGTAAGGAATATCACCATGATGTCTACTTCCCGGATGATATTGTAATATTCTATCTCCTCCCCAGTGAACTCTAAAACCTCCTCCTTCTTCAAAAGGTATTCCTTTATATTTTTCACTCTTATTTAGCGCTGTTGGATTATACCCGTTATCCTTTAGATACTTATGAAGCTCATCTGGTTTAATCCCTTTTAGTTTACTTGGGTCATTCAGGATATCATCTAAACCATTAATATTTCTTACTGCCTTTCCACCAACTTCTTTACCTTTTCCTATGCCCCCGATTATTGGCCCCAATGAAGCCAAAGCTTCCGAAAAGGAGATTTCCTGATGCCATTTACTGTAATCCTTGGCTAACTCCGCTCTTGCCCAGTCCGCATTCCCTGCACTATTCTTATAAGCACTGGTTTGAGTCAATAAACCAAACAAATAATTAAAACGATTATTATCATATACATCTGCATACTCTCGACTTAACAAGTCATAAGCGTATGCTCTACTTTCAGTAGAAGTTATCTTCATAGTCGCTTCGAGAATGGAATTCACATCTGAAGGTATATATCTGTTCACGCTAGGATCGATATATTTCAACGGATTATTTTGTACGTACGTATATAGATTCAATCTCAGGTACAGCATTGATGAGCATTAGGTTCTTTCTAGACATTCCGCCCAATTCATTCGGCACTGGGTGGGAGTAAGAGTAAGACCTTGAAGGAGACACCCTCAAGGTCACTTAACTAAAGTCTGACTATTTTTACTTGTCTATCTGTAAATATCTCTTTAAGTTGTGTAAAAAAAACACTATCTGTTTTAAAAAAATCACTATCATTTTGCAAATTAAGGGTAATTGGAGGTACTACACCAAAGCCTCCACAAAGACAATCCTCTAGACTCAATAAATCATAGCCAAAATATCCTCCTGGACCATTAATTGCCTCCCCTAAAGCACAAAAGAAAGATGTTGAATCCTTTACGTAAGTTGCATCAAAAGTATAAACCCCATGTTTTTCAACTTGTTGATTAGGACTTCTTTTGAGATATAAACGTGCAACTTCTAACCATCCTTCCCTTTGTTGCTCTGTGAGACTGGACCATAAGTTAATGGATGCAGGAGGTGATTGTCTCCACCCAAAAAAAATCTCTAAGGCTTCTTTTGACGCCTTTGTTAATAGTGTTCCAATTAGTTCGACATATCTTTGTTTATTTTCAGGCCCACTTTTATGAAAGTATAATGGAACTTTCAAGGAATAATAATACGAGCCTATTGAATTTCCATATACGTCCATGATGCCTAAATGAATATTTGTAACACTTGATTTCGTCTTAATACAATAATCTAAAAATGATTGCGTTATTTTGAAGTCCTCTAGGATGATTTTGTGGAAAGATTCGTTTTCATCGATTATAGTGCATTCTCCTGAAAGTCCCACGATGTCTTCGCATGTTCCCACAATCAAATTGCTCTCATCATCTAATATTGAATACTTAGCCATTGTACCTCCCAAGTCTATTTTCCACCTTCAGGATACCATGGTCCTGGGAATAATTTAGGTTGTGAATAGTCATGATTTAACACGTACCCAAGTTTTCCGTCTGGTCTTTTTAATATTCTATGGTTTGTTCCAGGTACGTCATATTCTAACGAACCGGCCCATACATTCGTTCCACCACCCGATTTATTTTTCAACTCATTCGCATTAAATATCTTTTGTTTACCAGTAGCAGGGTCAATCCTTGGCGTTCCCCTACCTAAAACAATTTCTTCGTATTGTCCCCGAATTATTTTTGGCAGAGGATTTGGACTAGAGAGTTTACTATTACTACAATTCGTATTATGCACCCAAATCCCTAGATCCGTTACATAATACGTATGATAGTCCGCTACCGTAAAGTTATAAACCGTAACAGGCTCATCCAGTGTAACGAACTCAACCTTATCAATCCTCAGGTTGCTTCCGTCAGTCTTTTGGAGTTTGTCGCCCACCTGAAGTTCATCTGCGAAGACCCAACCTTTTCCTTCCACCCAGAATGGATGGTTGTCTGTCGTCTCGATGATCTGCTCCCCAACGTTCAGCTTAATTATATCATCACGTTGGTTGCGGCATAACCCCGTTACTTCTTTGTAAGCCAATTCTCCATTAGGGTTATTCTCATCCTTGGCGAGAACCATATCTCCGACCTGAATGTCTTCGATATTCTTCTCCCCTTCGTCTGTTAGAACCTTGGTTCCCGCTGTGAAGCAGTTACATCCGCCAACTTCTTTAGCTTTTCTTATGCCCCCGATTATTGGCCCCAATGAAGCCAAAGCTTCCGCAAAGGAGATTTCCTGATGCCATTTACTGTAATCCTTGGCTAATTCCGCTCTTGCCCAGTCCGCATTTCCTGCACTATTCTTGTATGCACTTGTTTGCGTCAATAAACCAAACAAATAATCAAAACGATTAGTATCATATACATCTGCATACTCTCGACTTAACAAGTTATAAGCGTATGAATATGCTCTACTTTCGGTAGAAGTTATCTTCGCTGTCGCTTTGAGAATAGAATTCATATCTGAAGGTATATATCTGTTCCCACTAGGATCGATGTATTTCAACGGATTATTCTGTACATACGTGTACAAATTCAGCGTCAGCGGGTTACCCAGTTCCCCTTCATACGTATCCTCATTAATAAACCGCCCGATACTTGGATCATACCATCTTGCGCGCAAATATTGCAGATTGGTTGTGGCATCCCAATACTCTCCCGAGTAGCGGAAAATGTTCGGGACTCGCTCCTCTTGAACCAATGTGTTGCCCCAGATATCGTACGTATAGCGATTCAGTACATTGCCTTGGGCATCCCGGATTTCCGTAATGTCGCCGTGTCCGTTGGATACGTAGTACTGCATACCTTGTCCCGGAACCTGACGAGCCAGCAGCTTGCCGTAATCGTCATGGACATACGATGCGGTAATCGTGATGCTGCCGTTACCTTCCAACTTGCCTTCAGCCACAATCTTTGCCCGATCATCGTAGTAGTAACGTGGGTCGTAACACCGTTTTCGGTGCTTTCTACCATGAGGTTATCCCCGTTGTAGCGGTAGCTGACGGCTTTTCCGTCTTCTGTGGTGTCTTGGGTCAGACGATTGCAGCCTGTCATACGTGTAGCTGGCTCCCTTGATATTCGGTACCTGATCGCTTTGCAGGGTTCTGTTGCCGTAGATTGTACGTATCAAATGGGTCTCAACAAAAACAAACTAGCTTGCGGTCGTGTCTCAATAAATCCATCTTCGTTTGCCAACTCAATAATCTCTTCTTGTGGTTCAAATCCTTTTATCAACTTCCTATCAACTCCGCCCCCCCTTGATTTTTCCAGTTTTGGGATTCCAATAGCTATTCCGTATTTGTTCCTTTGCTCGTTGTACCATTAACACAGCTTCTTGTTCTGCTTCTTCTAGTTCTAATTTATTGACGAGTTAATAGTTTTCGTTGTACTGTATTGAATCCCGTAATCCAGATGCTTCACGTTCCAAGCTACCTATACGGCGAAGTATTTCCAGTCTAGGGTATCCATCTTTCTGATCTGCTAGATGCTTAAAATAGTTAGCCTGTTCCATTAGCTTGCTTATCTCTGTTGGCACTTGTGGATTTGTACTGCCAGAGCATCTCAACTCGTCCGCCTGTTGCAGTAACTCTCGTGCTTTCTGACAGTATCCTCTTACTTCCTCCATTATCCTCTCATACTCTGCTTGTGCCTGAGCAATTAAACCCAATGTCGCCTCTACTTCCTGTGCCTGTTTTGCCATTTTCCTTTTCCTCCTTTGAATTTGGGCATGCAAAAAAGCCCATTCCTACTCATAGTTCAAGTTGGAAAGGGCCTTTGAAAGTTTATCAAGTGGTTGTCAAGTTGTTTAGTGTTTGGTTTGTTGATTGTATTGTACGATCCTGCTAACAGAAAGTAAACCGCAATTATTACATCCGTCTTAGTCTGCTAAGATAGGTGCTTTTAACAAACGAAGTGACGAATTCTTCATACGGGTATTACATGGGCAATATGTGTTATTGGTTGAATGATGGGTTAAATCGACACTAGGTAGCCCCACCAAAGAAAAAAACCTTGAAAGGCACGAAACCAATCAAGGTCTTTCGTAATCAACAAGGCTTAGTCATACGCAATCCATACTTCTCCATCTATGGATTGGGCTTCATGAAATAGTTCAAATATGCTTTGATAGACAGTTAGTGTCTCTTGATCTAATTCTGTTTTATTGGCACTTTGAAGATTGTTCAACGCATCGCCTAAATCAGGTATTCTCCATGGCGACTCTTCAAACCAAGCGGTATCCGTATGATAGTAATATGTGAGCCCACTCCACCCGTTTTCATTAGGTTGTATAGCTGCCATAATTGAATCAAAATAACCAATCCAAGCCTTAAGCTGAACTTTTTGATTCTCGGAATTCTCAAAATAGAAGATGATCTCCGGTTCACCCTCAAATCCAGTATAAAAGTCTTTAATTATTTCCATTTGACACCTCCCATACTTATGGAGCTGACCAATGACCTGAACCTAAGAGCGCTTGTTGTTCAGGCGTCGCTACTCCATTTTGTCTCGCACTTACCGCATCCTGCCACTGTTTCATAGATGTCCATTGATTATCGCCCGTCAAAATATGTTGTTGCTTTCTTGTTGTTTGGCTTCCTGGAGTTGTTCTTGTAACAACCCAAGTATTCCCTTGATCTGCAGGTGCACCAGGAGTTCTTGTATGCCAACGTGCTTCATACTTATAAGTTCCATCAGACCAATTATATTTTATTTGATCATACCCATTCTTAACCTGTTCTACCTTAACAGCATTACCAGGGATCTTTATTGGACTTGAATCAATAAGATTTCCCGTCCCCTTAGACTTAAATGCCTTATCCATGACGGACTTATAGAATTGGTCTGCGCTTTTTTTCGATACTTCTATTCGGATGCCGGTCGTGCCACGGCTCACATTCGCTGGACGCGAATAGCCTCCCCCTACGCCTCCAACTCTAGCGCCATTTGAGGAAGAAGATAACCGCGCTCCGGACATTCCACCATATGAGCCTCCGCAATTATGCGTCCAGATTTTTAAATCCGTGACGAAATAATTGTGTACGCTCTGTACTCTAAAATTATATACCGTCGTTCGCTCTTTTTTGATTTCGATCTCCTCGATCGGCACTTCATTTTCGTCGAGGTCTACCAGCATATCTCCTTTCTTCAAATCTCGCGCTTCCACCCAGCCTTCTCCCGATACCCAGAATGGATGCTCCGCCGTTGTTACGATCGTGGTTCCGTTGACGCTTACATGATACGTTTCATCTGTTTCTCTTTGGAACAATTCTTCGACCAGATTGTATGCAGTCTCCCCGGTTTCTTCATCCCGCGTCTGGACTTTATCTCCCACCTGGATTTCTTCAATCGGCTTCAGTCCTTCATCCGTCTGCACTTTCGTTCCAGCTGAGAAGCAGTTGAACTCGAGCGAGTACATACATAAATTAGCAGCACTATTTCCGCTCGGATCGACCTTCGTCAACGGATTATTCTCCACATACGTATACAAGTTCAAACTTAGCGGATCCTTGATTTCCCCTTCATACGTATCCTCATTAATAAACCGTCCTACACTTGGATCATACCATCTTGCACGTAAAAGGCTCTTTCCTACCCATAGCTTCAAGTTGGAAAGAGCCTTTGAAATTTATCATGTATATCTTTTGTATTGGGTCTATTAAGTGGTTATATTATTGGTTCTTTTTGTAATGACTTATAATCCTATAATCGTTAAGTATCTATCTTTTTTACAAAATTGATTAATAAATCACGGTACTCTTTCTGATCCTCTTCATCAAACCAATCTAAATTTGGAAGAATTGCACTAATCTTCTGTAGTAAAAGTTTAAGTTGCGACAAATCTTCAAATTTATTTAAATCAATTGAATAGAGTAGCTCCAGTAACTGACCCTCATACATTTCTCCCGCCAGTGGATCATCAAATAAAATATCCATAGCTTTTTTTATTCCAAGGTTAATAAGAACATTCTGAGACAGCATTCTAGTAACATCAACCAACTCAATCTCGTCAACAGTTTTGTTGATTAGTTTATTGTACCATATATCCAATGTATACTCGGATTCCATCTCATTTTGGTTTAAGAAATAAATTTCCTTAATCTTTTTGTTCAACTATTTCACGCCTCCAAAAGGTGCAAATAAATCTTCAATTTTCTTCAAATTCGTATTAGCTTTGCTTAAAGAATCCTGTAGTGTTTTTCTAATAGAGTCTGATAAATTAGGGTTTTGTAAAGATCCTTCAAGTCCGCGTTTTATTTTGCTTAATCCTTTATAAGAATCCTGCATTTCTTGCAGATGATTCCAATACCCTCCTCCTGGTTTTGGAACAGGATTCCCTTTCAAATCTCTTAAGGTACCCGAGAAATCCATTTCTGTAAGATGTTTATTGACTATGTTATCTAAAGTTTCAAGGTTTCTCTTTTGCGCTCTTGATAGCTCTTTCACAACAGGAGCTTTAGGCATCCCCTTAGGCTTTAATGCCTTATCCATGACGGACTTATAGAATTGGTCTGCGCTTTTTTTCGTTACTTCTATTCGGATGCCGGTCGTGCCACGGCTCACATTCGCTGGACGCGAATAGCCTCCCCCTACGCCTCCAACTCTAGCGCCATTTGAGGAAGAAGATAACCGCGCTCCGGACATTCCACCATATGAGCCTCCGCAATTATGCGTCCAGATTTTTAAATCCGTGACGAAATAATTGTGTACGCTCTGTACTCTAAAATTATATACCGTCGT
>Ga0102589_1005179_pt1 | contig 11587 bp, 11 predicted proteins | sample AraplaMF_Col_mLB_FD_76858 | JGI IMG/M metagenome (GOLD analysis project Ga0102589, IMG submission 76858) | Arabidopsis root microbial communities from the University of North Carolina, USA - plate scrape MF_Col_mLB | ecosystem: Host-associated > Plants > Roots > Endosphere | place: USA... | reverse complement strand
CATATTCATGAACCCATCGCATGATGGTTGTTGGGTGAACTGAAATACCACGTTCTTTCAGGATTTCAGAGACATCGCGATAACTTAAAGAAAAACGGCAGTAGTAGCCGACAGCTACTAAAATAATCTCTTTCTTGAATTGTTTTCCTTTAAAATATCTCATGCCTGATTCTCCTAGATCCTGTTTTCTAGAGTGTAGCTTCATGTAGAAAACTTTGCAACAGAACCAAAATAGGTCTATTATAGAGTCAGTTTATTTCATCTGTTGTTAAAATAGTTAGTCGATTTTGAGTATTCATACCTATTTTCCTTCTACATCTCCTTGTGTAAATTATTTATAGTGGGTTTGTTGCATATCAAAAAGTATACTTTTTGATATGTTAGATTTAATGATGTTTCGATATTTCATAATTATAACATAATCATTTTTGAAACATTTCATAATAATTGTATATAATTTGATACTAAAATATAATAATTATATCCTATTACAATTACAATTACAATTACAATTATAGATTATACGGAAAATTTAAAGTTGAAGAGGAGATCCATAATGAGAAAATTTTTTTATATTAGAGTAAGTAGTAAAGATCAATCTATTGAAAGACAACTTGTGACTGCATCAGAAATAGGTATTCCTGAAGAATACACCTTTATAGAAAGAGCTAGTGGAAAGGATTTCAAACGTCCTGAATATCAACTTATGAAGCGCATGTTGAGAAATGGAGATGTTTTATATATTCAATCATTAGATCGTTTGGGAAGAAATAAACAAATGATTTTAGATGAATGGCAAGAATTAATTAAAGAAAAAAATTGATATCGTTGTATTAGATATGCCGCTTCTTAACACAATGAAATATAAAGATTTAAATGGAATTGAAACTCTTATCTCAGATTTAATTTTACAGTTATTAAGTTATATGGCTGAAGATGAAAGAAAAAGAATCCGTGAACGACAAAAAGAAGGGATTACAATCGCACTTCAAAAAGGAGTTAAATTTGGCCGTAAAAAAATTGAGATTGATGATAAATTTATATCTACGTATCAAGAATGGAAGCAACATAAAATAACAGCAGTAGAAGCAATGCAAAGAGTAGGAATGAAGAGTAATACATTTTATAGAAGAGTCAAAGAATACGAATGCAGCTTAGAAAAAAGCAAGCTTTCTTGAAAAGGAGAGGGAATAAAATGAAGCCTATTTCAATTTTAATAGCTGATGATGAAGCTGAAATTGCTGAACTAATTGGGATACATTTAGAAAAAGAAGGATACCATGTTGTGAAAGCAGCTGATGGAGAAGAGGCAATTCGTGTTATTCAATCTCAGCTAATTGATTTAGTTATTTTAGATATTATGATGCCAAAAATGGATGGTTATGAAGTAACACGACAAATTCGTATGAAACATCATATGCCTATCATTTTCTTAAGTGCAAAAACATCTGATTTTGATAAGGTGACAGGTCTTGTACTAGGTGCGGATGATTATATGACGAAACCTTTCACACCGATTGAATTGGTTGCACGTGTAAATGCACAACTACGCCGATTTCTTACGTTAAATCAACCGAAAGCAGAAGAGAATAATACTGTTTTAGAAGCCGGTGGAATTGTTATTGACCTTGAGCGTCGAACGGTAAATGTATACGGAGAGCAAATCGAATTAACCCCAAAAGAGTTTGATATTTTATATTTATTAGCGAGCCACCGGAAAAAAGTGTACAGTGTGGAAAATATCTTTCAGCACGTATGGGAAGATAATTATTACGAAGGTGGAAATACAGTTATTGTGCATATTCGTACTTTACGAAAAAAACTTGGGGAGGATAAAAGAAAGAATAAGTTAATAAAAACGATATGGGGGGTAGGTTATACTTTCAATGGCTAAAATGCTGAGAAGCTTTCGTTTTAAAATGATTGCCTTGTTTGCGCTAAGTATGGTATTAGCGGCTAGCGGAACATATATAATTTATAAAGGATTACTCTATTATAAAACGATGGTACTCCATATAGATCCTTTAGACCAATTTAGGTCAACAAGAAGAGCGTTTGGAAATCTTCATTTCTTTTTGATTTCTTTTATCCTACTATCTATTTTATTCTTTTTCTTTTTAACAAAATCATACTTAAAGTATTTTGATGAAATTTCTAATGGTATTCATCATCTTGCTAACGGTAATTTTACAAATAAAGTTCATATTTCATCAAATGATGAATTCGGAGATATTGCGCGTGAAATTAATATAGCGAGTGAAAAGTTAAAAGAGGCGGTTGAAAGAGGTGACTTTGCAGAAAGTAGTAAAGATCAGCTAGTTGTTAACTTAGCTCATGATTTAAGAACGCCATTAACATCTGTTTTAGGTTATTTAGATTTAATTCTTAAAGACGAGAATTTGACGAAGGAACAGATTAAACATTTTTCTACGATTGCATTTACGAAATCGCAACGACTTGAAAGTTTAATTGATGAGTTGTTTGAAATTACGAGAATGAATTATGGCATGCTAAAGTTAGATATAAAAACAATTAATATAAGTGAATTGCTTATACAGTTAGATGAGGAAGTGTATCCATTATTGGAGAAGCATCATTTAGAAGCTAGATTGAATGTTGATCCTCATTTGTATATTAACGGTGACGGAAAATTGTTAGCTCGAGTATTTGAAAATCTTTTAACAAATGCGGTTCGATACGGAGGTAATGGACAATTTGTTGATATGAATGGATATGTTGATAATGGAGAGGTTATCGTACAAATTATTAATTATGGAGATAGCATTCCAGAAGAAGATTTACCCTATCTTTTTGATATGTTTTATACAGGTGATAAAGCTAGAACAGAGCAACAAGATAGTACAGGTCTTGGATTATTTATTGCTAAAAATATTGTTGAGCAGCATAATGGGACGATTTCTGCAGAAAGTAATGTAATCAGAACAATATTTGAAGTAAGATTACCAAAAGAAGAGAGTTCAAAAGTTTAATAAAAATTTAATGTTTACCCCACTTTTTATTTAATTAGTTTTTTCTATCCTATACGTATGTTAGGTCAAGGAAGAACTAGTAACGAAAAAGTGGGTTTTTTTATATGGTGCACAGTATGTGCTGAGCTTTATATAGCATTGTTATTTTAAATAAGGGAAGATGTTAAAGCTCTTAAAATCTCATTGTTTATATGTCATTTTCAAAAACGTTAACAAATTATTCAAGAAAGGAACTTATAGTTTCCCAAAATAAAATACATGAAAAAGTGAGGATAATATGAAAAAAGCAAACAAACTATTCATCGTTGGTGTGATAACAATTGGTTTAGGAGTTGGGTCGCATATGACGTTTGCTGGGGAGCCTAAACCAGTTAAGACCTATAAAATATATCAAGTGACAGAAAAACAAATAGAGAATCAGCAAAAATTTGGTGGCGAAGTTATCCCAAATGGTATGGAAACAATTTCATTCGATCCAACAAAAGGTACGTATGAATTAGCTGTCAAAAAAGGTGATGAGGTGAAAAAAGGACAGCTTCTTTTTAAATATAATGATTCTATCGCCAAACAAGGCGTAACAGAAGCAGAAATGCAAAAGAAGATCGCACAAAAAGAAGTAACATTATATCAAAAACAAATTGATACAGCGAAGCAGAAAATACAAAAAGATAAAAATACTGGTCTTCCTCAAGAAGCATTAAAGGCATCGGAAATTGAAGGTCAACAACTAGAATCACAACTTGAAATGAAAAAATTTGAGGTAGAAAAAACTGATGAAATGATTAAAGCAGCAAAAGAGAAATTAAACACACTTTCTATAACGAGTCCTGTTGATGGTGTAATTGACGATATCGTTAAAAATGCTGATGAAAAAACTGGTATGAGTGGAATTACACTTCGTCACGCTGGTCCATTTAAAGTAAAAGGTCAACTCTCTGAATATGAGCTTGCGAGCGTAAAAGTTGGGCAAGAAGTAACGGTTTCATCCAAAACTGTGGCTCGTAAGACTTGGACAGGAAAAGTAACAGAAATTGGCTCTACACCATTAAAAAGCATGGACGAAAATAAAACTGTTTCTAATTATCAATTCACTATCATATTAGACAATAGTGAAGGATTACAAAACGGTTTCCACGTATACGTGACAAGTAAATCAGGTGAAGCAACTGGTACAATCGTTCCGAAAAGCAGCATCGTGAAAAAAGGCGACAAAAATGTTGTTTTCGTTGTAAAAGACGGAAAAGCAAAAGAACAAGCTGTTACTGTTGAATTCGAAACAGATAATGAAGCAAAAGTCTCTGGAGTGAAAAAAAGAGAACAAATTATCTCTAAACCTGAAGAAAACTTAAAAGATGGTATGGAGGTTGTCCCTCAATGATTAATTTACAAGGCATCACAAAATCTTTCCAAAATGGTGCAGAGTCCATTCAAATATTACACGGAATTGGTTTAACTCTGAATCAAGGAGATTTTACTTCTATTATGGGACCATCTGGTTCTGGTAAGTCAACCTTAATGAATATTATCGGTTGCTTAGATAAACCAACGACAGGTACGTATGAATTATCTGGTCAAAACATTTCAAACATGTCTGAAATAGAACTGGCACATGTTCGGAATAAAGAGATTGGATTCGTATTCCAAAACTTCATGTTACTACCAAGACTTACAGCAATGCAAAATGTTGAATTACCGCTTATTTATGCAGGGTTCGATAAAAAAGAAAGACGCGAACGTTCATTACAAGCTTTAACAAAAGTTGGTTTAGCTGATTGTGCTACCTACCTACCGAATGAATTGTCAGGTGGTCAAAAACAGCGTGTTGCTGTGGCACGCGCAATTGTAAATAACCCGAACTTCATTTTAGCCGATGAACCGACGGGAGCACTTGATACGAAAACAAGTAAACAAATTGTGGACCTCTTTTACGAATTAAACAAACAAGGCTCAACAATCATTGTGATTACCCATGACCGTGAAATTTGGGAAGCAGCAGCACGCCAAATTGTCATTCGGGACGGAAATATTGTCCAAGATTGGAGGGATTGAATTTGAATACAAATGAAAATATACGTATGGCTATATCTTCTATCTTTGCACATAAAATGCGATCCATTTTAACGATGCTAGGAATTATTATTGGAATCAGTGCGATTATTACGATTATCTCAATGGGTGATGGACAGACTGCAAAGATGCAAAAAGAGCTTGCAGAGAGCCGTCATATGGATGAAATCAATATAGAATATGTCAATCCTGATTCTCCAACAGAGAAAGCGAAAATTACACCAGACATGGTAAAGCAATTACAAGTGATACCAGGTGTAAAAGATGTATACCCAAAAATACAAATGGACGTAAAAGCATATACCGGGTCAAAAGATGTTTCCTTTAGTTTAAATGTGGGAACAGGTAATTTTATGCAGGACTATAAAATAAAAATGGTACATGGGCGTGAGTTAACAGAGGATGAACTGAAAAAACCAATCCCTGTTGTAATTCTCAGTGAAGATTTATTTACAAAGCTATTTGATACTTGGAAAGATTATTTATATATAGATATAAAAGGAAAACCATATAAGATTGTCGGAGTGTACAAATATGCGGACGGTTTTCAGCGGCAATTTAAATTGTATGAGGGATATACGGCAATTGACAATGCACCGTTGGTTTCGGGGATCGAGGAGTATGATACAGTGAAAATTAAATTATCTGCTCCTAGTGAGCGAGAAACTGTAGAGAAACAAGCTGTATCTGTATTAAATGAATTGAAATCACCGGAATTTGAGCATCCATTTATAGTAGAAGATACGAAAGCATATAGTCAAGAGATAGAAGAATCAACGCGAACGATGAAAATGGTATTCGCTAGTATCGCTGGGATCTCTTTAATCGTAGGTGGTATTGGTGTGATGAATATCATGCTTGTATCCATTACAGAGCGTACGCGAGAAATAGGTGTTCGAAAAGCACTTGGTGCAACGAGAGGGAAAATATTAATACAATTTCTCATCGAAGCCTGTATTTTAACATCATTAGGCGGAGGAATTGGTTTTGGATTAGGTACTTTCTTTGCTTGGATAGCTGCATCCCTAGGTGAATGGCCACTTGTTATTTCTGTGAACCTTGGTTTACTATCAGTTGGAATATCTATGTCAATCGGTATTGTTTTTGGTATCCTTCCGGCTAATAGAGCAGCTAAATTGGATCCAATTGATTGTCTACGATATGAATAAGAAGAGTGAAAAGTGTAATTTGATAGTAAGATGCTTTCACCAAAGAGTGAATGTTCCTACGAGTATTCACTCTTTTTTCAAATAAAGACTTTCATGATATGCCCATCTAACTCAAAATTTTCAATTCCCCTTATCCTGATATATCAGATATCGGGATTTAAGAAAATTAGCGTGCTATAAATATTAGGAGAAGAGAGATAGAGATGAAAACAGTGTTAGAAGCAACAAATATTAAAAAAGTGTATAACACAGGCGGAAATAAACTTGAAGCGTTAAAAGGGATTAACTTACAAGTAAAAGAAGGAGAGTTCGTTGGAATTATGGGACCTTCAGGATCTGTATTAAACGTTCTTTCTACAATTGATAATGCGACGAACGGTGAGATTTTAATTGATGGAAAAGATATTGTGAAGATGAATGATGATAAATTAGCGTTATTTCGCCGCGATCATTTAGGTTTTATTTTCCAAGATTATAACCTATTAGATACTTTAACGGTAAAAGAAAATATTGCGTTGCCTCTTGCGCTATCTAAAGTAAAGGCAAGTGAAATTGATTGTCGTGTTCTTGAAATCGTGAAGAAGTTTGGCATTGATCATATTTTAGTCCAGTTCCCCTATCAAGTATCTCGTGGACAGAAACAGCGCTGTGCGGCATCACGTGCCATCGTTACGAAGCCGAGTATGATTTTGGGGACGAGCCAACTGGGGCACTCGACTCTAAATCAGCAACAGATTTATTAGAAAGTATGAAGTCATTAAATAAATATGATAATTCAACCATTTTAATGGTAACGCATGATGCGTTTGCGGCAAGTTATTGTAAACGAGTTATTTTCATTAAAGACGGTGAATTATATAAAGAGTTACATCGTGGAGAATTAACACGTAAACAATTCTTCCAACAAGTCGTTGATATAATGTCTTCAATTTCTGGAGGTAGGGCTGATGACCTTATCTAGCATTGCCCTCTGCAACATACAGCGGAACTTTAAAGACTACTTTGTATATTTTGCATCAATAATTTCTGGAGGTTAAGATAAATGACTTTATTTGATATAGTTCAACGTAATATACGGCGTAAATTTAAAGAGTATATACTCTATTTTGTATCCTTAGCTTCGAGTATGCTTATCTATTTTATATTTGCATCACTCCGATATAGTACTCAAATAAAAAAAGAAATGATTAATAATGTAATGATTAATAGCGTTCTTCAATCTTCAAAAGTGATTCTCATTATTTTTATAGCCATATTTATTATTTACTCTACTAATTTTTTTATAAGAAAACGTAAAAAAGAGGTAGGATTATATTCTTTACTAGGTATAACTAAAAAACAAATTGGTACGATGTTATTTTGTGAAACCATGATAATGGGAGGTGTAGCTTTAGTAATTGGAATACTGATTGGTAGTATGAGCTTTAAGTTATTTTTAGAACTGCTAATGGATTTGATGAAATTAAATGTACCAATTGCGTTCGAGTTATCTATAAAGGCAATAATAGACACGTTTATCGTCTTTTTAGCTATTTTATTATATACAGCATGGAAAAACTCTCGCGTAATTTATCAATTTTCATTAATTGAAATGTTTCAAGCCAATCATAAAGGTGAAAGTATGCCAAAAGGATCTAGAATCATGGCATACATGAGCCTTATTTCAATCGGATTAGGTTATGTTTTAGCAACTTTTTTCCGTGAAGCCGTAAAACTTGTGCAGAACCCTAAGGACCCTATGAATCCTTTTATGGATCCTAATATAATCCCTTTTTTTATTTTGTTTGCAATTGTTCTTGGGACATACTTTCTATTCACGTCTTATACAGTTATTGTATTAAAGAAAATTAGAAGCAAAAGAAAAATATTTTATAACGGTATGAATATGCTAAACATTTCACAATTGCTATATCGAGTAAAAGGAAATGCCAAGTTACTTGCAACAATTGCTATATTAAGCGCTACAGCTTTAACCGCAGTTAGTACAGTTGTAGCAGGGTATTATTTCGGACAATCTGAAACAAAAGTAGATTTTATGCAACTGTATGGAGCTTCGTTATTTATTGGAAGTTTTTTAGGGGTTATATTTGTACTGGCAACAGGTTCAATTATATATTATAAACAATTATCTGAAGCGTATGCTAATCAGAGATATTATGAGATTCTTCGTAAGATAGGTGTTACGAAAAAAGAGGTAAGAAAGTCAATTTCGAAACAAGTTAGCTTTAGTTTTATTTCACCTCTGATAGTCGGACTTGTTCATAGCTTATTTGCTATACCAATAATAAGCAATATGCCTATATATAATATCATTGCTCCTATTTTAATTAGTAGTGGTGTATATTGCATAATTTATTTTGGGTATTATGTATTAACTGCTTATTCGTATTTTAAAATTGTGTATAAATAATAACAAATAGATTTTTTGATGTGATGTCAATAAAATAGACACAGGAAATAACACTTAGATGGAAACAGTGAACAAGTCGAAAGTACACACCGTCGTGTGTTATTACATTTTGTAGACATAATCTTTGGAAAATAACTATTGAAAGAGTGCGGAAAAATTGAATAGCAGTTTAGTAAATTCAAAGATCAGGGGCTGGAACAGTCCCATTGGTATGGATTAAATCATTATCTTTTACATGTTCAGTTGGCTTACAAGTTTTGATTTTTATAAAAAGTACAAGGTGTTAAACTCATAAAAACCAGAGATATCATGCATAGCCACTCATATCTCTGGTTTTTTGTATGGATATTTAACGGGGTTCAGCCGAAACACGTGTAAAAATAGGTCATAATCTGTATTTTATTTCTATAATTAGTTTTAGATAGAAATAGCTATCTCTTACACATTTTATCTTATTCCTCCTTTTCAGGGGATGGGCAAAAACACCCGAATTAGAATAATTTTCAAATGTGGCAAGTTATTTACTTAATTACCACCTTATATTTTACATACATGTTAATTATTAATGTTTTTATTTTTCTCAATTGTATGACTTCATTCTTAAATTATACTTAATATGTAATTCCAATATTAGTTAAAGGATTTTGAGATAAGACATTTATCTTAAAATTCTACTTAGAGGAGTGATTTATGTATGACTTAAGAAATAAATGGAGGTAATATGTATCCGGAATAATTAAGAGAATAATTATTATTTTTAGACTTCTCTGTCTTTTCGTATTCATCCAAAAATATAATCACCATTGTTTAAAATAAGTATGCATTTAATAAATCCACTTTTGGAATTAGTAAGAAAACTGGTATTTCGTATGAACGTTATAACGAATTTGAACGAAAGGACTGATTTATATGAACAGAAGAAAGAATGGTAGATTACAAAAAACAAAGAAAGTATTTATAGCATCTGCTATTTTGACAACGACATTATTTACACCTATCGCTATAAATAGTTTGAATATTTATGCTGAAACTGCACAAACTGCAACGCAATATGAACAGAGGGAGTTCAATCTTCCAGGAACAGGTAGTTTTTGGGGTGAAGCAAAAAGGGAAAGAAGAAGTGAGCAAAAAAACTATATGCCAACAGGAATCTATGTAAAACCAAATGAACAGGTTACAATTGAAGTATCGGGAACGCAAAAGATTAGAGCGATTATTGGGACACATCAATATGATAAAGAATGGGGAAAAGAATTTGACATTTCTCCTGGTTCTAATACCATCTCTTCTCCAAACGGTGGCTTATTAGGATTTGATAACTATCAAGACACCGGAACAATCAACGTGAAAGTAACTCAAGGCGGTAGTCCTGTCCCATTCTTTGAATTAGGGAAGCACACGAAAGAAGACTGGATTGCCATGATGAACAAATATCCAGATGCACATGCGGTACAATTGAAATCAGAACGAGCAGTACTTACTGTTACTCGTGATAGTGCCAATAAATATATTGTAGATCAGAATCCTGTGCCTCTATTAAAAAAATATGATGAAATGATTCAAGCGCAAGACAGAATATCGGGATTATCTAAAACAGATCCTAATCCGTTACATCGTTTAACTCAGCGTATTTGGGCTTTTGTAGAAAATCCTAATAAACAAGAGTGGGGTATGTATGCAAGTTGGGATGGAGCCGTATTTACTACTGCTGGCGAAGCAATTAAAAGTGCTTTAAATGTAAATGATTTTGGATGGGGCCAAATGCATGAAGCGGGACATGCAAGACAACAATACCCATGGACTTGGGATGATTTAAGAAGTATGGGTGAAGTAACTGTTAATCTATACTCTTTAGCTGCACAAAAGCAATTATTCCCGAATCAACCAACACGTTTAGAAAAAGAGGGAGATTATGATAGAGCCTTTGCATACTTAAAACAAACAAATAAAGAATATAAAAATATTGATGATTTGTTTGTGAAACTTGTTATGATTTGGCAGCTTCATTTAGCATATGGCGATGATTTTTATCCAAATCTTCACAAACTATATCGAGAGTTACCAGAAGATCAACTTCCAAAAACGGACGAAGATAAAATACAAGCATTTATTTACAATACATCGAAAGTAGCAAAACAAAATTTACTTCCGTTTTTTGATCAATGGGGATTGAAAGCAACCCAAGAAACGAGACAAAAAGTAGAAGCCTTAAATAATCCAACATTAATTGCACCTATATGGGAAGCGACGGATACTAAACCTGTTAAACCACTTGCTGTATTATCTAAAAAAATAATGAAGGCGAGTGCCAACAGTGAGGAATCATGGCGCGATCCAGCAAATAACGCAATTGATGACAATCTAAATACAATTTGGCATAGTCAATGGAGTACACCGAATCAATATCCATACAATTTAACGCTAGACCTCGGTCAAATACGAACCATCACCCTATTATCATGTCTCCCAAGACAAGATTGGTCGGAGAATGGTCGTATTTTAGGATACAATATTTATACAAGCATGGATGGCTCTAACTATCAAAAAGTATCGTCTGGAACATGGAAAAGTACTGGAGGAAAAGAATTTGCAACATTCGACCCTGTTTCTGCGAAATATATAAAAATAGAAGTAACGAATGGGAAAAATGGATATGCTTCAGCAGCTGAAGTGGATATTTTTGGATATTAATAGTTTGGGTTCTGGTGCAAATATATGAAGAAGAACGCGGATAATAGTAGATTCCTAGTGAAATCGTATTTTATGCTATAAGTCCAAACACTTTGTGGATGAACTCTTTTTGATTTTGGACAGACTGATTTGGTCTTATCCCCGTCAAGTGGACAGCTGTAAAAAAAGACTATGCAGCCATCGAGATTCGATATTCAATCGGAGCTCGATGGTTAAGCCTTTTTTGGAATCGTTTGTAGTTGTAATGATAGATGTATGTT
>Ga0102589_1005177_pt1 | contig 11588 bp, 9 predicted proteins | sample AraplaMF_Col_mLB_FD_76858 | JGI IMG/M metagenome (GOLD analysis project Ga0102589, IMG submission 76858) | Arabidopsis root microbial communities from the University of North Carolina, USA - plate scrape MF_Col_mLB | ecosystem: Host-associated > Plants > Roots > Endosphere | place: USA... | reverse complement strand
GGACGATGACGTCGTACTCCTCGCCGTTCTGCACGAACGTGGTGACGCGGCGGCTGCCCATCATCGTTTCCAGGGCGTGGCCGATGTCGGTCACCGGCACGCCCAGGTCAGCGGCGCGCTGGCGGTCGATCTCCACGCGCATCTGCGGACGGGTTTCCTTGTAGTCCGAGTCGGTCGAGAAGAAGCCCGGGTTCTGCTCCATCTTCGCCAGCAGCTTGTCGCGCCACTGCGCCAGCTCGGCGTACTCGGGGCCGCCGAGCACGATGTTGATCGGCTGGCCGCGACCACGCACCAGGCCGCCGCTGACCTGCGGCATCGCGCGCACGCCCGGCAGGCTGGCCAGTTCGCCCTGCAGCTGCTTGGCGACGTCGGCGGTGCTGATGTCGCGTTCCTTCCAGTCCTTCAGGAACACCGCGATGCGGCCGGTGTGCATCTCTTCACTGGCACCGAAGCCGCCGGGCACGCGCGGGTTGTAGCGCTGGATCACGCCATCGTTGCCGGTGTGCGCGGCGACTATCTTCTCGACCTGCTGCACCTGCCCGACCGTGTAGTCGAAACCGGCGCCTTCCGGGCCGAGGATGCTGATCTGGAACGAGCCGCGGTCCTCCGGCGGCGCCAGCTCCGACGGCACCACCTTGAACAGCACCACGCTCACCGCGATCGCCGCGAGCATGATGCCGGCAAAGATCCACGGGCGGTCGACGCTGCCATCGAGGAAGCGGCGATAGCGCTTGCCGATGCCGTCCAGTCGCGCATTGACCCAGCGGTTGACCGGGTTGGATTTTTCCTCGCTGTGCGCGCGCACCAGCTTGGACGACATCATCGGCGTCAGCGTCAGCGCGACGAAGGCCGACAGCGCCACGGCCCCGGCCAGCGCCACCGACAGCTCGCGGAACAGGCGACCGGTGTTGCCTTCCATGAAGCCCACCGGCAGGAACACCGCCACCAGCACCGCGGTGGTGGCGATCACCGCGAAGGCCACCTGCTTGGTGCCGCGCTTGGCCGCGACCAGGCGCGGCTCGCCCAGGTCGATGCGGCGCTGGATGTTCTCCAGCACCACGATCGCGTCGTCGACCACCAGGCCGATGCACAGCACCAGCGCCAGCAGCGTCAGCAGGTTGATCGAGAAGCCGAACAGGTACAGCGGAATGAACGCGGCGATCAGGCACACCGGCACGGTCACGGCCGGGATGAGCGCGGCACGGAAACTGCCGAGGAACAGCCAGATCACCAGCAGCACCAGCACGATGGCCTCGACCAGCGTGTGGTAGACGCGCTCGACCGCCGATTCGATGAACACCGTGGTGTCGAAGGCGACGAAGATCCTGGTGCCCTGCGGCAACGTCTTCTGCACCTGCTCGGCCTCGGCGCGGACGGCACGGGCGACATCGAGGCTGTTGGCGGTGGAGGTCTTGACGATGCCCAGGCCGATGTTCGGCTCGCCATTGCTGCGGTAGTAGGCGCGGCGCTCGGCCGAGGCCAGCTCGATCCGGGCGACGTCGCCCAGGCGCACGACGTAGCCATCAGTGCCCTTGGCCAGCGGGATCTGGGCGAAGTCCTCGGGCTTCTGGTAGCTGCGCGCCACGCGCAGCGTGAAGTCGCGGGCGTTGGATTCGATGCGGCCGGCGGGAAGCTCGACGTTCTCGGCTTCCAGCGCGTTCTCGACGTCGTTGACGGTGATGCCGCGCGCGGCCAGCGCGTCGCGGTCGATCCACACGCGCATCGCATAGCGCTGCTGGCCGCCGATGCGGACCTGGGCGACGCCGTCGACGGACGAGAGCCGGTCGACCACGTAGCGCTCGGCGTAGTCGGACAGCTGCAGCGTGTCCATCTTCGTCGAGCTCATGTTGAGCCAGAGGATCGGGTCGGCGTCGGCCTCGACCTTCTCGATCTGCGGCGGGTCGGCCTCGTCGGGCATGCGGTTGCTGACGCGGCTGACCGCATCGCGCACGTCGTTGGCGGCGGCCTCGATCTCGCGCGACAGGTTGAACTCGATGCTGATCGACGCGCGGCCGTTGATGCTGCGCGACTCGATGGTCTCGATGCCCTCGATGCCGGCCAGCGCGTCCTCGAGGATCTGGGTGATGCGGGTTTCAACCACCGCCGCCGAGGCGCCGGGGTAGTTCACGTCCACTGACACGATCGGCGGATCGATCGCCGGCAGTTCGCGCAGGGTCAGGCGCGAGAACGCCATCACGCCGAGCACGATGAGCAGCAGGCTCATCACCGTGGCGAACACGGGGCGGCGGATCGACAGATCGGACAGGTTCATGGCTCAGCCCCGGTTGGCCGTCGCGGCCCCATCGATCCGGGCCCCTGCCTTCTGGTCGGCTTTCAGATCGGTGACGCGGCTGCCCACGCGCAGCTTGCCGGTGCCGTCGACGACGATGCGGTCGCCGACCTTCAAGCCCTGCGTGACTTCGGCCTTGCCATCGCGGCGGCTGCCGACCTTGACGTCGGCGCGCTCGACCGAGGAATCGGGCTTGACCCGGTAGACGAAGCTGTCGGTGCCGACCTGCACGATCGAGATCTCCGGCACCACCAGCGCCTCGCGCTCCGGCCGCACCAGCGTCACCTGCAGCAGCATGCCGGGCCGCAGCTCGCGCCCGTCGTTGGCGAAGTCGCCGCGAACAGTGATGGCGCGGGTGGCCTCGTCGACGCGCGCATCAATGGTGCTGACCACGCCCTCGAAGCGGCGGCCCGGGTAGGCCGTGCTGGTGCCGCTGACCTTCTGGCCGACAGCGAGGCTGGCCAGCATCGCTTCCTGCACCGGGAAGTCGACGTAGACGCGGGCGGTGTCGTCGAGGGTGGCGATCGGGGTGCCCGGCGTGACCAGCGCGCCCGGACTGACCTGGCGGATGCCGAGCACGCCGCTGAATGGCGCGCGGATCACGCGGTCGCCAATATCGGCGCGCATCTGCGCGACGCGGGCGCGGGCGACGTCGCGCGCGGCGCGCTGGGTGTCGAGCGTGGAGCGGGCGATCAATTGCTGGCCGGCCAGCTCGGTCTGGCGCTGGTAGAGCTGCTCGGACTCGTTCGCCGCCGCTTCGGCCTGGGCCAGGGCGGCCTGCTGCTGGCGGCCGGTCAGGGTGATCAGCGGCGCGCCGGCAGCGACGAGGTCGCCGCTGTTGAAATGCACCTGATCGACCGTCTCGCTGACCTTGGCGGTGACGGTGATCGACTCGCGCGCCTTGACGTTGCCCAGCGCCAGCACCGTGTCGCTCCAGGGCTGCATCGTCACCTGCTGGGTGGTCACCGGAATCGGGCGATCGCCGCCGCCGTCGCGCGGCTTGGCATCATTGCTGCCGCACGCGGAGAGCGCGAAGGCGAAAACCAGCAGGCAGCTGGCTTGGAATCCCGGGGTAAGTCGCATGCGGCTCTCTGAACATGGGGCATCGGCGTGCCCAAACCATTGGATTCTAGCTGTCCCGGGTTAACGCCCGCGTAGGCCATTGGTTGACAACACACTGCGCACAGCCGGTCCGGGCGCCCCCGCTGGCCGGTGCGGACCCGCTGGCGACGTCTCCCAGTAGGGCCGGACTGTGGCAATCTGCGGCCGCGATCACCCTACCGGCGCCCCCCGCGGCGCCAGGCCCTCGCCACGCGACGGCCGGCACGACTTCCCTTTCCCTGCCTGGAGTCGAAAGAAATGATCCACGACAGCATCCTCGACACGATTGGCCGCACGCCGGTCGTGCGCCTGAATCACATCGCGCCCGAGCACGTCACCGTCTACGCCAAGGTCGAGGCCTTCAATCCGGGCGGCTCGGTCAAGGACCGACTGGCCCTGGCGATCATCCTCGACGCCGAAGCACGCGGCCAGCTCAAGCCCGGCGACACCGTGGTGGAGGCGACGTCCGGCAACACCGGCGTGGCGCTGGCCATGGTCTGCGCCGCGCGCGGCTACAAGTTCGTCGCGACGATGTCGGAAACGTTCTCGATGGAGCGCCGCAAGCTGATGCGCGCCTATGGCGCCAAGGTCATCCTGACCCCGGCCGCCGAGCGCGGCAGCGGCATGGTGCGTCGCGCCGAAGAGCTGGCGAAGAAGCACGGCTGGTTCCTCGCCCGCCAGTTCGAGAACGAGGCCAATCCGGCTTACCACCGCCAGACCACGGCGGCCGAGATCCTGCGCGACTTCGCCGGTCGCCGGCTCGACCATTTCGTCACCGGCTGGGGCACGGGCGGCACGCTCACCGGCGTCGGCGAGGTGCTGAAGGTGGCTCGACCGGAAGTACGCGTGACCACCTGCGAACCGGCCGGTGCGGCGTTGCTGTCGGGCAAGGAATGGCAGCCGCACAAGATCCAGGGCTGGACCCCCGACTTCGTGCCGGCGGTGCTCAACCGCGACGTCGCCGACGCGATCCTGCCGATCGATGATGTGCTCGCGCGCGATACCGCACGTCGGCTGGCCAGCGAGGAAGGCATCTTCGTCGGCATCTCCGCCGGTGCCACCGCCGCGGCCGCGCTGGAAGTCGCGCGCAACGCCGACAAAGGTTCGGTGATCCTGGCGATGCTGCCCGACACCGGCGAGCGCTACCTCAGCACGTTCCTGTTCGAGGGCGTCAACGAGGGCTCGGACGACGAGTGGCTGGCGGGGTTGTAGGCAACCGGCACCGCCATGGCCATGCACGTGTTCGAAGGAGACATCACGATCCTGGCGGTCGATGCGATCGTCAATGCCGCCAATGAATCGCTGCTCGGTGGCGGCGGCGTCGACGGTGCGATCCACCGCGGCGCCGGTCCCGGCCTGCTCGAGGAGTGCCGCAAGCTGCCGCAGGTGCGGCCCGGTGTGCGCTGCCCGACGGGCGAGGCGCGCATCACGCGTGCCCATCGCCTGCCGGCGCGCCACGTGATCCACACCGTGGGACCGGTCTGGCACGGTGGCAACGCCGGTGAGCCCGCGTTGCTTGCCTCGTGCTATCGCAACAGCCTGGAGCTGGCGTTGCAGCACGGTGTCGAGTCGATCACCTTCCCCGCGATCAGCTGCGGGGTGTATGGCTACCCGCCGGAGCTGGCGGTGCCGTTGGCGGTGGCGACGGTGGACCAGTGGCAGGCGGCGCACCGGCAGCCGATTGCGGTCACGTTCGTGTGTTTCGGCAACGAGATGGCGCAGCGGTATCGGGTGTTGCTGGATTCGATCTGACGTGGATGGCCCCGGGTGCGCTTCGCTTACCCGGGCTACACGTCGGGCGTAGCCCGGGTAAGCGCAGCGCACCCGGGGACGCAACATCACCCCTGCGGCACCCCCGCCATGTCCGGCAAACGATGCGCCACGCCCTTGTGGCAATCGATGCAGGTCTTCTCGCCCGTGCCCAGCCAGCGCTTGTGGATCTGCGATGCGCGCGATCCCTGGCGGGTCAGGTCCATCGAGTCGTAGTCGTGGCAGTTGCGGCACTCCAGCGAGTCGTTGGCCTTCAACCGCGACCACTCATGCATCGCCAGTTCCAGGCGATGGTCGAGGAACTTCTCGCGCGTATCTATCGTGCCGAACAGCTTGCCCCACACTTCCTTCGACGCCTGCATCTTGCGCGCGATCTTGTCGGTCCACTGGTGCGGCACGTGGCAGTCCGGGCAGGTCGCGCGCACGCCGGAGCGGTTGCTGTAGTGGATGGTCGACTTGAGTTCCTGGAACACGTTGTCGTGCATCTCGTGGCAACCGGTGCAGAACTTCTCGGTGTTGGTCGCTTCCAGCGCGGTGTTGAACCCGCCCCAGAACAGGATGCCGGCGACGAACCCCGCCGCCACCAGGAAGCCCAGGCTGTAATGCACGCTGGGCGAGCGCAGGGTTCGCCAGTGAGGCCTGAGAGGCTCGAGCCAGCGCGGGAGCATCACGGGCTCCCCTTTGCTTCAGCGGCGGCCAGGACCCTGTCGATGTCCTCGAAGTTGTTGGCGACCAGCACCGGTGCATCGGTCTGCACCACATGGCACTGGTTGCAGAAGTAGCGTCGCGACGAGATCGACGCCAGGAACTGGTCGTCGCGGTCCATGTAGTGGGTCACGCTGACCGGCGGCGCCTGGAACTTCTCGGCGTTGGCGCGGGCGTGGCAGAGCATGCAGCGGTTGCTGTTCTTGTCGACCTGGTAGCCGTCGATGGCGTGCGGGATGGTCGGCGGCTGCATCGGGTACGCGCGCTCGCGCTTGCGGTCGACGTTCTCCACGCGCGCCATCGGCAACGGCGCCGCCTCCTGGTCGACCGGCACGCCGCGCCGCAGCGCATCGAGCTGGCGCGCACCGGTGCGGCCGATCGCCGACTCCGCGGGCACCGCAGGCGCCGCCGCCGCGGTGCGCGGCTCGGTGGCGCGCTCATGCTTGCCGACCATCCGGCCAAACAGCCAGCCGGCGAAGAAGATCAGGGCCATCAGCCCGACGGTCATGCCGACGGCAATCCACAACGGCTTGTTGCGCATGGCGATGCCCTCCTAGGCGCCCAGTACCTTGACTGCGCACTTCTTGAAGTCGGTCTGCTTGGAGATCGGGTCGGTGGCGTCGAGCGTGACCTTGTTGATCAGCTGCCCGGCATCGAACCACGGCACGAACACCACGCCCGGCGGCATGCGGTTGCGTCCGCGCGTCTCCACCCGCGTGCGCATCTCGCCGCGGCGCGACACCACGCGCACGTCGTCGCCGCGCTTGAGGCCGCGCGCCTTGGCATCGTCGGGATTCATGAAGATCACTGCGGTCGGGAAGCTGCGGTACAGCTCCGGCACGCGCATCGTCATCGAGCCCGAGTGCCAGTGCTCGAGCACGCGCCCGGTCACCAGCCACATGTCGTATTCCTTGTCCGGCGACTCGGCGGGTGGCTCGTAGGGCAGCGCCCAGATCACCGCGCGGTTGTCCTTGTTGCCATAGAACTGGTAGCCGGTGCCGGCCTTGACGTAAGGGTCGGCGCCCTCGCGGTAGCGCCAGCGCGTTTCCTTCCCATTGACCACCGGCCAGCGCAGGCCGCGCGTGCGGTGGTAGTCATCGAACGGTGCCAGGTCATGGCCGTGGCCACGGCCGAACGCCGCGTACTCCTCGAACAGACCCTTCTGCACGTAGAAGCCGAAGTGGTGCGACTCGTCGTTGGCGTAGCCCTTCTCGATGTCGGCCACCGGGAACTTGTCGACATTGCCGTTGCGGAACAGTACGTCGTACAGCGTCTTGCCCTTGAAGCCCGGATTGGCGGCGAGGATGTCCTCCGGCCAGCATTCGTCGGTGGTGAAGCGCTTGGAGAATTCCATCAGCTGCCACAGGTCCGAGCGCGCCTGCGCCGGCGCACTGACCAGCTGGTGCCAGAACTGCGTGCGGCGCTCGGCGTTGCCGTAGGCGCCCTCCTTCTCCACCCACATCGCCGCCGGCAGCACCAGGTCGGCGGCCTGCGCGGTCACGGTCGGATACGCATCGGAGACGACGATGAAGTTGTCCGGATTGCGGTAGCCGGGCCAACCTTCCTCGCGCAGGTTGGCCGCGGCCTGCATGTTGTTGTTGACCTGCACCCAGTAGGCGTTGAGCTTGCCGTCCTTGAGTGCACGGTTCTGCTCGACCGCGTGGTAGCCGGGCTTTTCCTTGATGATGCCGTGCGGGATCTTCCAGATCTCCTCGGCATGCTTGCGATGCTCGGGATTGGCCACCAGCATGTCCGCCGGCAGGCGATGGCTGAAGGTGCCGACTTCGCGCGCGGTACCGCAGGCCGACGGCTGCCCGGTCAGCGAGAACGGGCTGTTGCCGGGCGTGGCGATCTTGCCGGTCAGCAGGTGCAGGTTGTAGACCATGTTGTTGGCCCACACGCCGCGCGTGTGCTGGTTGAAGCCCATGGTCCAGAACGAGGTGACCTTGATCTTCGGGTCGGCGTAGAGCTCGGCCAGCTTCTGCAGCCAGCCGGCTTCCACGCCGGTCATCTCGACCGTCTTCTCGAGCGTATACGGCGCCACGAACGCGGCGAACTGGTCGAAGTCGATGACCTTGCCGCCGTTGGCATCCTTGGCGTTCTTGGCCTTGACCTCCAGCGGGTGCTCCGGGCGCAGGCCGTAGCCGATGTCGTCATTGCCCTGCTTGAAGCTGGTGTGCTTGTCGACGAAGTCCTTGTTGACCTTGCCGCTCTTGATGATGTGGTTGGCGATGTAGTTGAGGATGACCAAGTCGGTCTGCGGCTTGAACACGATCGGGATGTCGGCCAGCTCGAAGCTGCGATGCTCGAACGTGGACAGCACGGCGACCTTGACGTTGGGGTTGGTCAGGCGCCTGTCTGTCACCCGCGTCCACAGGATCGGGTGCATCTCGGCCATGTTCGAACCCCACAGCACGAACGCGTCGGCCTGCTCGAAGTCGTCGTAGCAGCCCATCGGTTCGTCCATGCCGAAGGTGCGCATGAAGCCCATCACCGCAGAGGCCATGCAGTGGCGTGCGTTGGGATCGATGTGGTTGCTGCGGAAGCCGGCCTTCATCAGCTTGTTGGCGGCGTAGCCCTCGAAGATGGTCCACTGGCCGGAGCCGAACATGCCGATGCCGTCGCCGCCCTTGTTCTTGAGCACGCGCTTGAACTGCGCGGCCATGACGTCGAAGGCCTCGTCCCACTCGACCTCGACGAAGTCGCCTTCCTTCGCGTACACGCCGTTGGTCTTGCGCAGCAGCGGCTTGGTCAGGCGGTCGCTGCCGTACATGATCTTCGACAGGAAGTAACCCTTGATGCAGTTGATGCCGCGGTTGACCTCGGCATGGACATCGCCGTGCGTGGCGACGACGCGGCCGCCCTTGACCGCGACGTTGACGCCGCAGCCGGTGCCGCAGAACCGGCACGGTGCCTTGTCCCACTTCAGCGCAGTCAGGTCGCCCTCTGTGACGATGTTGGCGGCGCCGCCCGGCAGCGACATGCCGGCGGCGGCCGCGGCGGTGGTAACGGCGGTATTGCGGATGAACTCGCGACGGGTGGTCATGGCGCGACTCCGGTGGCGGCAGATGTGGGCATGGGCGCGTCGAGCGCATCTCCCGGTTCGGCGTGGTGGTAGACCAGCAGCACGTTGAGCACGCCCGGCACGGCGCGCAGGGCCTCGATGAGATCGAGCAGCGCGTACTGGTCCGCGCATTCGCACAACACGATGCTGCGGGTGCCCTCGCTGCGGGCCAGTTCCATGTCGTCGCTGGCGGCAATCCACGCTGCCAGCGCGGGGGCGGCCTCGCCACGGTGCTGGACGACGAAACTGGCGATGTGGACTTCGGTGTTGGGCGTGTCGCTGCTCATGCCGGCTCCAGCTGCATCAGTGTCACTGCGTCGACCGGGCAGACGCCCACGCAGGCGCCGCAGCCGTTGCAGCGCTCCGGGTCAATGACGGGCGTGGGTACTGCGGTCGACAGGGGAAACGCAATGGCCCTCTCCGGGCAGGCATCGCGGCAGCTCGAGCAGACCACGCCATGGCGCGGCAGGCAGGCCTGGCCGGCGCTGGCCAGCGTGTGCCAGGGCGCTTCGGCGACGTTGCGGTCGATTGCGCGCGGCGTGCAGGCATCGGCGCAGTCGCCGCAGAACGTGCATTCACCCAGATGCGGATCGAACACCGCGTAGCCTGCCTCGCCACGCACGAGCACCCGTTCGGGGCAACGTTCGATGCAGGCGCCACAGCCGGTGCAGGCGTCGAGGAAGGACGATTCGTCCAGCGCCCAGGGCGGACGCAATGGCGCCCGGGCGGCCTGCCGTCCCAGCAGCAATGCGCGGCGCGAGCGGTCGGGCGCGGCCGCCACTTCAGTGCCCCGTCGGCGGGCCGGCGAACATCTGGTAGATCCACACCAGGAAGCCATACCCGGCGACGAACATCACCGTCAGCAGTGGGAACACGACCGCGGTCAGCAGCAGGAAAGCGATGCGTTCGCGCCGCTTGATGACCGCGTGGTCTGGCTGGCCCATGGCTGGCTCCGTCACGAAGATCCATTCCGTTCGCAGCGACGCGCCATTGGTAACCCACGGCGTGTTAAGGCCTCGTGTTAACGCAACGTAAATCATCGCGACCGCGGGGTTCAGCGGCATTTACGCCCGCGGGGCGCACGATCCGGAGGTCCGATGACGGAGCTGGTGGATGCGCCCGGGACTCGCTGCGCTGTTGCTTTGGTTGGCCGCCGCAGGTGGTTCGGCCGGCGGCCAGGATGACGGGCTGCTCTTCGTCAGCGTCCAGTACCGCGACCGCGCGCAGTTGCAGTACCTGGCCGGCCGCTTCCAGCACGTGAGCGTGGACGAGCGCGGCCGGTCCGCCGCGTTCGAGGCCACCTACGACGAGTACCTCGCGCTGCGCAGGGCCGGGATCGATGTGCGCATCGACGAAGTCGCCACGGCGCGAATGCATGAGGCCGAACAGGCGCTGCTGCAGTTCGGGGAGCTGCGTCCGCAAGCCATTCCCGGGTTCGCCTGCTACCGCACCGTCGAGGAAACCTACGCCACCATGGAGCAGATGGCGCGCGATCGTCCCGACCTGGCACGCGTGGTCGACATCGGGCCGAGCTGGCTGCGAAGCCGCGATGCCACGCTGGGGTATCCGATGAAGGTGCTGGTGCTCGGCAACAGCGCCACCGACGGCGAGATCACCAACAAGCCGAGCATGGTGCTGCTGGGCTCGATACACGCACGCGAGTACACACCGGCGGAAGTCCTGGCCCGCTTCGCGCAATGGCTGGTCGACGGCTACGGCAGCAACGCCGAGGCGACCTGGCTGCTGGACAGCTATCGCTTCCACTTCGTGCTGCAGGGCAATCCTGACGGGCGCAAGCGCGCCGAGGCCGGGGCCTCATGGCGGAAGAACGTCAACACCAGCAATGGCTCGTGCACGCCCAGCAATTACGGCATCGACCTCAACCGCAATTTCCCGTTCCGCTGGAATGGCGCCGCCGGCGGATCGAGTGGCAACCCGTGCGCGGGCACATACCGGGGCCCGCAACAGGGTTCGGAGCCGGAAACGCAGAACCTGCTGCGCTACGTCGCCGGTGTCGCAGATGCAAGCGGCACCTGGCGCGGCGGCGTGTTCCCGGATCGCCGCGGCGATGCGGCCACTGCTGCGGCACCCCAGGACTACCGCGGGCTGTTCGTCGACCTGCACAGCTATTCGCGGCTGGTGCTGTGGCCATGGGCCTATTCGGACGCTGCGACGGCAAACGCGACCGCGCTGCGCACGCTCGGCCGCCGGATCGCGTGGCACAACGGCTATGCGCCGAAGCAATGGGTCGGGTTGTACGTGGCCGACGGCACCAACACCGACACGATGTACGGCCTGCTCGGTGTGCCCAGTTACACGATCGAGATGGGCGTGGCGTTCTTCGAGAGCTGCGCGACGTTCGAGTCGACCACGTTGCCGAAGAACCTGGCGGCGTTGCGTTATGCCGCACGCAACCTGACCGCGCCTTATGCCTATCCGTCCGGGCCCGACACGCTGACGGTGTCGGTATCACCGGCGAGTGTCAGGGCCGGCCAGGCGGTGACCGTGACCGCGACGCTGGACGACAGCCGCAGCAACCAGAGCAACGGCGCCGAACCGGTGCATGCAATCCGTGCCGCTTCGGCCTACCCGGACCAGCGGCCCTGGACCGCCGGCGCCACACGGATTGCTATGCAGCCGAGTGACGGTGCCTGGGAC
>Ga0102589_1005173_pt1 | contig 11600 bp, 10 predicted proteins | sample AraplaMF_Col_mLB_FD_76858 | JGI IMG/M metagenome (GOLD analysis project Ga0102589, IMG submission 76858) | Arabidopsis root microbial communities from the University of North Carolina, USA - plate scrape MF_Col_mLB | ecosystem: Host-associated > Plants > Roots > Endosphere | place: USA... | reverse complement strand
GGTGAGCTTACAGATGTACATGCAGTTGCAACGGCAATCTTCCCCTATTTAGCAGAGCATTATCCCCGTTTTTTGGAGGAAACACCCTTTGCTATCAGCTATAACCCTATTGCAGAAGCTTGGATTATCGAGGGAACTCTTCCTCCGGGATCTTTTGGCGGTGTCATTTATATTGCTCTTGCAAAAGAAACTGGGAGGCTGCTCATGATGTATGGAACAAAATAAATTACAAATGAAATGAGCAGATTTCAGCGAGGTAATAGCACTCGTTGTCATTTTCATTTGACAAGAACATAAGGAATTAGTTATATGCAATTTTGGCTTTCACAGAAAGAGATACAGCTGTCGGATCCCTTCCGCAAGGCAATTATTTTAGGGGATATTTATGGATTGGAAACATTTGATACTTACAAGTGTGGCTATTATAATGAACAAGTTAGTATTCATTTTCAGGAGGTAATGTAATGTCCGAATGTAAACTATCTGTCGATTATGATCAATACGAGGAAGGTGTCAAAATCGTAGATTTAATAGAGGAGCTTGCGAACAAGGATGAGAGCTTGCAGCTTGAAAGTCTCATAATCGGTGACTGGGGCGCCGCCTATGAGAGTGATTCTAGTGTAGTTGTTGAAGCCCTTGTTCGGTTGAAAGACCGCTTTCCGCAGCTGCGGAGCTTATTTATTGGCGATATGTCCTCTGAAGAATGTGAGGTCTCTTGGATCAATCAATCTAATTTAGGGCCGATTTTATCTGCTTATCCTGAGCTTCGTTCACTCACCATTAAAGGGAGCACAGATCTTAGTCTTGTTCCGGCTCACCATGACAAACTAGAGGAGCTTACTATTATTTGCGGCGGGCTTGGAACAGACGTCATTACTAGCATAAGTGAAGGCAGTTTCAAAAATTTGAAGAAGCTGGAGCTTTATTTAGGGGTAGAGGAGTATGGATTTGACGGAAGTCTCGCAGATGTGCTCCAGTTGATTGAACCTGGGAAATTCCCTCTGCTTTCCTATCTTGGACTCAAAGACAGTGAAATTCAAGACGAAATCGCTATTGCAGTAGCCGATGCACCGATTCTTGATCAGTTACATACGTTGGATCTTTCTATGGGGACGTTGACAGATAAGGGAGCGGAAGCTCTTATCCATAGTGAAAAGATAATGAAACTAAAGTCGCTTGATTTAAGCTATCATTACATGTCGGATGAAATGATGAATCGTTGGAAGCAGTCAGGCCTCAATGTAGATATCAGCGATCAACAGGATGCTGATGAAGACGAGGATTATCGCTATCCTTCATTGACGGAATAACGATGAAATCGATGATTATCATTGGCAATTCCGGCAATAGAAGAACAACCGGACTACAAGCAGCAAGAACTCGGCTGGGGTTGCCCCCAGCTCTTGTTTTGAATTATATAGATGTGTTGCAGGGAAATGCATCCTTGAGTTCGGTTGCACAGAGCTTGGGGCAAACGTTGGATGAACCTCCATTGCTGCGGCTTGACGCGCCCGGGGAACATTTTGAAGTGGAACGTGAGCTTATTGCACTTGGCGCCCCTGATTCGGCCAACACCCATATAGACGAGCGATGGCTTAGATATAACAAGAGCGTTGTTCAGCCTATCTCGGTAAGGATGGCCAAAGGGTTGGAGGAAAATAAGGGAGAGCTGTATCATCCTTCCCAATGGTTTCGTGGGTATTGCAAGCTGTTATCTCAACTGGACAGGGAGGCAGCACAGCTGTGGAATACGCCACGATGGATGAATGCTCCCGAGGATATAGCCGCAATGTTCGATAAAAGGCATACTCACCAGATCTTATCATCAGCTGGATTACCGGTACCTAGAAGATTAGCTGCACCGGAAGACATACCGGATTACAATACACTTCGGGATGTTATGGCAAAAGAGCGGATATATCGTTTATTTATTAAGCTAGCAAGTGGTTCCGGCGCATGTGGTGTGATCGCATATCAGGTAAACCCCATTACAGGTGCAGAATCGGCCGTGACTACGATAGGTGTGGAGAACTATCTACGTAGACCCCCTATATTTTATAACGTAAAAAAGCTGGTGAACTATAAAGAACGCCAAGTCATTCGCCAAATCATCAACTGGTTATTGGAACAAGGCGCTCATGTAGAGCAATGGATTCCGAAAGCGTCTTATCGGGATCGCACCTTTGATATCCGGCAACTTGTCGTAGCAGGTAAAGCGTGTCATAGTATTGCAAGGGTAAGCAGAACACCTATAACGAATCTGCATCTTGATAGTGATCGAATGAGCTTGGATGAAATCGGCTTGTCTGACAATCTTCAAGCTGCCGTGCGACTATGCGCTGAACAAACGCTAGCGGTATTTCCACGATCAACCGTCGCAGGCATAGATGTGTTATTGAGCAGCGGTTCCTATAGACCTTATGTATTGGATGTTAATCCGTTCGGAGATTTACTGTACCATAGTCATTATGAAGGACATGATCCCTATGAATGGGAAATGAGAATGGCTACACTCTCTACGACTATCTAAAATGGAAGAGGATCACCACGATGTTTAACATGAATGAAATTGTAGGCAGTCACGATATTCTGATGATTACGCTGGATACACTGCGATATGACGCTGCTGTGCTGGAGGAAGAAAACTGTCCGAATTTGTGCGGGAGCGGGCATTGGGAAAAGCGACATACACCAGGCAGCTTCACTTATGCTGCTCATCATGCTTTCTTTGGCGGATTTCTGCCAACTCCGGCTACGACAAATAAGGCAGAGCATGTTCGGTTGTTTCATTCGAAAAATACGGGATTAAAGACACATCCGTATACATGGCAATTTGATACAACGGATATCGTATCTGGATTGCAAGCTGTGGGCTACCGTACGATTTGTATAGGCGGAGTCATCTTCTTTACCAAAAAAGTTCCGCTAGCCAAAGTTCTTCCAAGCTATTTCCAAGAAAGCTATTGGCGGATGACCTTTGGGGTTACAAATCAACGCTCGACAGAGCATCAGGTGAACCATGCCATCAAGCTCCTGCATAATTCGAATCAGACAGAACGACTGTTTCTATTTATGAACGTATCAGCGATTCATGGGCCCAATCATTATTTTGTACCAGGAGCAAAGAAAGACTCATTAGAGACACAGCGCGCAGCACTTCGATATGTTGACGGTGAGCTTGGTCGATTATTTCAGGCATTCAGAGAACGAGAACGGCCTGTATTTTGCATGGCGTTCTCTGATCATGGAACCGCCTTCGGTGAAGATGGCTACAACGGCCATAGGCTAGCGCATGAGGTCGTGTGGAACGTGCCTTATCGCGAATTTATTTTGTAATAGGATGTTCAAAAAGTCCGATTTTGATCACGAAGAAGTACAAGGAGTAAACTCGACATCGAATCTTGCAATCACACTCGAAGTCCGTTGCTCATGTAGTTTTGCCTACACTCCGCTACTCCTTCTTCGTGTTCTTGCAACCTTCTCGGTGCTGAAAACCGTTCTTTTTGAACACGAACTTTAAAGTGAGAGGAGGGAACATGATGAGCCATACGGTCTACCCTAATTACACGGATATCATCCAGAATTCGGAGGCTCTGCGCAGTTGGAAGGAAAACCTCACATCAGAGCCTTACCGGTCTTATTTATACGCTTATCCACACAAAACCTCCTATCGAGAATTGGAGAGGAAGCTGCCGCTTTCCGAACTGTGGAGCCAGGAAAAGGCGGATTCACTCTTTTTATATATGCATATCCCGTTTTGTGGAGCACGATGCGGATTTTGCAATTTATTCACGTTGCCTGACAAGAGAGCCGACGTACATACCAATTATGTGGATGCTTTGGAGAGACAAGCTGCACAATGGGCTCCACTTATTCCGAATAAGCCGATTGCTAGATTTGCTATTGGAGGCGGTACGCCGACTTTACTCGAGCCTGACCAGCTGGATCGGTTGTTTCATATTGCTCAACATGTGATGGGCATGAATCCAGCCCAAGTTTCCATCTCGGTAGAAACATCTCCCGAGACGATAACAACCGAACGCTTGAATATTTTAAAAAGCAGGCAGGTGGATCGGGTCAGTATGGGGATTCAAAGCTTCGTAGAATTTGAAGCGGACGCGATCTATCGTCCCCAAAAGCCGCAGGAAGTCGAAAGAGCTCTGAGGCAGCTCAAGTTGTACCAATTTCCGATCCTTAATCTGGATTTGATTTATGGCCTTCCCGGTCAAACCCATGAATCATGGATATATTCGCTGGATAAGGCGTTGTCTTATGACCCAGAGGAGTTATTTATTTATCCGCTATATACGCGCGAGCACACGATTGTAAAGCCAGAGCAGATAAGGCAGAGTGGCGAGGATCAGAGGGTAAGCTTCTATCGTGCAGCGCGGGATCGTTTGCTTGCACATGGATATACCCAGTACTCGATGCGCAGATTTGCCAAAGCAGATGCGATTTCGAAAAAATCATTGCTTCCGTATGGTTGTCAGGAGGAGGGCATGATTGGACTTGGCTGTGGCGCACGCTCTTACACAAGAGAGGTTCATTACTCCTCGCGATACAGTGTAGGTCGTTCAGCTACAGCAAACATCATTGCCGACTACGTGGCTTCAGCCGACTACACCCATGCAGATTATGGCATTGTATTAAGCAAGGATGACCAGCAGCGACGCTTTATACTAAAAGCGCTGCTTCATACGGAAGGCTTGGTATTGAGCAGCTACGTGGAGCGGTTCGGAACGTCATCTCTCGTCGATTATCCCGAGTTGAATCTGCTTGTGCATACGGATCTTGCTGTTATCGAGCATGGGGTGCTTCGGCTGACGGATGAAGGGCTTATGTACTCCGATTCCATAGGAGATTGGTTCATTTCTCCGGATATTCGGGCACGTATGGAAAGCTGTGTACTATCATGAAGGCGACGATTTATTTTCGCGGGAGCTTGAGCTCATGCAATTATGACTGCCCTTACTGTCCTTTTAGCAAGAACACGGATAGTCCAGAGACATTGGCGAAGGATCGGCTGCAAGTGCAGACATTTGTCGATTGGGTAAGGAAGCAAGAAGGAAGCGGGCATCAGCTGTCCGTTTTTTTCAACCCATATGGTGAAGGGCTTACGCATAGTTGGTACAGGGAAGCGATGGTTAAGCTGTCCCACATGCAGCACGTTCAAAAGGTCGCTATACAAACCAACTTATCCGCTAAGCTCGATTGGACGCGCGAGTTGAATCCGGTTACGGCTGCATTCTGGGTAACGTACCATCCTGGGCAGACGAAGGAAGAACGTTTTTTACAGCAATGCGGCAAACTTTATGAACAAAAAATACCGTTCAGTGTAGGCTGTGTCGGTGTGAAGAGCGCGTTCAACTCCATTTTTTCATTCAGGAAGGCACTGCCTGATGATGTTTATATGTGGGTGAACGCCTACAAAGATAAACCAGCATACTATTCTGCTGAGGATACAGCATTTTTGACCGATATGGACCCCTATTTTGTCCATAATGCCAGGGATTACGACAGTATGGACAAGCCGTGCCGTGCCGGAAAAAATGTGTTTTATGTTCAAGGAGACGGGCGTGTAAAGCGTTGCTATAAGGATCGTCAAGTAATTGGGAATTTGTATAAAGATGGGCTTGATGGAATCTCTAAAGAACGCCCATGTCGTATGAGGCAATGTGATTGTTATATAGGCTATATCCATATGGAAGAGCAGTCGTTCGATTCTATTTACGGAGAACGTGCACTCGAACGGATCGCAATATTATCATAAAGGGGAACTATGCATTGGTAGGAACGGCAATATGGTTAACAGGGATTCCAAGCTCTGGTAAAACGACAACGGCGTTAGCTCTGTCAGCGGCTCTTCAGGAAAGAGGCGTTAGGGTCGAATGCTTGGACGGCGATGAGCTTAGACAAATGGTAGGACGAGAGCTTGGATTCAGTAGAGAAGATCGAATGGAGAATATTCGTCGTGCCGTCTATATTAGCAAGCTGCTGAACCGCAATGGTGTTACGACGATCATCTCCATGATTGCACCCTATTTGGAAATGCGAGACTATGCGCGAGCAGAGCTGGAGCCATACGTTGAAGTGTATGTGCATTGTCCCTTAGAGGATTGTGTGCGCAGAGATGTAAAGGGCTTATATGCAAAAGCAATAAAAGGTGAGATAACAGCATTTACGGGTATTTCTGATGTCTATGAAGCGCCGGTGCACCCAGAAATCACGATACATACGCACATAAACAGTGTGGAGTCTAATGTGAGTCAAATTTTAGAGTACTTGATGAAATAATGAGAGGAGGGAATGGCGTTGATTGAGCATAGCAATCTTGAAGAATATCAAGATCCGGTAAATTACGATCTTGAATTTGGCGGTGAAATGGACAAATATCAATTCTATCTTGAGCTTGCTAGATCGAGTGCTGGAGAAGTGTTAGAACTTGCTTGTGGTACAGGCTTAACAACGATCCCCCTGGCGAAAGCCGGCATAACGATGACTGGTGTAGATATCTCATCAGAGATGCTCGCATATGCGCGGTTGAAGGCGGAGGGGTTGCCTGTTACTTTTATAGAAGGCGATGCCCGTACTTTCGAATCGGACAAGCGATTTTCGATGATTTATTTGACTGGCAATGCATTTCAGGCATTCTTACGTGATCAAGATCAGATCGATTTGCTCACGACCGTTCACAAACATCTACAACCCCACGGAATCTTTGCATTTGAGACTCGTAATCCGGAGGGAACGGATTTATCCGATGAAGAGGAGACAGAATGGGGATCATTTATTGATAAGGATGGGAATACCGTCAAGGTATCAGGCACACAATGTTACGATGCCAGCCAGCAAATCATGCATTGGGTCACGATGCGTAATTGGGGGGATAAGCGAACGACTTCCCGAATTGCTTGTCGGTTCACGGATCAGAGTACGCTTCATTCTTTATTAACCCGTCACGGCTTTCACGTCGAACATCAATATGCTGACTGGGATAAAACGCCGTTCTCTCCGTTATCTTCATCGATCATTAGCGTTTGTAGGAAAGATTAGGAGAGACATACTGCATCGCAATAGAAAAAATCCCCTCAGGTTGAGGGGATTTTTGGTGATCCCTAGTTTACAATGTGAGCAGGTCCGTCCCTTATGGGATAGAGCTTTAACGGTCTGTTCAACGAGGGCGGGCGCTCCCGTACGGGACATGCTCATCGTAATGCCGTTTCCTTTTCCAGCATTTTGATAAGCCTGAACGTGTACACGCATCTTCTAAATACCACTTCATCCAGACCTTCAGCTGATCCTCACTCTTGATATTTAGCTCCTTCATTACTTCTTTCACAGAAATACTTACAAATCTCATCTCGATTGATTTCAATTTCAACCCCTGATTATTTCATGAAAATACGACATTCCACATCAAAAAGAGGTTATCCTCATTTTTATTGATGGAAATTTTACGGTAGACAATCTCTATAATAAAGAAACAGATGGGGCCATAAGTCTTATGGTCACCGGTAATTTGCGTGCGAAAAATATAGCTGTTGGCGGTCAGGAAATTTATGTATCAGGTAATCTGATGATTGAGTTGTGCGGCTCCTACAATCATGGAGAATCGATTGTTCAAGGTGATCTCACCGTCAAGCGCGTACAGACGAAGATGGAGACTACCTGAATGCCCGGATTGAAATCAGAACTCCTGATGGAGGGTATTATTTTTATTCACTGGATCATGGAAATTATGTTTCACGGCATTATCAGCCACCTGATCAATATGGCATGCAGGACATGTCCTTATTGGATCTGAGGCGCTGGGAGGCATCTGAGCGGTATTTTTCTGGATTCAAAAAATTCATTGCTCAGAAAATATGAAAACGCGTACTGATTTTAGCATCAATAATTATAGGTAGTGGGTAAAAATACTGGGCTGATTTGCAAATCCATTTATAAACACTTACATGATCGAATGATGATGCAGAAACAAAGAAATCGTGACAGATAGACTAGGCTTATTGAAGGATTTGACGCTAGAAAATAGGTATGCAATTATCGTTGCAAATGATAATCAATATCATATATTATGGGGGTATAAATCTTTCAACACAGAGTGAAAGTGAAGGGGAGAGCAAGACGGTGAAATTGAATGAGCAAGCTTTACTATGGAACCAAGCATTCATCAAGATTATAGATGTACGGCATACAATAATGAAGCAAGGTGAGGAGTTGCATGCGTACAGAATGCCCTCAAGCGCCTTCTTATATGTAATTAGAGGCAGCGCACAGCTCCAGCTGGACGGCATTGCACACCACGTCAGCCGGTTTTCCTTGATCCATGGAGGCAAGGGAGTCTATCTTGATATTACTGCGGATGAGCTCCTGGACTATTATATGATTTTATATAAAGCGGTGCTGGCGCTGCCAGCCCGTCAAGAAACGGTCAAGTTGATAGAGGATCACAATCCGTTTCAAATGCAATATGTGTTCAAGCCTCATTACCCGATCTCCATCTTCCATCATGTCACCGCCATGAGCAAGGAGTGGCATCATTCGGATTTCATAGAGAAACTTCAAGTTAAAGCGATATTTTATCAAATGGTCTATGAAATACTAGAGCAAATGGAACGACAGAATGTCATAGCCGTCAAGCCTGACTTCGTGGCCCAAGCGGTACGCTATATTCATGAGCGTTATCAGGAGCCGATTACGCTCGAGACGCTGCTTGAACACCTTGATTGCAGCTCCAGACAGCTGCTGCGCGTCTTCAAGAAGCAAGTTAGAACGAGCCCGATCGATTATTTGATTCAATTACGGATGAGCAAAGCGAAGCAGTTACTTCTTTCCACAGATTTCACCTTGAAGGAAATTGCGGAGAGCGTAGGTTATACCGACAGCTATTATTTTAGCCGTATCTTCAAGAAATACGAAGGTGCTTCTCCTACTAGCTTTAAAGAAGCTGCATTGCAGCAGGAGCAGCGTCGAAATAATCCATCCGTCGTGTCCAGATATCCCATTGCTGCTAAAAGACAGCAACGTTATATTGATAATGAGTATGAGAATCATTATCATCAAAAGAGAGAAGGGGTATTACCGATGTATCGAAAGTCGAGAACAGCAATGGCAGCAACCTTATTATTTTGTTTCACCCTCTTGTTGAGCGCATGCACAACAGGAGGAACGAACGCCACATCGGCAAACAGTGGCTCGCCCAGTAATAACGTAGCAGCTTCCACAAGTCCGGCTGCAAGCAATGAGACAAGAGTAATTAAGCATGCGATGGGGGAAGAAACACTCACCGGTACCCCTGAACGTATTGTTATATTGACCAATGAAGGAACGGAGGCGCTGTTGGCAGTTGGCATTAAACCAGTCGGAGCCGTTCAGTCTTGGATTGGCGATCCTTGGTACGACCATATCAAGCAAGAGATGGAAGGGGTCACCGTTGTCGGAGACGAGCTGCAGCCGAATCTTGAATTGATCGCGAGTCTCAAGCCAGATCTGATTATCGGCAATAAGGTCAGACAAGAGAAAATTTACGACCAATTAAAGCAAATTGCTCCAACGATATTCTCCGAAGATCTGGCGGGAGATTGGAAAATCAATTTCAAGCTCTACTCCGAAGCTTTAAACAAGCAGGCAGAAGGAGAGCAAAAGATGGCGGCCTTCGACAAACGTGTCGAGGAAGTCAAGGCAAAACTGGGCAGCAAAGCGGAAACGAAAGTATCAGTGGCCCGCTTCTCTGCCAAACAAGTTCGTATCTATCAGAAGCAAACGTTCTCCGGTGTGCTATTGAGCCAATTAGGCATTGCCCGCCCAGAATCGCAGGATAAAGACTCCTTTATGGAAGTCATGTCCAAAGAGACGATACCTAGCATGGACGGCGATGTGCTCTTCTACTTCGTATCGGAGGTTCCGGGCAAGAACGATGCGGCGAAGGTCGTAGAGGAATGGAAAAAAGATCCGCTGTTCCAGAACTTGAGTGTTACCAAGAACAACAAAATTATTCAAGTCGATGAAGCCATATGGAACTCAGCAGGCGGATATGAAGCGGCCAATCTGCTGCTGGACGAACTTGTTAAGTACTTTGATGTAAAGTAATTAAGGCGTATCGAATTAACAAGCTGACGCTGTATTCGCGTCAGCTTGTTGGCGATTTTGGCAGTTTCGTTGTTAAGGCTGCCAATGAAAAGGAGGCACGGTGCAGACATGAATGGTTCTCTCCTCACGCGAAGCAGCAAGCGGAAGCTCGCCGGCCTAGCTGTCAGCGCGATCCTGCTGCTGATTAGTATGTTGTGCAGTGTATTGTACGGTCTTCATCACTTCGGGTTGAAAGACTTGTGGCAGGCCTACAGTCAATTCGACGGATCCAATGAGCATCTTATTCTGACGACGGCTCGCGTACCCCGAACCTTAGTTGCGGCTCTGGTAGGAGCAAGCTTAGCCGTAGCAGGGGCGATTATGCAGGTTCTAACAAGAAATCCACTGGCTTCGCCCTCTGTCTTTGGCGTAAATGCAGGGGCTGTGCTATTTATTGTAATCGGGCTGCTCGCATACGGTTCCTCGTTAACGATGAGCGGTATGGTCTGGCTAGCTTTCGCAGGCGCGATCGCAACATCGGTGGCCGTCTATACGCTAGGCCTGCAAGGAGGCGGGTTCGAGCCAGTGAAGCTGACCTTGGCTGGCGCTTGTATGGCTGCTTTCACTTCTTCTATTACATCCGGCATTATGCTTATAGATAAGCAGTCGCTTGAATCTGCCCTGTTCTGGATGATCGGCTCCGTGGAAGGAAGAAATGTAGAACATTTGCTGATGGTACTGCCCTATATGGTAATAGGGATAGCTATCTCATTCCTATTGGCGGGCTCTTTAAATATTATGGCGCTTGGAGACGATAGCGCAAGAAGCTTAGGACAGCGGTTGACTCTGGTGCGTGTCCTATCGGCTGCGGCAATCGTACTGCTCGCTGGGAGCTCAGTAGCAGCAGCTGGTCCGATCGCTTTTGTGGGGCTTATTGTTCCTCACTTGTGCAGATACATTATTGGACATGATTTCAAGTGGCTGCTTCCTTATACCGCACTAGTTGGTGCAATCCTTCTAGTGACTGCAGATTTAGCATCACGCTTTATTCTAGAAACCAAAGAAGTTCCGGTAGGCGTCGCAACGGCGATTGTCGGGGTTCCCTTTCTGATTCATGTGGCCAGGAGGAATTTGCATGCTTAACCCGCGTACAGCCAAATATACGATCATGTTTATCGCTTTAACCTTTATCGTTGCTGCCTTGTCACTTCTTAGTTTATCGGTCGGGGGAGTTGGTGTTCCTCTAGAAGAGGTGCTTGCTTCTCTTGTCGGGCGAAATGCGGAAGCCAGCAACCTGATCATCATGCAGTTCCGTCTGCCTCGAATAACAGCCGCTATTCTCATTGGTGCAGCATTGGCAGCAGCCGGAGCGCTATTGCAGGGCGTCATTCGCAATCCGCTAGCTTCTCCGGATTTGCTTGGTGTAACGGGTGGTGCGTCGGTAGCAGTGGTTGCTTTCATGACTTTCGTGACGGGCTACAGCATTCACTGGGTACCGTTCATTGCGATCGGCGGCGCGTTGGTTACGG
>Ga0102589_1005170_pt1 | contig 11604 bp, 7 predicted proteins | sample AraplaMF_Col_mLB_FD_76858 | JGI IMG/M metagenome (GOLD analysis project Ga0102589, IMG submission 76858) | Arabidopsis root microbial communities from the University of North Carolina, USA - plate scrape MF_Col_mLB | ecosystem: Host-associated > Plants > Roots > Endosphere | place: USA... | reverse complement strand
GTCCGAGTGGGCGCGTCCAGCGTCAGCTTTTCATCATTGGGCATCTTGGTGGCCGAGTAGCACACAGTGCGGCCGTCTTCATCGACACGCAGCGTGAGGTCCATGCCCCACCATTCCTTCTTCGTTCCGAATGCGTGCTTCACGGCCGGAATGGGCGTCTGGCGATGCGCCTTGATCTGCTTGCTGTCCGGCACGTGTCCGAGCAGTTGTGCTTCGCTGCACTGTGGGAGCGCCGCGAGTTGCGGTGGTTCGGCGTCGCGCTTCGAGCAGGCCGTGGAGGCCAACAGTGCAATGGAAAGCAGGAACCAGCGCGATGCCGTCATGTGGACTTCCATGTTGATGAGTTGGAACTGATTCCGATTCTGCCCGGACCGCTGCTGGAACATTCATGCCGTGCAACAAAAAAGGCGGCCTTGCGGCCGCCTTTCTCGTTCCGATCAAACCCCAATCGGATTCGGCTTCTCACTATCAATCTTGTACTGCTTGATAGCCCGGGCCACATCCTTGCCCGTCATCTTCCCTTCCGCCGCCAGCGCGGCAATCGCCGCATGCGCGATATGGAAGCGATCCACTTCGAAGTGGCGGCGCAGGTTTTCGCGGGTGTCGCTGCGGCCGAAGCCGTCGGTGCCCAGGACGGTGTACTTGCCCGGGACGAACTCGCGGATCTGGTTGGCGAAGGCGCGCACGTAGTCGGTGGCGGCGATCACCGGGCCCTGGCGGGTTTCCAGCAGCGTGGTGACGTACGGCTTGCGCTGTTCGCCTTCCGGGTTCAGGCGGTTCCAGCGGATGACGTCTTCGCCGTCGCGCGCCAGTTCCGTGTAGCTCGGGCAGGACCAGATGTCGGCGGTGACGCCGAAGTCCTTGTCCAGCAGTTCCGCCGCGGCGATGGCTTCGCGCAGGATCGTGCCGCTGCCCATCAGTTGCACGCGCAGCTCGCCCTTCTTCGCCTTGCCGGCGTCCTTGAGCAGGTACATGCCCTTGATGATGCCTTCCGGCGCGCCTTCCGGCATGTCCGGGTGGGCGTAGTTCTCGTTCATCAGGGTGATGTAGTAGTACTCGTCCTGCTGCTCGGTGAGCATGCGCTGCATGCCGTGCTGCAGGATCACCGCGACTTCGAAACCGAACGTCGGATCGTAGCTGCGGCAGTTGGGGATGGCGCTGGCCAGCAGGTGGCTGTGGCCGTCTTCGTGCTGCAGGCCTTCGCCGTTGATGGTGGTGCGGCCGGCGGTGGCGCCCAGCAGGAAGCCGCGCGCACGCATGTCCGCCGCCTGCCACGCGCTGTCGCCGATGCGCTGGAAGCCGAACATCGAGTAGTAGATGTAGAACGGCAGCATCTGCAGGTTGTTGGTGCTGTAGCTGGTGGCGGCGGCCATCCAGCTGGAGAACGCACCGGCTTCGGTGATGCCTTCTTCCAGCACCTGGCCGGCCGCGTCTTCGCGGTAGTACATCAGCTGGTCGCGATCGACCGGCTTGTACTTCTGGCCGTGCTGGGCGTAGATGCCGATCTGGCGGAACAGGCCTTCCATGCCGAAGGTGCGCGCCTCATCGGCGACGATCGGCACGCAGCGCGGACCTACCTGCTTGTCGCGCAGGATGATGTTGAGCGACTGCACGAACGACATCGTGGTGCTGATCTCGCGATCGCCGGTGCTCTTGAGCAGGCGGTCGAAGGCTTCGATCTTCGGCACTTCCAGCGACTCGGTCGACTTGCGACGACGCTGCGGGAGGTAACCGCCGAGGGCCTTGCGGCGCTCGTGCATGTATTCGATTTCCGGCGACTTCTCGCCCGGGGTGAAGAACGGCACCTTGCCGTCGGCGAGCTGCGCGTCGGTCACCGGGATGTTGAAGCGGTCGCGGAACAAACGCACGGCTTCGTCGTCGAGCTTCTTGGTCTGGTGCGTCGGGTTGAGCGACTCACCGGCCGGGCCCATGCCGTAGCCCTTCACCGTCTTGGCGAGGATGACGGTGGGCATGCCCTTGGTGTTCACCGCTTCGTGGTAGGCGGCGTAGACCTTGTGCGGGTCGTGGCCGCCACGGTTGAGGCGCCAGATGTCGTCGTCGGACAGGTTCGCCACCAGCTGCGCGGTTTCGGCGTACTTGCCGAAGAAGTTCTCGCGCGTGTACTTGCCGCCGAAGGCCTTGCAGTTCTGGTATTCGCCGTCGACGGTTTCCATCATCAGCTGGCGCAGCTTGCCGCTGGTGTCGCGCGCCAGGAGCGGATCCCAGTAGCTGCCCCAGATGGTCTTGATGACGTTCCAGCCGGCGCCGCGGAACTGGCCTTCCAGTTCCTGGATGATCTTGCCGTTGCCGCGCACCGGGCCGTCCAGGCGCTGCAGGTTGCAGTTGATGACGAAGACCAGGTTGTCCAGGCCTTCGCGGCCGGCCACCGAGATGGCGCCGAGGGATTCGGGTTCGTCGGTCTCGCCGTCGCCGAGGAACGCCCACACCTTGCGGTCGCTCTTGGGCAGCAGGCCGCGGCCTTCCAGGTACTTCCAGTTGCGCGCCTGGTAGATGGCGGCCAGCGGGCCCAGGCCCATCGACACGGTCGGGACCTGCCAGTAGTCGGGCATCAGCCACGGGTGCGGATACGACGAGATGCCGCGGCCGTCGACTTCCATGCGGAAGTTGTCCAGCTGCGATTCGCTGATGCGGCCTTCCAGGAACGAACGGGCGTAGATGCCCGGCGAGCTGTGGCCCTGCACGCCGATGACGTCGCCCGGATGGTCGCCGTCAGGACCGCGCCAGAAGTGGTTGAAGCCGACGTCGTAGAGCGTCGCGGCGGAGGCGAACGAGGCGATGTGGCCGCCGAGTTCGCCCGGCTTGCGGTTCGCACGCACGACCATGGCGAGCGCGTTCCAGCGGATGATCGAGCGGATGCGCCATTCCATCGCGTGGTCGCCGGGGCTCTTGGCCTCCATGTGCGCGGGAATGGTGTTGATGTATTCGGTGGTCGGCTGGAACGGCAGGTGCGCGCCGGCACGGCGCGTGACCTCGACCATGCCTTCGAGCAGCTGGTGGGCGCGTTCGGCGCCATCGCGCGCGATGACGGCCTGGACGGACTCGATCCACTCGCGCGTTTCGGTCGGGTCCGGGTCGTTCTGGATCAGGTCGTTGATGACAGCGTGGAGAGACGTCATGCGTATCGCGGCCCCTATTGGCCGCGCCTCGTGTGGGGACGGGTTAGAGCATCGATTCTAACAGGGCGATCCGCCCCACCGGTCCCTGCTGCTGGCCCGCTGCGTTGCGACTAAAGGCGAATGGCGGCGCGGGGTTGCGTACGGGGGCGGATGTGTCCCGCCGTTCGGGGATGCGGCGGCTTTGCCCTAACCCCAACCTCTCCCGCGAGCGGGAGAGGGGCTTGCGCACCGGCACCGGATTAGCCTCCCGCTTACGGGAGAGGGGGTGGGGTGAGGGTTGGGCCGTGCGAGTGGCCGGCTCGCGGCAATCAAAAGCCAGATGGGTTCCAGCTTTCGCTGGAATGACGGTGATGTGGGTTGCCGACGTCGGCGTGCCCGAACGGCACGGGCCTGGGTCCCGGCCTTCGCCGGGATGACGGTCAGCCTCGTAGCCCGGGTAAGCGAAGCGCACCCGGGGAAACGTGCCCGAAGCATGGAGCCCGACAGGCGTGTTTGGCGCGGCGAACCCGGGTGCGCTTCGCTTACCCGGGCTACGTAATCGGGCTACGGAGCCCGGCCGCCTACCGGCCTGGGGGAATCGCCGCCCCCAGCACCTGCCGCTGGAATTCGGTCATTTCCTCGCGCGTCACACGACCGTCGTGGTTCGCGTCCATGTGGTCGAACAGCGCGCGCGCACCGGCGGCGTGCTCGGCGGCGGTGACCACGCCGTCGCCGTCCAGGTCCATCGGCATCGGATCGTTCACCGGCGGCGCCAGCGCGGCGACCGGGGCCGGCGGCGTTGCCGGATCGGGCGGCACCGCGGGTGCGGCCTGCGTAGCCGGGGCCGTTTGCGCCCAGATGACGATGGGGACGGCAACAATGGCCAGAACGAGCACTGCGCGGATTGCGACCTTCATGACCCCACCCCAGCCGGACGATCGTGTGTGTGTGTGTTCCGGCCGACACCCTAGCGGGCCGGCTGTGTTCAAGATTTCACGACGCGCGCGGCGCGAACCGGCCGCCGCCGCGCTCGCCTTCGCCGTGGCGGCCGCGCTCGTCCATGCCCCTGCCCTGGCGCAATCGCGCGAAACGACCACGCTCGACACCGTCGAAGTGCTCGGCGCGCGCCACGAACTGTCCGACTTTCCCGGCTCCATCAGCGTCATCGATGGCGACACGCTGCGCGCCGGGCAGCGGCAGGTGTCGCTGGCCGAATCGCTGGTGCGCGCACCCGGCATCACGGTGCTCGATCGCCAGAACTACGCGCAGGACCTGCAGGTGCAGAGCCGCGGCTTCGGTGCGCGATCGACCTTCGGCATACGCGGCATCAAGCTCATCGTCGATGGAATTCCGTCGTCCGCGCTCGACGGCCAGGGCCAGGCGGCGAGTTTTCCGCTGAGCGCGCTCGACCGCATCCAGGTGTTGCGGGGCCCGCTCGCGCTGCAATACGGCAACGCGGCCGGCGGCGCGATCGTCGGCGAGACGGCGTTCAACGGACCGCCGTTCGAAGTCGAAGGCTGGATCGGTTCGAATTCCAGCGCGCGGCTCGCGGCGGGTTTCGAAGGCGCGAGTTCGGATGAGCAATGGCGCTGGCGCGCGCTCGGCAGCGCGTTCACCACCGACGGCGATCGCCCGCACAGCGCCGCCGAACGCGCGCAGCTGGACGGCGTCGCGCAGTACACGCCGAACGATCACGCGCGGCTGCGCATCGTCGCCGGTGCGTTGAGCCAGCCGTACACCGACGATCCGCTGGGCCTCACGCGCGAGCAGTGGGAACGCGATCCGCACGGGACCGATCCCGTCGCCGAACAGTTCGACACGCGCAAGAAGATCGACAACGCGCAACTTGGCGCGCGTTGGGAAGACGCGTACGCGGAAGGCCGCGAGTACTGGATCGGCGGCTACGGCGTCGCGCGCGATGTGGTGCAGTTCCTGGCGATCCCCCCCGCCGCGCAGCGCGCGCCGAGCAGCGCGGGCGGCGTGATCGACCTGGGGCGGCGTTCGTCCGGCGTCGATGCGGGACATCGCTGGGATTTCACGCGCGGCGCGCTGACGCTGGGCGCGGAAGCGGGCTGGCTGCAGGAACAGCGGCGCGGTTACGAGAACTTCGTCGGCGACGAGGTCGGCGTGCGCGGACGGCTGCGTCGCGACGAGGACAACCGCATCCGCAGCACCGAGGCCTTCGTGCTGGGCGAACTGCGGCCCGGGCAGGACTGGACCGTACTCGGTGCGGTGCGCCACGCGAAGCTGCGGTTCGAATCGGACGACCACTACATCGCGCCGGGCAACGGCGACGACAGCGGTTCGCTGGATTACGGCGAAACCGCGGCGGCGCTGGGCGTTTCGCGCGCGTTCGGTTCTGGCGAAGTGTTCGCCAGCATCGGCCACGGTTTCGAAACGCCGACGGTGACGGAGCTGGCGTATCGTCCCGACGGCAGCGCGGGCTTCAACACGGAACTGGAACCGGCGCAGTTCGACACGGCGGAAATCGGTACGCGCTGGCGGTTCTCGAACAGCAAGGCGAGCGTGTCGGTGTATCGCATCGACGGCGAGGACGAGATCGTACCGGCCGACAATCGCGGCGGCCGCGCGAGTTTCGCCAACGCCGGGCGCACGCGTCGCGACGGCATCGAAGCGGGCTTCGAAGGACGCTTCCATCCGCAATGGTCGTATGCGCTCACCGCCAACTTCTTGCGTGCGCGTTTTACCGAAGCGTTCTCGTACACGGTGCTGACCAATGGCGTGGTGCGTGTGCAGCAGGTCGATTCGGGCAATCGCATTCCCGGCATTCCGCGCGCGGACGGGTATGCGGAGCTCGCCTGGAACACGCACGACGGGCGCACCGTCGCCGCGATCGAAATGCGTGCCAGCGACGGCATGCCCACCGACGACCGCAACACGGATGCATCGAACGGCTACGCGACCTTCGCGCTGCGCCTGCAGTGGCGCGCGGCGACCGGCGGCTGGTACGGCTTCGCGCGTGCGGACAATCTGTTCGATCGCGATTACGTCGGTTCGGTGATCGTCAATGAAGGCAACGCGCGCTACTTCGAACCCGCGCCGGGACGCGGCTTCACGCTGGGCTTCGGCTGGAAGGCCGGCGGATGAGCATCGCGCGGCGACGACGTTCGCCGCGCTAGCCTTCATCGCGAGCCCAGCTGCTGCAGGAGCCCCCCATGCGCGCGCATGACTTGCGACGCATCGCGCTGGCGGCGTGTTGCGGCGTATTGGCGCTATCGGGGTGCCGCACGACGCCGGCGCCCGGCCCGAGCGCGACGCCGAAGCATGAAACGGCCAGGCAAGCGCAAGCGCCCGTCACCGTGACGCGTGGCGAGTTCACCTTGCCTGCCGACAAGCTCGATGTCTGGAATGCGGTCGGGCAGATTGTCGTGAATGCGCGCGGCGTCGAATACCTCGGGCGTGCGCAGATGCTGGATCTGTATTCGCTGCGCTATCGCGGCGTGGAGTTCCTGGTGCTCACCAAGGCGATGACCGCGGCCGAGACGGGAAACCACATACGCACCCGCGTCACGGCGACGACGCCGGCGGGGAAGCCCATCGACGAGGACGCGACGGCGGACGTGCTCGGAATGCTGGAGCGCGCGTTGCCGGCGGAAGTGGAGCGCGTGCGCAGGATGCAGGCGGCGCAGAAGAAGCCAGGAAAGTCCGCCAAGCCGGTGAAGCGCAAGCCGTGATCGCGGACGGCATCGCACGTCCTGCACGTTTCATCGACTGCCGGCTCACGCTTGGCGCCCTAGCCTGATCGTGTCTCCAACGAGGAACACGGCATGAAGCAGCTCACCGACAAGCACAAGGGCGACACGCGCAGCGGCGTGGGCCGGCAGCCGGAGCGCGACGAACTCGGGCGTCGTCCGACGGAACTGGAGGAAGCGTCTTCGGAGGAAGAAGGCCTGACCCGCGTGGAAGGCGTGCCGAATGGCGGGATGAATCCAGAGGTCGGCGAGCTGGATGGGGATGCGGATCCCGAGCGCGATCCGGATGCGGACGACGATCAGGACGACGGCGATGAGGGTTCGCTGCCGGGGAAGATGGGTGGTGGCTTACTGGGCGCCTGAAGCGCTTCCGCAGGATGGGTTTCGCAATGCGAAAGCCATCATTTGGGCGCCGGATTCGGCCTCGGCGCGTGATGCGCGTAGTCAGTCGCAGCGCTGGTAGGAACGTCATCCCGGCGAAGGCCGGGACCCAGGCCGATAGCGCGTCCGCCAACTGGCGCACCCCGGCACATCACTCCGTCATTCCAGCGAAAGCTGGAACCCATTTTGCTTTGCGCTATGCGCTCGAAGCGAAGGCAACATCAACATCAACATCAACATCAAGATGGGTTCCAGCTTTCGCTGGAATGACGTGATGTGGTTTGCCGTGTGTTGGGGTGCTCCGTGCGCTACGGGCCTGGATCCCGGCCTTCGCCGGGATGACGCCGGGCTTTGCGTCGGATTGGGCCTCGGCGCCTGATGCGCAATACGATGGGTTTCGCGAAGCGAAACCCATCCTACGAGGCGTCAAATCCCCTGCTGCGAAAGCGACGCGCGGATCTGCGCGTCCACTGCCGCGATCGCCGTCATGTTCACCACGCGGCGCGGCGTCGAAGCCGGCGTCAGGATGTGCGCCGGCTTGTCCAGGCCCATCAGGATCGGGCCGATGGCCACGCCGTCGGTCATCACGCGCACCATGTTGTAGGTGATGTTCGCCGCGTCCAGGTTCGGCATCACGAACAGGTTCGCGCGGCCCTTCAGCAGCGTGTTCGGGAAGATGCGGTGGCGCAGCTCCTCGTCCCACGCGGTATCGGCCTGCATCTCGCCGTCGATTTCCAGCTTCGGCATGCGCTGCTTCACCAGCTGGAACACCTTGCGCATCTTCGCCGCCGACGGATTGTCGTGGCTGCCGTAATTGCTGTGCGACAGCAGCGCGACCTTGGGCTCGATGCCGAACAGCTTCAGGCGGTACGACGCCTGCAGCGTGGCTTCGGCGATCTGCTCGGCCGTCGGATCGCACTGCACATGCGTGTCGAGGAAGAACCACACGCCCTGGTCGTTGATGACGCCCGTCATCGCCGCGGTACCGGTCACGCCGCGATCGAAATCGAACACGCTGCGCAGGTAGCCGAGCTTCTTGTGGAACCGGCCGACCAGGCCGCAGATCATCGCGTCGGCTTCGCCGCGTTCGACCATCAGCGCGGAGATCAGCGTCGGGCGCGAACGCAACAGGTTCTTCGCGGCGGCGGGCGACACGCCGCGACGCTCGGTCAGCGCGTGGTACTGCTGCCAGTACTCGTTGAAGCGCGGATCGTCGTTGATGTTGGTCAGTTCGAAATCGACGCCTTCGCGCATGCGCAGGCCCAGGCGCTTGATGCGCGTGTCGATGACGTCCGGACGCCCGATGAGGATCGGCCACGCCAGCTTCTCGTCGATGACGGTCTGCACCGCGCGCAGCACGGTTTCCTCTTCGCCTTCGGCGTAGACCACGCGCTTGAGGTCGCTGCGCGCGCGGTCGTACACGGGCTTCATCACCAGGCCCGTGCGGTAGATGAACGTGCCGAGTTTTTCCTCGTAGGCGCGCATGTCCTCGATCGGACGCTTCGCGACGCCCGATTCCATCGCGGCACGCGCGACGGCCGGGGCCAGCTTCACCAGCAGGCGCGGGTCGAACGGACGCGGGATCAGGTATTCGGGGCCGAATTCCGGCGCTTCACCGCCGTAGGCCGCGCCAAGGTCCGCCGATTCCTCGCGCGCCAGCTGCGCGATGGCGCGCACGCAGGCGAGCTTCATCGCCTCGTTGATGCCCGTGGCGCCCACGTCCAGCGCGCCGCGGAAGATGTACGGGAAGCACAGCGCGTTGTTGACCTGGTTCGGGTAGTCCGAACGGCCGGTGGCGATGATGCAGTCCGGACGCACGGCCTTGGCGTCTTCCGGCAGGATTTCCGGATAGGGATTGGCCAGCGCCAGGATGACCGGCTTGTCGGCCATCGTCGCGACCATCTCCGGCTTCAGGATGCCGCCGGCCGACAGGCCCAGGAACACGTCGGCGCCGTGGACGATCTCGGCCAGCGTGCGCGCCGTCGTGTCGCTCGCGTAACGCGCCTTGTCGGGGTCCAGGTGTTCGCGGCCGGTGTAGATCACGCCATCGCGATCGAACGCGATGATGTTTTCCTTCTTCACGCCCAGCGCCACCAGCATGTCCAGGCACGCGATGCCCGCCGCGCCCGCGCCCGTGGTGGCCAGCTTGATCTGGCCGATGTCCTTGCCCACCACTTCCAGCGCGTTGAGCACCGCGGAGGCAACAATAATCGCCGTGCCGTGCTGGTCGTCGTGGAAAACCGGGATCTTCATACGCTCGCGCAGCTTGCGCTCGACGATGAAGCACTCCGGCGCCTTGATGTCCTCGAGGTTGATGCCGCCGAAGGTCGGCTCCAGCGAGGCGATGATGTCGACCAGCTTGTCCGGGTCGCGTTCGTCGATCTCGATGTCGAACACGTCGATGCCGGCGAACTTCTGGAACAGCACGCCCTTGCCTTCCATCACCGGCTTGCCGGCGAGCGGGCCGATGTCGCCCAGGCCCAGCACGGCCGTGCCGTTGCTGATCACCGCCACCAGGTTGCCGCGCGCGGTGAGTTCGCTGGCGCGGTTGGGGTCTTCGACGATCGCCTCGCAGGCGAAGGCCACGCCGGGCGAGTACGCCAGGGCGAGGTCGCGCTGGGTCACCATCGGCTTGGTCGCGGTGACCCTGATCTTGCCGGGGGGACTGAGGCGGTGGTAGTCGAGCGCGGCTTGCTTGAGTTCGTTGGACGACGATTGTTCGGACATCAGGGCAGAAACCACGGACGGGCCGGTGATTCTAGCCGCTTCCCATGCCCCGGGCGGACGCCACGGTATGGCGCGGGTGTGCGCGCTTACGCAGAATGCCGGCTTTTGGTGGCGGAAGAACACAATGCGCACGATGGACCGGGTATCGACGTGGACATGGACGGCCTTGGCGGTGCTGCTCGCCGTCGTGCTGCTGCAACTGCCGCTGATCCTCAATCGGGGGTACTACAGCCACGACGAGCTGCAATGGGCGGCCTATGCCGACCAGGGCGTGAGCTACGCGTCCCTGTGGGCCCAGGTGGATTGGTTCCAGTACCGGCCGGTCACGTTCAGCCTGTGGGTCTGGCTGTCGTCGCACCTGTTCGCGCATCCGCCGCTTTTCCACGGTTTGATGGTCGCGTGGGGCGGGCTCAATGCCGCGCTGCTCGCACGGCTGATGATCCGCCTCGGCGCGGGCGCGAAGGCAGCCTTTGCGGGTGCGGTCGTTTTCGCCATGAGCGCCTTCGCGGTGCAGACGCACGGCTGGGCCGGCACGCTCGCCGACCTGATCTGGGTGAGCTGCGCGCTGCTGCTCGGACTGCTGGCGCTGTCGGGCGTCCGGCCGTGGTGGATCTTCACGGGCGCGGCATTGCTGACCGCCGTGGGCCTGCTGTCGAAGGAATCGGCCATCGTGATCCCCGCCCTCGCTGCGCTGGGCTGGCTGTTCCTCGGGCGCAGCCGTGGATGGGCGTTCGCGGCGGTGGGCGCGCTGGTGCCGGCCATCGCGTACCTCGCGGTGCGCCTGCACGTGATTCTGTTCTCTCCGCGCGAGGCCGCCAATTACGCCTGGAGCTTCTCGCTCATCCCGCTGCGGTGGGCCGAGTACCAGCTGTTCACGCCAATGGCGACCCGTGCCGGCATCACCGGGCTGCTGCCGGAAGGCTTCGGCCAACCGCGCGTGTGGGTGGCAGGGGCCATCTGGCTCGCGCTGGCGTGGACGTTCTGGCGGGCCGGCGCGCGTTGGTTCTGGGCCTTCCTGCTGGTCGGCGGCGCGGCACTGGGGCCGGTGTTGATCCTGGCAGAATCGGCCAACCAGTACGGCTACGGCTTCGCCGCCGCGATCGCCGCGCTTGGCGCGGCGGCATGGGCGCACGTGGGGCGCGCGGGCCGAATCGTGCTGGTGCTGTGCGCGCTGCTGAGCGTGTGGCATGGCGTGAACGTGATGCGTCGCATGCATGAAGTCGGCACGATCCAGTCGCGATTCTCGCCTGCGGTGGCAACGGCGCTGTCGAAGGCATCGCAGTACCCGGTGCGCATTCGTGCCGCTGATCCGGGCCAGCACTGGATCTATCTGCGTTTCACCTTCCACATTCCCCAGTACCACGGCGTGCCGATCGGCGATCGCGTGCAACTGGTCGGATCCGATGCGCCGGCCGATTACATCATCGCGAAGGACGGCACGCTGTCCCCGGCGAAGTAACGCCACGGACCCGACGCCCGGATCTGGCGCCCCATACGTGGCGTTACAGATCCGGGACGTGTCCGTCGGCGACGATCTTGTCGAGCCGGATCCGGTTGGCGAACAGCGAGAAGGCCAGCATCCCGGCCAGGCCATTGGCGCGGGCGACCCACTGCGGCAGCCAGCGCGCGGGCTTGAGCACGCCGGCGGCGAACAGCGGCTCGAAGCG
>Ga0102589_1005167_pt1 | contig 11609 bp, 11 predicted proteins | sample AraplaMF_Col_mLB_FD_76858 | JGI IMG/M metagenome (GOLD analysis project Ga0102589, IMG submission 76858) | Arabidopsis root microbial communities from the University of North Carolina, USA - plate scrape MF_Col_mLB | ecosystem: Host-associated > Plants > Roots > Endosphere | place: USA... | reverse complement strand
CGCCTGTCACAAGCAAACGATAGAAAATTGGCCCATAAATGAGATCAGTGCATATGTCAATGTCGAGACTTTCTTTCAATTCCCCGCGTTGAATCCCTTTCTCTAAAAGACCCCTTGCCTCAAGTCGGCGGGGACGGAAAAATCGAGCTCGATAGGCCTCCGCCAACCCTGAATCAAACTGCCCTTCGCCTAATAATTCCGTAATGATGGTTCCCTCGCGACTCGTCAAAAACCTGGCTAAATTCGTGGCGTGTATTTGAATATCATGAAATGTCGAACCCGTATCAGGCACGGGCAATCTGGCCGTGGCGGCATATAGGAAGCTATCCATGACCACGGCAGCCTTGTTAGGCCACCATTTATAAATCGTGGCCTTGCTAACTTGGGCACGATCGGCAATTTTATCAACTGTGACGGCTTGAAAGCCATTTTCCAACAATAGCTCATAAGATGCGGAAAGGATAGACTTTTGCGCTTCTACATTACGAGGCCTGCCTCTCTTGCCATTCATCGTACTATCCCCTTTCGTCAATACATAACAGATAAAAACAAACTATACGTTCAGTATACCAATTATGAATAAAAAATAAAGTTGAAACCACCTATTTACAAAACTATACGTTCAGTATATTATCTTGTTATATAATTTATATACTATACGTTCAGTATTTAATAATACGAAGAAGGAGGAACGAACACGAGGAGAAATTCGCATGGAATTGTAATTGCCGTGAAGTAATGAAGTTCTCTAACTTTAGAGAATGATAATTTTGTATAAGGGGTTGCCTAAAATGACTACTGTAAAAGAACAAACAATCGAGAAAAATATCCCGACATGGTTAACCATACTTCTGGCTGCCGCATGCGGTATTATTGTGGCTAATCTTTACTATGCGCAGCCTTTGATCGGGGTAATCAGCTCTTCAATCGGCCTGTCTGCAACCAGTGCTGGCTTTATCGTGACAATAGCACAGATTGGTTACGTCGTCGGCTTGCTATTTGTCGTACCTATGGGAGATATTGTTGAGAATCGAAGGCTGATTGTCATATCTTTACTTCTCACAGCGGTTGCCCTTGCCATCACTGCAGTATCGAAGCAAGCTGTGCTGTTCTTAGCCGCTTCGTTTGTAATTGGTATAGGATCGGTCGCTGCCCAAGTACTCGTTCCTTTTGCGTCATACCTTGCATCCGAATCCTCACGTGGCCGTGTTGTCGGCAATATCATGAGTGGTTTGTTACTGGGAATTATGCTCGCACGTCCTTTGTCGAGCCTGGTCGCTGACTTCTTTGGATGGCATGCCGTATTCGCTTTGTCTGCCGCAGCTGTTTTTATTTTGGCAATCGTACTGTCGAAGGTGTTGTCTACAAGAAGGCCTTCGACAGACACACACTATACAGCTCTACTCGGTTCGATGTGGCACTTGCTGCGAACAACCCCGATCTTACGCCGCCGGGCTGCTTACCATGCATGTGTGTTTGCAACGTTTAGCTTATTTTGGACAACAGTTCCTTTATTGTTATCTAGCGAGGCTTTTCATTTTTCTCAGAAAGGCATCGCATTGTTCGCGCTTGTAGGCGTCGCAGGTGCAGTAGCTGCGCCTGTGGCTGGGCGCTTGGCCGACCGCGGCTGGACTAAACCTGCTACAGGGATTGCGCTCGCTACGGTCGTCATTTCTGTTTTGTTACCGCTGATGATCCGTAGTAGTTCACCCATCGGCATTGCTGTTCTCGTCGTTGCAGCCATATTATTGGACGCCGGTGTATCCGCAAATCTTGTGCTCGGACAACGCGCGCTCTTCTCGTTGAGTCCGGAAATTCGCAGTCGTCTGAATGGACTTTTCATGGCTATTTTCTTTTTTGGTGGTGCCATCGGATCCGCAATTGGGGGGTGGATATACGCCACGGGCGGATGGAGTGCCGCGTTATGGATTGGAATAGCTTTCCCGATCATTGCCATACTTTATTTTGCCACAGAGAAGAAGTGATTCTATGCGTCGTCCTGTTTTTTCATTTTATTCATGTGAGCAAATGAACTTTCAGGATAGGCTGCACGTATTATAGCTATTCTACTAGAAGAGCGTATGGGCACAGATACGATCCTATTAAAGCTCAGAAGCCGCATTGAAAGGGTGAAGGGAATTGCTAACAATAAAACATTTTTCCAAGTGTTATAAGGGTGGCAAAAAGGCAGTAGACGACTTGAATTTAGTCATCGAGCCTGGCGATATCTACGGCTTTATCGGACATAACGGTGCAGGAAAAACAACAACCATCCGAGCAGTAGTCGGTGTTCTTGACTTTGAAGAAGGGGATATTGAAATTGATGGCATTTCGATTAAAAGAGATCCAGTAGCCTGCAAAGCAATTACCGCGTATATTCCTGATAACCCGGATCTATACGAGCACCTTACCGGCATACAGTACTTGAATTTTATTGGCGATCTCTTTAGCGTATCCAAGGCTGATCGTGAGTCACTCATTAAAAAATATGGCGATGACTTTCAGATTACTGCCTACTTCGGAGATTTGATCTCTTCGTATTCTCATGGCATGAAGCAGAAGCTTGCCATCATCTCTGCTCTCATCCATAGACCAAAGCTGCTAGTGCTGGATGAGCCCTTTGTGGGACTTGATCCAAAGGCTGCTCACATGTTAAAGACGATCATGGCCGATCTATGCAGTAATGGCAGTGCAATTTTCTTCTCAACCCATGTACTGGATGTGGCAGAAAAGCTCTGCAATAAGATCGCGATCATTAAAGCGGGGAAATTAATAACGCATGGCAAGACAGAAGAAGTAAAAGGGGACAACAGCCTTGAAAATGTGTTCCTGGAGTTGATCGATCATGATTAATATATGGAGATTAACGAAGATACAGCTGCTTTCTTCATTTGGCTTGAATAAAGCATTGCATACGCACGATGTTAAGGAAAGACGCAGATTACTCCTGCTGAGCATCGTTATTCTGATTAGTGTGGTCATGGTTGGAGTGGTCTCGTTCGGATACAGCTTCATGATGGCACTGACCTTTGAACAAATAGGCCGGATGGATCTCTTGCTTGCCATTATGATGGCTGTAGCTTCGGTTATCGGGTTCTTCACAACGATCTATAAGGCAAGCGGGGTATTATTTAGCTTTAAGGACTACGATTTGGTGATGTCGTTGCCTATTAAAACCAGCCATGTTGTAGCGAGTCGTGTTCTTCAGCTTTATGTGCTGAATTTATTTTTTACTTTGATGGTGATGCTGCCGGCTGGTGTGGTTTATGCGATCAAAGTGAATCCTGGAGTGTTCTATTATCTGTTGTATCTCACGACGCTCTTATTTATTCCGTTAATACCCATCATTGCTGCAACGATCATTGGCTCACTAATTAGCTGGATCTCCTCTCGGTTCAAAGGGAGTCAGGTGATCAGCCTCATCTTAACCTTTGCAGTCATCATTGCAGTTATGTTTGGTTCGTTTCGTATGAATGGAAGTGTGCAGATACTTTCGGATATGGGTACACAACTGGCAGATATGATATTCAAGCTATATCCACTTACGTCCATATATGTAGATGCTGTCTGCTCGTATCAGATGGGTTCGTTTCTCTTATTTATTGTGATATCGGTTCTTGCATTTATGCTGTTTACCATTGTGCTTGGCACAAGATTTAAAGCTATATATACAGGAATAACCACCTCTCATGCCAGCAGCAAATATCAAATGAAGCCGCTAGAAGCAGCATCACCTTTTCTTGCACTTTATAGGAAGGAGCTGCGTCGATATATTAGTTCTTCCTTATATGTGTTGAATACGAGTATTGGCATGATTCTTTTGCTCGCGATGTCGATTTCCTTGCTGTTCATAAGTTCGGAGAAACTCGGACAACTGGTTGAAATCCCGCAACTTTCTACTTATCTAAGCAAACTGGCGCCACTGGTCGTTTCTATGTTTGTAACGTTAAGTTGCACAACGTCAAGTTCCATTTCACTTGAAGGCAAAAATATATGGATTTTAAAAAGCTCACCCGTCCCGAAACAAACCATACTGCTTAGCAAAATTGCGGTGAATCTTACGGTTACCATACCTATCCTGATTGTTAGTTATGTGCTGCTTATGATATCCTTGCGCACGGGATGGATTGAAAGCTTGCTATTGCTTGCTATCCCTATGATTTATGCCTGTTATTCAGCGATGATGGGCGTGCTTGTCAACTTGAAATTTCCTAATCTGGAATGGACAAGTGAAGTTACGGCAATCAAACAAAGTGCATCGGTCATTGTGGCCATGCTTATAGGCTTCATCAGTCTAGTCATTCCATTTGCATTAGTTCTTCTTCTGTCCCATGTAAATGGCAATCTGATCTTGTTAGGGATTGGACTGATCATGATAGCGGTGTGCAGCGTGATTTTTAGATATATCCGGACGAAAGGGGAGCAGTTGTTTCAGACGCTTTAACCATCAGCGTAAAAAGCGGAGGGGGATTCTCTCTTTAAATGCAACGCAGCCAATGCTACTGCGTTGCATTTATATTCGCTGAGCTTTTCCAATCTATAGCCGCCCCGACAAAATGCGAATCACCTTTTCCATATGGTTCAGTTCATCCAGTCCGCGTTCTCCGCCTTTATTATCCAGGACCTGCTGAACCAATTGCTTCAATTCGAGCAGATCCTCTGTTTCCCAGACAATTTCCTTCAGACCGCTCAATTCCTCGTACCGCGTCTTGCCGCCCTCGATATAGGCGCATACCATCTCAGCCAGAGCAATGGCTGTATTATCGTAAAGGAACTCCTCCTCTTCTGGATCCTCCAGTAGCGGCAAATTTTTTTAAGTATTTTTTTAAGCGATAATCAAATTCAGTACTAACAATTGGATATTTTTATGATATGATATATGAATAGTTCTCAAGATGAAGGAAATCGTGATTTTTTGCTGTGAAGATGCTTTTTTCAAGTCGTTGGTGAGCATGGCGAACCAAAGCCACAACCCTTACAAGTACCTGGGTTAAGGCCTTGGTTTTTGTGTTATTCCTAGGGTTTTGTGTCATTACCTAAAATTTATCGGTTTTTTATAGCGTGTAACTATCATATAATAGTAAATATCTTAATCTATTAATATTAGTGAGCCTAAACAGGCAGGAGCGCCTACATCATTTCTTTCAAATACTAGCGTGTAAGGACGGTAAACATGAGCGACAGACAAACCGAAACAGACGTTATTTTAATTGGTGCCGGGATCATGAGTGCGACTTTGGGGACAATGCTGAAAGAATTAGTACCGGACTGGAAAATTACAGTGTTTGAGAAGCTTGCAAGTTCAGGAGAGGAAAGCTCTAACGAATGGAATAATGCAGGAACAGGGCATGCTGCACTGTGCGAGCTTAACTACACGGACGAAAAACCGGATGGATCGATAGATATCAGCAAAGCTGTAAAGGTTAATGAACAGTTTCAAGATTCCATGCAGTTTTGGTCTTATCTTGTACACAGCAATCTGATTCGTAATCCGCAAGACTTTATCATGCCGTTGTCCCATATGAGTTTAGTACAAGGGGAACAGAATGTAGCTTTTTTGAAAAAACGTTTTGAAGCGATGTCAGCCAATCCTCTGTTTCCAGGAATGGAATTTTCCGATGACCCGAAAAAACTGATGGAATGGATTCCGCTTATTATGAAAGACCGTGCACTGAACGAACCGATCGCGGCAACAAAAATTGACTCGGGCACGGATGTTAACTTTGGCGCTTTAACGCGCATGTTGTTCGACCATCTAAAGAGTAAAAACGTCGGTATCCATTACAAGCATAGCGTAGATGATATTAATCGTACTAGCGATGGCTTGTGGGAATTGAAAGTACGGAATGATAACGGTAAAGTCGAACGCCATACTGCAAAATTCGTCTTTATCGGCGGCGGGGGCGGGAGTCTTCCTTTGCTTCAAAAATCCGGTATTCCTGAAGGAAAACATGTTGGTGGATTCCCGATCAGTGGACTATTTATGGTGTGTAATAATCCGGAAGTGGTGGCACAGCATCATGCCAAAGTTTACGGCAAAGCTAAGGTTGGCGCACCTCCAATGTCTGTTCCGCATCTGGATACCCGATTTATCGATAATAAAAAATCGTTGCTCTTTGGACCGTTTGCCGGCTTCTCGCCAAAGTTCTTAAAAACCGGTTCCATGTTCGATTTGTTAGGTTCGGTGAAACCGAATAATGTTACAACGATGCTCGCCGCAGGTGCCAAGAACCTCTCATTGACAAAATATTTAATCCAGCAAGTGATGCTATCGAAAGAAAAGCGGATGGAAGAGCTACGAGAGTTTATCCCGAACGCCAAAAGCGAGGACTGGGATTTGCTAGTCGCAGGCCAGCGTGTGCAAATTATTAAAGATACGGCTGCCGGCAAAGGAACGCTTCAATTTGGTACGGAAGTGATTAGTGCCGAAGATGGCTCGATCGCTGCATTGCTCGGCGCCTCTCCGGGTGCTTCTACCGCCGTATCCGTCATGCTTGAAGTCATCAAAAAATGCTTCCCGCAGCATATCAAGGCGTGGGAGCCGAAAATAAAAGAAATGATTCCTTCTTATGGCGTGTCCCTGTTGAAAAACCCAGAGCTTATCCACCAAATTCATACTTCAACAGCACAGACGCTTGGTCTAAACAAAGAACTGCAGCCCGTCAGGTAGACGGGACTAAGAATAAATAATGAGCTAAGCAGCGGCCTTCGTCCTGAATCCTATGGGACTAAGGCCTTTTAGCGCAACAGCGTGAAGAAAGGAATGAACCATGAAAGAAATATTGTTCGAGTACATGACGAGATTGACATCCTTGAACGAAGAAGAACAACAGGCGATCGTTGAAGATATCCTGATTGAGGAATACAAAAAGGGAACAGTGCTCCTTCGACAAGGAGATGTCCCCACGAAATGTTATTTTGTGCTAAAGGGATGCGTAAGGCAGTATTCAATTAATGAAGCGGGAAAAGAGGTCACCTCCAATTTCTACACGGAGGAGCAAGCCATCGCGATCTCCAATTCTTATAAACGAGATAAGTCATCCAAGTACACATTAACGTGTCTTGAAGACGCGGTATTGGTCGTTGGCGATCTAGCGATCGAAGATGACATGTATAATAAATACGATCAATTGGAATCCATGATACGCAAGATGATCGAGGAAAAGTTCGGTCAAGTACAGGGTGAATACGCTGCATTTATCGCTTCTACACCTGAAGAACGCTTCAAGTCACTATTACTGAAACGGCCCCATTTAATCGATCGCGTGCCTCAACATCAATTGGCAAGTTATCTCGGCATTACCCCCGAGTCATTAAGTAGAATTAAGAAGCGAGTCCATACAGATAATCATGAAGCAGATATTTAGGCCGTTATCGAGACTTTCCCGCCTTTGAACAGCAGCCATAACCCAAAGCCCAATTCTCCTACAATCATTGGCACAGTAAATATAAATTTAAGTACGGTAATGACCCCATCGAATTGTGGGAGAAACGCGTTGCATAGGTGAATGATTATATAGCCTATACCAGAAATCAACAATAAGATACTAATGATTCTAGGTATGCCGTTGGATCTGACAGCCACCCCACCCACAATGAGCAAGTGCCCGCCAAAAACAATTAAACCAATCGACCACATGGATTCAAAAGCATTTAAATACAGCATGACTTGTGCTTGAAGCTGATCGGATATCGCTAAAGGGTCAGCACTGTTCGCGAGCAGCCATACAAATAGTAAATTCAATATGGCTATTCCCAATATCGCTGTATAGGTCAGACGGAACCATGCACCGAGCAGTGAAAGGCTGTTGTTCATTGGCTTCAGGAACATATAGAATGCCCAAGTAACCACGATGTCACTAATCAGGATGATGACCCAACCGAAGATTTCAGCTTTGAAAAGCGTGCTTGATGACATGAGGTTATGGAATGTGTCGCTGGCATCTCCTTGCACCACAAGGCTTGCATGGACATAGCCATACGAAAAAAATGAAGCAAGTGTCATAATGATAAGCGATATGCCCGCAATCAGAGCAGGTTGTCGCTGATCCGTTCGTTGTATTCCTGTGGTAACCATCCAAATAACCCCCTAGATGTTCTGTGTTAATCTCATTGTAATCGGAGGGTTATAACGGTTCATTGACTTAAATCAAGGGACATTCGTATTTGGAGGTAGTAATTGAATCATCGCCTTGAATAAGGGCCATCTCAACGGATCAGAGTGGAGGGATAACGAATAATGAATCATATTCCATGTATCATTTTAGTAACCGGTATTATGGCCAGCGGTAAATCGACAGTTGCGCAACTTCTGGCAGAACATTTCGATAAATCAGTACATCTTAGGGGGGACGTATTTCGTAAAATGATTGTGAATGATCGTAAGGAGGTTCATCCGGATGCAGACAAAGATGAGCTTAACCAACTTCGACTCCGCTATCGACTTGCTGCTCAAGCTGCAGAAACTTACGTGAAGGATGGGTTCACAGTCATTGTACAGGATGTAGTTGTTGGCCCTATGTTGAATGATTTCATTTCATACATTTCTTATCGTCCGTTCTATGTGGTTGTTCTATGCCCTGATCCCGACGTCGTCGCGCAAAGGGAAGCAGAACGGGCTAAAACAGGATATGGGATATGGAGCGTATCTGCACTGGATAACGTTCTCCGGCAAGAGACACCACGTACTGGAATGTGGTTAGATTCATCGAAATTAACTGCAGAAGAAACCATCGATGAAATAATAATGCGAGTGGAGAAAGAAGCGCTCGTATAGAATATCGAATTGGTAGGATAATCTTGCCGTTACAGACAGCAGATTTGTTCTGTTCGTTTGTACGCGCTCTTCCGTGTATGAAGTGATGAAGACTACTGAAATCGAAGGGAGTTTATGAAGATGAAAATCAAAAATCGAATCGACACTTGCTTCATTTATCTAAAAGATCTAAAGAAGGCAAAAGCATGGTACAAGATGGTATTCCCGTTTGAAGTGGAAGCGGAGGGAGATGACTTCCTCTCGCTCAAAATGGAAGGAACGGGTTTGCTATTGCTGCAAACACATCACAAGGAGATTACTCCACTGCCATATTCGGTCTTTTTCTTTGAAACATCGGATATAGATCAAGTGTTCCAGGAGTTAACCCAAAAGGGTGTGAAAACAGATGGGATTGAGGCGTTTCCAGACGGGATGCGCGGTTGCCATGTCTACGACCCTGAAGGTAATATGCTGCTTATCTGCACGTCTCATAACGTTTAAATAGTCTCTCAGCATTCGCCGAGACAGATGAGATTAGGGTTTCCCCTTTCCCCAAAAACGTGCCTAACGTTCCAACCAGCGGGCGAAAATTGACTAAGCACGAATCTGGTCGGTACGTTCGACGATGCTTAATTGGCGAAGTCTACCTTTTTTAATATGGCATCAGCCATTACCTCTCTAGAAGCCGCGACTTGAAAACAACGATCCAACAATCAAAGACAACGTTTGCTTGTAAACGGCATGAGCGGATTGCACATCACCCAAATGTCCACCCATGTAGAGATGGATAACGCCGTGAAGCGACGCCCAGAAGATACGGACGACGGTTTCCGTGTCATGCGGACCGGTAATCAGTCCCTGCTCTTGCGCATTGCCGATTACCGTCAACAATTGCCGCATGGCTGTCACGGTACCGTTCATGCTCTCCTCGTCCGGCTTAAAATCTGCGAAGGCTCCTCCGAACATCAGCTTGTAATAGCTGGAGTAACGCTGTCCGAATTGCCAGAAGGTTTCGCCTAAATGGAGCAGCTGCTGTGCAGGATCGTCAGTGTGCGGCGTTCCCTCGAGTTCGTTGGCGAGAAGCTTGCAGCCGTCGAGATACAACTGCTGAGCCAGCCCCTCTTTATTGACAAACAGACTATATATGATTTTGGTCGAGCAATCCATCTTCTGCGCAACTTTACGGACTGTCACGGCTTCAGGACCCTCATCGTGCAAAATCGTTGCCGCAGCATCGACGACGAGCTTGCGGAGATTTTCAATATTTTGGAGGCGAGCCTCCTGATATGTTTTCAACTTTCGTGTATTTGCAGCGGAGGGACTATTTCGGTCGGTCATCGCTATCACCCTCTATTCATACGTTTTCGATAAGAAACAAAGTTTCCGACTCTTAACAGGAATTTTAAATCGTTGTCGGACCGTTGTCAATGCGACGTGGGATGCTTAGAACCAGCGATTCAAAAAACGATCTTGACATTCTAAAAAAGCAAGATTACAATGAATCCAAATAGAAACAGTGTTACCGAAACGTGCGACAACTCTTGACTCTTATGGGAGTCAGGATTTATTTTTAACGATCTGGTAACAGTGTTTCCTTATAAAAACAATGGATTAGATGGGAGAGTTGTAATATGAACATTCAAGGAAAATGGGCGCTTGTCACGGGAGCTTCTTCCGGCATCGGAGAGCAGTTCGCCCGGCAATTAGCCAAAGAGGGCGGCCACCTCGTACTCGTAGCCCGATCGAAGAACAAGCTGGAGAGCCTGGCATCGGAGCTTAGAAAGAAGCATGGCGTCAAGGTCGAGGTGATTCCTGCCGATCTTGGCAAAGAGGGTGCACCAGGCGATTTGTATCGGCAATGTCAGCTTCTGAATTTGGAGATCGAACTACTGGTCAACAACGCAGGCTTTGCCACGCACGGTTTATTTGAACAAGTGTCAGGCGTGCGCCAGCATGAGGAAGTCATGCTCAATGTTGCCGCTGTTGTAGATATGACGCACTTGTTCCTGCCGGATATGTTGTGTAGAAACTCCGGGGCCGTTATCAATGTCGCATCGACCGCCGGATTTCAGCCCCTTCCCTATATGGCCGTATACGGAGCAACGAAAGCCTTCGTCTTGTCGTTTACCCAAGCCTTGTGGTGGGAAAACCGCAACAGTGGCGTCCAATTTTTCACGCTTTGTCCCGGAGCCACGGACACCGGCTTCTTCAACGTCGTAGGTGCGGAAGAAGCCGCCGTCGGTAAGAAAGACACACCGGAGCGAGTAGTGGAAGTTGCGCTTCGGGCATTGAAGGACGGGAAGCTGTATGTCGTTCCGGGTACACAGAATTATATAGGTACGCAGATCGGACGATTCATGACGAGGAAACAGGGACTTCGTCTCGTTGGCGGCATGCTTCGTCCACGCGACGGCTCCGCCAACAATAAGAAGTCGGCCGGTCCGTCCGATCTTGCAGGATGGATGCTCGAGGAGGTGCACTGAAGGCTAAATCAGCAAATATTTCAGCTAATGCTTCTGTCCATCAACCCATCCGGGAAAGCTGGCACATTCAATTCGAGAAGGCAGAATAAACTTTAGATACACTGAAATTGATTAAAATATTTTATAAAAATTGAACTGGAATATTCTGAATAGTAATCTATTTTGATCAATCTTTTTTCAAAATAGATTCTTTTTATTTATCGTAAAATGTGGGTTTGCTAGATATCTTTGATTAAACTTTATTTAAAAGCTACATCTCGAAAGAGGGTGGAGTTTGAGAATTACTAGTAGGATAAAGAGGTGGAAGTACATCGAGTAACCAATTGTACGAACGGGGCAGGATAGTTAGAGAGTGCTGTTTAACCTCTGTT
>Ga0102589_1005166_pt1 | contig 11613 bp, 8 predicted proteins | sample AraplaMF_Col_mLB_FD_76858 | JGI IMG/M metagenome (GOLD analysis project Ga0102589, IMG submission 76858) | Arabidopsis root microbial communities from the University of North Carolina, USA - plate scrape MF_Col_mLB | ecosystem: Host-associated > Plants > Roots > Endosphere | place: USA... | reverse complement strand
GTGATAAATATAGTGTAAGCGAGCCAACTACATATTCGTGAATACATTCGTTTTGCATAATAGCTTCCAAAACTCGTGAAAAACAATAGTCCTCCTAAATAAAATGACAATTCAAGAGGAATTTTTTTCATAATACCTGCAATGGGGAACAGGAAGCTGAGTACCATTAAAAGCACATCAAGTTTCTTCAAAACTCTCATCCCTTTCAGTTTTCTATCTTTCTTCTATATAACAAAGCAAATTTTTTGTTTTTTAGCGTATTCCTCACTTCCACCAAATTATAGTGTATATGCATGCAAATAATAACATTCCTAAAAAACATCTTAATCCTACTTGTACCAAAAAGTAAACAAAAAAAACAAAACTATAATTGACAATAGAGATCTAGATTTGTATAAAGAAATGACAAATCCCGCTATTTGTAAATTAGCGGGATTATCAAATTATCCTATTGTATATTTAACGGACTTTCGCATCTTCAAACGTGTGATGGACAAGAGCTCAACAACTTGGATATACCTTTTTATATGATTATATCCCCCCCTCACAACGCAGCCGCTTTACACAATAGAATTTATTATTTCTCATTCACTCCCAAAGCCCCACGCGCCATCTCCATATGTGCCTCTTCCTTTGTCTGTAGTGCAAACAATCCAATCATGACCGGATAAGCAGCGCCAAGTTCGATAATATGTTCAAGCATTCTCGGCCAAACTTTTCCTCCTGCTTTTTCATATTCGTTTAATAATACTTTCAAATTGTCCTCTCCAAAGATTGTGAGATACAGAGTAAAGTCAGTAGCGGGATCTGTCACTTTCGCTTCTGTCCAATCTAGCAGGCCTGTTACTTTGGTATTTTCATCAACTAAAATATGCGGTGGATGTAGATCACCATGAACAAATGCAGAGTACTTTGGCCAATACGATTCATCCGCAAGCCATTTTTGCCAACGCTCCCATAGTTCGGCTGAAACACCAAGTTGTGATTTTATTTGATGCATTCTATCTACTAACAATCGCTTTGCTTCAGCAGGTTGAAGAACTTCAAGTCCATGTTTAGTAGCCTCAACATGATTAATTGAATGCAACGCAACAAGTGATTCGGCTAACGATCGAATAAACGTCATAGAAGGGGGATTATTTTGAATGTGCCACACATAATTTTGTATTTCTAAATCAATAACAGCAGCAGGATTCCCCTTTACTAATGGATAAGCAATTAATTCTGATGTGTTGATTTTCCAATTTGGTACTGCAACAGGTACATATTTTTGAACAAGCTCAAGTATTTTCCCTTCTAATGCCCCTCTTTCAATGACATCAGGTCTTCTCGGTTTCCGAAGAACCCATGAAGCGCCCTTCTCATCAGTAGCAAATACAACTTGAAAGTCCATTCCTGATTCATTTAATTCAGCGCTTTCTTTATTCAATGGTAAACCATTTTTTTCAGCGATTTTTAAAATTTCTTCTATACTTTTCTGTTCATTTGCATTTGTCATCTTTAAACACCCCTTTAAAATTCTTCATATAAGCACAAAAAACATAAGCTGATTACCTGTACTTTGAGTAAACGGAATAATTTATCACAAATAAACTGAAAAAATCCCCTTTTAAAATAATGATCTTCTCAGTCTTATGAATGGTCTTTGGATAAAATGAAATATTTTATGAGTCACACCTTATCACTTAAAACACCTCATCAGAAAAATAGAAGCGATTATGAATCATATGACATTATTTATTATATTTGTAAAGACACCAAAAAGAGCGCAGTTTTGCTCCGCTCTCTTTTTGCGTATCACCCAAATAGGGGTTACCTTAAAAATAGGCAGACCAATCCCGATTACCCTGCACACAGGCAGAGCCTTCAATTAGCGGCTCAAAGTATGAAATCGGAATCTGAAAAATGCCATTAGGTAAATCCCTCCGTTCTTTATAGTTGCTTACATCATACTATGATTATATGTGTTTCACAATGAAAAATGATTTTATCTTAAATGTAACAAATCGTTATTAAATGATAATGTCCCTATTTTCATTTGGCTCTTCCTTGCACCCAAGTAGCAATGTCATTTATAACATACTCAGGGATATTGGTAGGACTATTATATTCATCCGGTTTACTTAATTCCCCATCACCTTCTGTAAAGAAGTGATTTAACTTTGGATATAGTCGATAATCTACGTTATCTCGCTCTTTTAATTGTTCTTTCCAAAGAGGAATTTCGATTTTTGATTGAACTTGATAGTCTCTTTCTCCCTGAATAATAAGAAGAGGTGTCTTTTGTTCTTTGGACATTTCCGCTGCCTTAATTTTACGAATAGAATCCCAAAATACAGGTGATCCTAAATAAAAATCTTTTGGAGGATTCTGACTAGAGAAGTTAGGATCATTTAATAATTTAAATTGCTCTTTGTAAAATTTATATTCTTCAGGTTTCATTCTTCCAATAGAAAAAAGATAATCAAATTGATCTAAAACAACATCTTGGATTGTACGAGCTGGTCCTCCCATTACAATCGCCCCAGCAATATTTTGATTTTGGTCTTTTTCGATCATTTGCGGAACCATCATTCCACCTTGACTATGACCAAGAATATAAATTTGATTCTTGTCTATCATAGGTTCATTTTGAAGAAAACGAGTGGCAAGAAGTGCATCGTCCGTTGTCTCTTTATCAACTGTATAAAAAGGACTAAATTGCGTCTTCAATCCATGTTCATAGGTTCGTTTGTTATAGCGAAGGACAGCAATTCCTTTTGAAGCAAGACCTTCAGCTAAATCGCGAAATGGTTTTAAAGCAAATGCAGTTTCATCTTGATCGCTTGCTCCAGATCCTTGAACAAGGATAACCACTGGGAAAGGACCATTTCCCTTTGGAACAGACAATGTTCCTGGTAATGGAAACGCGCCACTTCCGACTACTACTTCTTTTTCAACAAATGATTCAGGCTTACTATATGATGGACGTTCTGCGACAGGACTAAACGACATGCTAAATTGAAAATCATCTATTTTTCCAGATGGATCTAATTTAATTAGTAAAGGCACAGTAAATTGTTCAAAAACTAATCCAATCTCTACATTTGTATGAACGGAATTTGTCTCTTTTTGTTTTACCTCTCCAATTCCAATAAAAGAACCTGCTTGTAATTGTACTGGGAGTCCCTTCCAATAACTCTCCAGCCATTTTTCAGATATTATCTTCTGTAAAGATCGAGAAGTTAAATCAAATGCAGATTTATAATTTTCAGCATGCATATCACGAATAAATGTAAGAGTAGTAGATATAACAGGATTTTCATCATCAACATTGTCTATTTCTTTTATATTTGTGTTTGTTTCCTTTAATGTCGAAATAAATTGGTGGTTGAACGGATTATTATATGTATTGGCATAAAAACTTGTTTTCAATACATCCATATTCCTCCCCTCATACAAACTTGAAGGACTCGCGAAATTTTTAGGTGAAATTACTTCCTCCGCATATGAAACAGAAGGAATACTTATCACACAAATTGCACTAACGAGTAAAAACTTATTTCCTATTCGTTTTCTTGTTTTCATATTTATTGATCCCTTTCCAAAATTAAATTTTTTTAATAGAACACCCCAATTATTGTAAGTGGAATAAAAAGTGTCAAAAAGATTAATAATCTTCTTTGCGATTACCCTCTAACAAGTTAAAAAGGAATTATAAACAAAATTCAATAAAAACCATCTTCTCCCTCTTTTTTATTGTGTAATTTTTTTATAATATGTAATCAATTAATCACTAAAATTAATTTTCCTAAAACATAGAATATAGATATTATTATTTTGTAAAAAAAAATGACTAAACTAAGTTAGTCATTTTTTATACTCTCGCATGCTTGATGAGAGACATATCTTTTCATTATAAACTTACATCTTCTACTTGTTCTTCCACTGGCCACTTTTCTAATGTGTAAGCCATCTCCCAAAATGAATACTCATATTGACTGCTAATTACAAAATGCTGTTTCATTCGCTTACGATCAGCTTCTGTTACTGTTTCAGCAATGGCATCTAATCTAGCGATTTGCTCTTCTACTAAAGTACGGAACCAATCAGAGCCATATGCGGAAATCCATTCTTGGTAAATTGGTTCTTCAGGTTGACATTTCTTGAGTCGCTCACCAATTTCATAATAAAGCCAATAGCAAGGCAAAATTACTGCGATAACATCCCCAATATGCCCATCATATGCAGCGCGATACATATGTGATGTATACGCATAAGCCGTCGGTGCAGGAATGAACGATTCTTTTTCTTCTTTCGTAATTCCTAGTTTTTTAGCGAAATTCTCATGCAGTGATAATTCCGCTTGATATGTATTTTGTACATGGTGCGCCATACGGGCTGTCGTTTCTAATTCAATAGCTTTTGCTGCTCCTAACGATTGGATTCTTGCAAAATGACTTAAATAATATGAATCTTGCAAAACGTAATAGCGGAAACTAGCTAAATCTAATGTGCCGTCTCCTAGTTTTGTTACAAATGGATGATTAAAACTTGCTTCCCAAATTGGATTAACTTCTTTACGTACTAACTGTGAAAATGACATGAAAGACCCTCCAATAAACATTTTAATAATAAAAATGAAACAGATTTCTTAACGAATCGCTCGTTAACGACTAGACTACAGAGATTTACTTCAAATAGGTGCACAAAAATAAAAAAGCTTTCTTTACACACACGTAAAGAAAGCGGACTGGACATCATCAATATTTTAAAAATATCATCTTCTGTCACTTCCACTTCCCTACGCTGGTATTACCCAGATCAGGTCCTAAGAGTTTCAAAAATATTCTTTGATCTCAGCCTATAAAAGGCCCCCCTAGTGGATAGATATTAACTATTTAGTTTGATATTTATCATAACATAATTCATATAGCTGTCAAATATTATTTGATAGTTCAAACTTCATAAAATATAATTTTTACAAAATACTATTTATCCATTCCTACTAACTGTTCAATTTGCTCTTTAACATTTGAATCACAAACACCACCGTGATAACAAATTATCCTCTCAATATCAAACTCTAAAAATCTTCTAAGTGATTCTGTAGCTGTTTCCATATCTGGTGTCGTATGTGGAACTGGCCCTTTTAGTTTTCCTTCAACACATACCATCGCGTCACCTGCAATTAATGTCTTATACTTTTCACTATATAAACTAATATGCCCCGGAGTATGTCCTGGTGTATGAATCACTTCAATGCCTCCGAGAAATGGAAGTCTTTGTCCATCTTCTAAGGTTTGATTTACTTTTGCTGTTGGAGGATTTTTATATAAAGCTTGCACAACATCTGGAAGTGCCGCCCATTTTTCTTCACTCATTTTATTTGGATCTCCTTTAATAAGCGGTAACTGTCCTTCAATATAAGGTTTGTCTAATCCATGGGCGTACACTTCAATAGAATAATCTGCCTTCTGCTGTATTTCAGGAAGACTTCCAATATGGTCTATATCTTGATGAGTTAAAATAACTGCTTGTAATTGTTCAAAAGGCACACCAATACCAATCATTGCATCGCAAATCCCTTCTAATTGACCTGGCATACCAGTATCGACTAATAGAGCTTCTTTTTCATCCCAAAGTAATGTTGGATTTAATTCAAATCCTTGAATTTTCAATTTCAAAACCGCTAGACCGTTTTCTATTTTCATACTACACGTCCCCCTCGATACATAAATTAGTGAAGTTATTTCTCTTACTAAAATGTATCACCCTAAGGGTTTACTGTCAAATGTTAAAATTTTAATTATAACATGAAGATATTTATTTGTCAAGTTAATTATTATCTTTTTCATTTTAATTGAAGACTATATTTTTTCATCATACATCTTTTCGATACAAATTAATTAAATCTTTCAAAGCCGCTGCCGCTGCTCCTCTTGGGCTTGAAGCCCCTCCGGTTGAAGTAACTTTCCCCATCGTATCAGTATGAAAAATGATTCCTTTTTCTGTTCCATTGACATGAGCCAATGGATGCCCTTTCTCTATTTCACGTGGGCATACTTCAAGTTTAAGATTTCCTGAATGATCTTTATATGCTGTTGCAATTAGTTTTAGAGATTTACCTTGTTCTTTTGCTTTCTCTATATCTTGTTTTGTAACATCCTCTATACCTTTTATAGATATACAATTCAATGAACATTCTGCTTGCAGCAAACTATTTGCCAATAATAAAAGTTTACATGCACTATCCATTCCACTTACATCTAATGAGGGGTTTGTTTCAGCTATCCCTTTGTGCTGCGCTTGATGCAATGCTTCCTGGAATGTTACATCTTCTTCATACATTTTTGTAAGAATATAATTTGTTGTTCCATTTAAAATACCTTCTATACTTTCAATTTGACATCCTGCTAAACTGAATTGTCCAATATCTAATGTAGGGAGTGCAGCAGCAGTTGCGCCGCTATAACAGATACGTACGTTTGCGAGTTTTGCCTTTTCTTTTATTTCTTTCCATGCGTTAACAAGTGCTCCTTTCGAAATAGCTACTACATCCATATGGTTTTCAATCGCTGTTTCAATGTATGTTCTTCCTGGTTCACCAGTTTGAAGATTAGTTGGTGTCGATTCAATTAATACAGTACCAAAAGGAAACTTTTCACTTTTATCAAGTGGATAGTGTTTGGTATACTTCTCTAATACATGAGAACCAGTACCATAAGTTAATAATTCTTTAATATGTAAACCTTTGTCATTATAAAGATTGACTGTACTCCCAATAATTCCAGTAAAAACAAGTTCGATGCCGTACATCTCTTTTATATATGAAGCTTTCTCAAATACCAATCTTACAAACTCTTTTCCAACAGTTCCATATCCAGATATCACCACGTTAACTCTCATATCATCACCTCGGACTATCATGCTATTTTAATGTTAACTCCATTATACTTCGAAAGTACAATACAATTCACGAAGTAAAAACTCCCTCAGAATAATCTGAGAGAGTTTTTATATTTCGATATAAATAGGAATTCAGTCCCCCCGCTATTCGTAGACAGTAAGACCCCCAATGATTACAGTTTTACTTTATTTTGGTAAATTGGATAACTTTTCAGCGATTGTTCGGTAAAAAGCATTAATATCAGAAAACCCTAATGAGTCCGAAACACTTAGTCCAACCATATCAAGGTGATCCCAGTTTTGTTTTGTCTCAATATGGTTCCATTTTCCAAGCTCTGGTGTGTCATTATTATTTATAATCGTATCAGTTGATGGTCCCACCATTGAACTTGTATTCACTACACCATCATTTTGCCACCAAGATGAATCGATGAATGGACGATTCTGTTCGTATCTTGCATATGCCCCTAAGAAAATTGCATTTCCCATTAGTGTCTTATTCATTGTAATGTGCGGAAAATGGATTCCCGTTATAGGTGCGGCTTGTGTTGCATGTCCGCTGTAAGAGAAATAATATACATCTGGTTGCGCTTTTACCCAGTCATTTAATTCCTTCGCTCCATCTGTACTTAAATCCCATTGACTTATATCTTTCGTATCCTTCAAAATGGAACTATTTAAGACACGGTTTGAATATTGATAAAATGACTCCCCAGCTTTCTTTTTAATTCCCCATTGATCCAATTTAAAGTCGTATAGTGATAGATTGTTATTTTCTCCGATTCCAGCAGTTGCGACGAGTAATTGCTTTACAGCTGGTAGAAGTAAACTTCCATCTGCAAGGGTTGTCCCGTTGTGAGGTGTTGCCAATGTCGTTACACTATGAACATATGATTTTCCGCCCTGGAACAACGGAGACACCTTCACATCTACATGCTGTTTTGCATAATCCCTCTCTTCTTGATTTCCTTCTTTTAATATTTGAACAAGTGTACGTATCGTTTGACCACCCATACTATGTCCTACTAAATGAACCTTATTTGTCTCACTCCAATTTCGGACAAACCCTGTATATGTTCTCCCATATCGATCATGTCCATGTTTCTCAGCATGAGCCGCTCCATAATCTACTGTTCCCCCATTAATTTCAGCATATAACTCACAAGCACGATCCCAGTTGCTTGATAACGGTCCAACAGCAGCGGTATGTACACTGTATCCATCTCTCTTTAAATTCTCTTGAATATCATGTACACCCCCCCAATACTTTACGCCCAATAATTCATCTCTTCCCCACCCTGTAAAGCCATGTACCAAAATAATAGGATTGTTATTTTTTTTTCCTTCTTCCGCATGTGTTGGTACTGGAATAATTACACTCGAAGCGATAAAACATAAAATTAAAAATCCCAAAAGTAATCTTTTCATTTTACATCCCCTTTTCTTATTCTATACCTCCCTAATAAAGCGTTTTCATTTCGCTCCTTTCTCTATGTAATAGAAAAAAAGATCCACAAAGATATACCAACGCAATTAGCAATGGCTATATAGTGTGGATCTCCAATTCTCTATCACAATTATTAACTTAAAGATACTGTAAACTATCTTATCTGAATTGTCTATTAATTACGAAATATTACATAGTTGATAAAGTTTTGTTGACAATTTCCTTTTCTTTTTAACCCTCATCCTCAAAAGTAACAAATTTGACCGATATTAATTTATGAAAATCTTTGACTTGTCTTTTCATCTTTAAATATTCATTCACTAATGTATTGTCTGTTGACATTTTAGGCTTTTCGTAACCTAATGATTTTTTTAAGTGAATAAGTTGTAATTTTGTTTTATTCGCTTGTATTTCTTTATATACGTCATTTCTTGCAACGATAAGATACCATTGAGATTTGTAGTCACGAGAGTTTCCAATCCAAGCATTACTTTCATATTGAACTGGTATTGTTTTGTCATTTAAGTCTATACTTTCTATATGTTCTTGATCTTCATGTGTAAATACTAACGAATGGCCTTTAGGAATGGTTGGTAATTTTTTTATTGAAATATAATCTAAGCTGTTATTTACATCATTAGTCCGAAAAATTTTATCTTTAATCATAGCTTGAGCTGTAGATTCATCTATAATCAGTACTTTATTTTCACCCATGCTGCCTGTTTTTACTTCAAATACCTCTTTTTCTTTTATATTTTCTTTGTAACGTGTAAAAATTGGTAATGTATATTGTTCGTCTCCAATCATTATTATTCCGTTTGCAGGTTGTGTATTCTCCTTAGATTTAGAACAAGCACTTAGGCTTATTATGGCTAGGACAATTAACATAAAAATCGATACCGTTTTTTTCATTACGACTCCTTTCGTTATACGAATTAGTTATCAGGTATACGCTCTAAGGTGAGACTTTATTTCTCTATAATATAATCAAGCCCTATTCATAGTACTTTTATTGATCCATTGTCTTATAAAGTTTTTGGAGGTAACGCCAACGAGTTATAAAGAAATACAAAATTTGTATACATACAAATGATATTAAGATAACGATTGAACTGTTTAAAATAGAAAAATCCACTAATTGTTGTAATGCGGTATATGCAACTGCAGTATGAATTACCGCAACGATAATTGGTAAAAAGAACATGATTAACAGCTGCCTTGTTACAACACCTTTTAGTTCTCGCTTACTTAATCCCATTTTTGAAATCATTTTATATTGTTGCTGATCCCGATCTAAATCTGTATATAAACGGAAATAAATAAAGCTCGCTGCAAATGTAAAAAAGACAATTCCCACTAAAACACTTGCCATAAGTAACAATCCGTTTGTTTGTTTCGCTTGTAACCACTGCAACGTTAAAGCAGCGAAATAATAATTACGCTCTTCACCATCTCTATCTCTATCTAGTATGTTATTTAATTGATGTGAAATTTCTTTCGTTTTCATCCAATCATCTACAACAAATCCGTAAATACGTTCTTTAGAATGTGGTACATCTTCACGGTTAATGAAAGGAATTTTATCATAAACATCATCTTGTACTGCAATTAAAATATTTTCTACTTCATGTGGTAAAACTAAATTCTTTACAGCTTTTTTTACATGAAATGTTTTCATCCAATCCCCATGAATCACTTCAATTTCTTTTTTAAATTCACCATCTTTAAACTCTTGTTTTTGTGCTATCCATCCTGGTACTAACAAAATCTCATCTTCTCTATCAAGCGCTTCCCTTTGATAACCAAGAGCTTTCGCAAGATCATTATATTCACTTAATTTCATAACAGAGACATTACTTTCTGTATATTTAGTAGAGGCAGAGCCCATTCGATAAGGAATATTTGCCTCATTAAGAGATTTCTTAATTACAGAAAGATGCTCATTTTCCATCTTGTTTTCTTCAAAACTCATATACGTAAACGTATACGGATTGGTCATTCTTGATAGTTCTTTATTTCCAAGTGCAGCAGTAGTTCCGATTGCGGTGAACGCGACTGCCGAAATAATAGATACAATAAAAAACATCGTTGCATTATCTTTCATTCGATATATCAGCTCTGAAAACGTCAATATATTTGTTTTCTTTAAAAATAAAGATTCTCGCTTTTTGGCAGCTTGCAACAGAAAAACACTGCATTGCGTATACAGAAAATAAGTACCGATTATAACCAATAACACACCTAATCCTAATAATGGAAAAGAGATAATTCTTCTAAAGTTAATATAAAGTACAATTCCATATCCCGAACTGATACTAACAAATGATAGAAGCGATAAAATAATAGAAGATTTCGGTTCAGGTTTTGGTTTTTCTTCTGCTTGAATGAGTTCCACAAGCTCTGTTACTCTTATCATTTTAAAAGTAAACAGTGATACGATTAAAAATAAGAAAATAAATGTAATAATAGTTAATAGTACTGCTTGAGTTGGAATATAGAAAGGTAGTCCATTGTTAATCATTAAAATACTCGCACTAATGAGCAGTACTAATTTTGAAAATATAAGGCCGATCATAATACCTATAAAGATTGAACCAAATCCAATTAACATATTTTCAATGAGCACTAACTTCTTTAACTGCCTCATCGACATTCCTTGCATCATTAAAATACCAAATTCTTTTTTGCGTGTTTTTAAAAATGAGCTTACTGAATATAAGATAAAGAAAAATGAAAAAACAAAAATCAAGCCCTGTGAAATTCTAAACCCAATTGTACCGAGTTCACTTATCGTTTCACTTGTCGATTTCAGCTCACCCGTTAAATTAGGATGAAATAACAAAAGTGCATACGTAAAGAAAATCATGATAGAAAATGTACTACTTAAAAAATGAGCGGCGTATGTCCGTTTATTACGAAAAACATTATTAAACGCGAATTGACGAAAAGTCATGCCTTTTCCCTCCTAACAAAGAGAGAACATCCATAATCTTTTGGTAAAAAGCTTGTCTACTTTCACCGCAGTAAATTTCATTATACAATTCACCGTCTTTAATAAAGATAACGCGACTACAATAGCTCGCTGCATATGGGTCATGAGTAACAAGCATCATCGTTGCACGTTCTTTCTTGTTCAGTTCTTCTAACATACCCATCACATCATTCGAAGACTTAGAATCTAAGTTTCCCGTAGGTTCATCCGCTAATAACAATTGTGGCTTATGAATGATTGCACGAGCAATTGCGGTTCGCTGTGCTTGACCACCTGAAATTTCATA
>Ga0102589_1005165_pt1 | contig 11613 bp, 8 predicted proteins | sample AraplaMF_Col_mLB_FD_76858 | JGI IMG/M metagenome (GOLD analysis project Ga0102589, IMG submission 76858) | Arabidopsis root microbial communities from the University of North Carolina, USA - plate scrape MF_Col_mLB | ecosystem: Host-associated > Plants > Roots > Endosphere | place: USA... | reverse complement strand
AGATATAGATGGGTTAAGATGCCGGAATTGCCAGAAGTCGAAACCGTCAGACGCGGGCTTGCCCCCACCATGGAAGGCGCGCGGATCGCCCGCCTGGAACTGCGCCGCAAGGACCTGCGATTTCCCTTTCCGGACGGTTTGGAGGCGCGGGCAACCGGTCGCGAAATCGTCGCGCTCGGTCGCCGCGCCAAATATCTGCTGATCGATCTCGATGACGGCACGACGATCATCTCGCATCTCGGCATGTCAGGTTCCTTCCGCATCGAGGCAGGACCGCTATCCGATGCTCCCGGCGAGTTTCATCATGCCCGTTCGAAGGATGAAAAGCACGACCACGCGATCTTCCACCTGGAAGGACCGAATGGCATCAGCCGCGTCATCTATAATGACCCGCGCCGCTTCGGCTTCATGGATATGGCGCAGCGCTCCGAGCTTGATCTCAATCCCTTCCTCTTCGGCCTCGGGCCGGAGCCGACCGGCAACGAACTCAGCGCTGCCTATCTGGCGGAACGATTCATGGGCAAGGCGCAGCCGCTGAAGAGCGCGCTGCTCGATCAAAAGAATATTGCCGGGCTCGGCAATATCTATGTCTGCGAGGCGCTGTGGCGCGCGCATTTGCGCCCCACCCGGGCAGCGGCGACTGTCGTCACCAAGACCGGTAAGCCGAGCAAGCAGATGGACCTCCTCGTTGCGTCGATCCGCGACGTCATCGCCGACGCCATCAAGGCGGGGGGCTCGTCCCTACGGGATCATATCCAGACGGATGGGTCTCTCGGGTATTTCCAGCACTCTTTCTCGGTCTATGATCGCGAAAGTCTACCTTGCCGCACGCCCGGTTGCGGCGGTACGGTCGCGCGCATCGTTCAGGCGGGGCGCTCGACCTTCTACTGCCCTGACTGCCAAAAATAACGGGAGGATTGTCCATGGCCTACGAAACGCTGATCGTCGAAACTCGCGGAGCGGTAGGGCTCATCACATTGAATCGCCCGCAGGCGCTGAACGCGCTGAATTCGACAGTGCTGAAGGAGCTTCTACAGGTTCATGAAGCCTTCCAGGCCGACGACGCTATTGGTGCGATCGTTTTGACTGGCTCCGAGCGCGCATTCGCCGCCGGTGCCGACATCAAGGAAATGCAGCCTCTCGGCTATGTCGATGTCTATAGCCGCGATCTGATGAGCGGCTGGGACGACGTTGCCAAGGTGCGCAAGCCTGTCATCGCTGCCGTCAGCGGCTTTGCGCTTGGCGGTGGCTGCGAACTCGCGATGATGTGTGACATCATCATCGCTTCGGAGACTGCCAAGTTCGGCCAACCCGAGATCACCCTCGGCGTCATCCCCGGCATGGGCGGCTCTCAGCGGCTGACGCGCGCCGTCGGCAGATATAAGGCCATGGATCTGATCCTCACCGGCCGGATGATGGATGCCGCCGAAGCGGAGCGCGCAGGACTCGTTTCACGTGTGGTGGCGCCCGAGCGCCTGTTGGACGAGGCGCTGGAGGCGGCCGCCAGGATTGCCTCGCTGTCGCGTCCTTCCGTTCTGATGGCCAAGGAAGCGGTCAACCGCGCCTTGGAGACGACCCTGGACGAAGGTCTGCGCTTCGAGCGCCGGCTTTTCCATAGCCTGTTTTCCACCGAAGACCAGAAAGAGGGGATGACGGCCTTCATCGAAAAGCGTAAGCCTGCCTTCAAGAACCGCTGAGCCTTGGAGAAAGGCGGCGTTTCCTTGAAAATGCGCGTTGACGTGGGTCGGCTTTAGGGTTATATGCCCGCCCACGGTTCGGGAAGCCACTCCGGTTTTCCGATTATGCTCCCGCATTGCTGTATGAAGTGGCCGCAAGGCCCGCGGTGATGACGGAGTTTGTTCGAATTCTTAGAGAGGCATCCATGGCCAATACAACTTCGGCGAAAAAAGCGACCCGCAAGATCGCCCGCCGTACCGACGTCAATAAGGCTCGTCGCTCGCGCGTTCGTACTTTCGTTCGCAAGGTCGAAGAGGCACTCGCATCTGGTGATGCTGCCAAGGCAAAGGAAGCTTTCCTCGCCGCGCAGCCGGAACTGGCTCGCGCCGCAAGCAAGGGCGTGCTGCACTCCAACACGGCTTCCCGCAAGGTTTCGCGCCTGGCAGCTCGTGTGAAGGCTCTGTCGGTTTCTGTGACGGCATAATCTTTCGTTAATAAGCCTATCATTATGATTAGCCCGGCAACTTTGTCGGGCTTTTTCGATTCTGCCGACTGGCTTCCGTATGGTTAATTCGGCGACGATTTCATGTCGAGCGTATGACACGAAAAAAGCAATAAAAACAAGTACTTGCTGTAGGATACTTCAGGTACGCCCGACTCGGGGCCTACAATCTGCGGTCTGGGCGGAGTCAAGAAGCTTTTTTATTTTTTTCTTTTTATGCGTGTCAAAAATGCCGCCGAGGGGAATCTCCTTGATTCAAAAGCGATTCTTTTTTGACACGGATGTGACGCTCAAAAACTGCCCCCGGAGTCAACGGGCCGCTCTTAATTTTGCGTAAAATTCATCGTTGATTCCCGCATTCGATCCTGCCTAAATGCCGATCAACAAGGGGTCCAGACATCACCTGTAAAGGCTTGGTCTGAAACTGCCACGTCGGCAGGGCGATGATCCTGTGCCACTTGTTACGGAGAGTCAAAGTCTTCGGTTTTTCACGCAGTTAGGCATTTTTGACCGCGATGTGGCTGTCGCGGAACGGTGATGTTTTGTGTGTTTGTTGCACGCGTTGCGTGAGGCCGAATGGGAAGAGAAGTCGTGGCAGGACGATTGGAAGCCGGTGTTACGAGGAACGGCATCCAGTCCGAGGGAACGCAGTCGAACCGCATGATGCGGCGCGCACTTTCCCGGGAGCATCTTGCGAGTGGGGCAGTATTTGAGTGAACCGGCAGGCGAGTGGCTCATGAGGGTGCCACTTTCTAGCCATAGCGGGGAAATAATCGGGCGACGAAACAAAGTCGGCCGACGAATGGAAGGCGGCATGATGCAGATGAATACAATGACGGCGGATGTCCTGGAGAGTGGGGACAATGAACCGCAGGCGTTTGGCTCTATGTGCGCCGAAGCGGCAGGGGAAAAGGGAGACATGAAGCATGGTGTACTTTTCGAGCGTGTCAGCGCCCGCCTGAAGGCGCAAGTCGGTCCGGATGTCTATGCAAGCTGGTTCGCGCGGCTGAAATTGCATTCGGTTTCAAAGAGCGTCGTGCGCCTGACGGTGCCGACGACTTTCCTGAAGTCCTGGATCAACAACCGGTATCTTGAGCTGATCACCAACCTGTTCCAGGCAGAAGACTCCGAAATCCTGAAAGTCGAAATTCTTGTTCGCACGGCAACGCGTGGCGTTGGCAAACCCGCTGAAGAGCCGGTTTCTCCAGAGCCTGTCGCCGCTGCGCAGACGCGCCGCCCGGTGGCGCAGCATGCCGGCCAGATTGTACAGCAGGCGGTTTCGTCTGCAGCCGCAGCCCGTCCGGCCACTTCCGGCCAGCCGCTCTTTGGCTCGCCGTTGGACTCTCGCTTCACCTTCGACACCTTCGTCGAGGGCAGCTCCAACCGTGTGGCTCTTGCCGCCGCCAAGACGATTGCGGAAGCTGGACAGGGCGCTGTCCGCTTCAATCCGCTCTTCGTCCATTCCAGCGTCGGTCTCGGCAAGTCGCATCTTCTGCAGGCGATCGCCAATGCCGCGGTTCAGAACCCGCGCGCACTGCGCGTCGTCTATCTGACGGCAGAGTATTTCATGTGGCGTTTCGCAACCGCGATCCGCGACAATGATGCTCTGACGCTCAAAGACTCGCTGCGCAACATCGACCTTCTGATCATCGACGACATGCAGTTCCTGCAGGGGAAGATGATCCAGCACGAGTTCTGCCACCTGCTGAACATGCTGCTCGACAGCGCCAAGCAGGTCGTGGTCGCTGCCGACCGCGCTCCCTGGGAGTTGGAATCGCTCGATCCACGCGTCCGCTCGCGTTTGCAGGGCGGCGTTGCCATCGAGCTCGATGCGCCGGACTACGAAATGCGCCTCGAAATCCTGAAGCGTCGCCTCGCCGTAGCTCGCGTCGAGGATCCGTCACTGGAAATCCCGGCGGAACTGCTCAACCATGTTGCCCGCAACATCACTGCGAGCGGCCGCGAACTGGAAGGCGCCTTCAACCAGCTGCTCTTCCGTCGCTCCTTCGAGCCGAACCTGACGGTAGAGCGCGTGGACGAGCTTCTTGCCCACCTTGTTGGTTCGGGTGAGCCGCGTCGCGTCCGCATCGAGGATATCCAGCGCATCGTCGCACGACACTACAACGTGTCGCGCCAGGAGCTGGTCTCGAACCGCCGCACCCGTGTCATCGTCAAGCCGCGCCAGATCGCCATGTATCTGTCGAAGACGCTGACGCCGCGGTCCTTCCCGGAAATCGGCCGTCGCTTCGGCGGTCGCGATCATACGACCGTGTTGCATGCCGTTCGCAAGATCGAGGAGTTGATTGCTGAGGATACGAAGCTCTCGCATGAGATCGAGTTGCTGAAGCGCCTGATCAACGAATAGTCGGGAAACCTTCTGTGCTTTGACGGCCGGGGCATTGCTCCGGCCGTTTTCTTTTGCGCACAATCTTCTGTACGCTGGCTGTGAGGAGCGTGTGCCGCGTGCACAAAAGGGGAGGGAGTTGATGAGTTTCGACAGGATTGCCGTTCTCGGGCTGGGCAAGGTCGGGCGGTTGGCAGCGACGCTCCTGCACGAGGGGGGCTTCGACGTTCTCGGCATCGATATTCAGGCGCCGACAGAGAGCCTTCCGTTCGAGTGCAGGAGTGGGGACGTTTCCGACCCCACCACCATCGGCGAACTGCTGTCGAGTGTCGAGGCCGTGCTTTCCTGCCTGCCCTATCACCTCAACATCGGCCTGGCGCGCGCTGCCCATCTTGCGGGGATCCATTATTTCGACCTCACGGAAGACGTGCCGACCACAAATTTCATCATCGAACTGTCTAAGACCGCGCGCGGGCTGATGGCGCCGCAATGTGGCCTCGCCCCCGGCTTCGTCGGTATTGTCGGATCGAGCCTTGCGGATGGATTCGACAAATGCCGTTCCATTCGCATGCGCGTCGGCGCCCTGCCGCAGCATCCGACCGGTCTCCTCGGCTACGCCTTCAACTGGTCGCCCGAAGGCGTGGTCAATGAGTATTTGAACGACTGCGAAGTGATCGAGGGGGGCATTCGCAAGCTCGTCTCGCCGATGGAATGGCACGAGACGATCTACGTCGAGGGTGTGAAGCTGGAGGCCTTCACGACATCAGGCGGCCTCGGCACCATGTGTGACACCATGCTCGGCAAGGTCGAGAACCTCGACTACAAGACGATGCGCTATCCCGGACACATGGATCTGATGAACTTCTTCTTTCACGAACTCCTGATGCGCGACAGGCGCAAGCTTGCCGGTGAAATCCTCACCAACGCCAAGCCGCCGGTCGAGGATGATGTTGTGTATGTCCACGTGGCAGCGGAGGGCACGGAGAACGGCAACCTGCGCCGCAAGGAGTTTGTGCGCGCCTACTATCCGATCGAGATAGCAGGCGCTCGCCGCACGGCGATTGCCTGGACGACATCGGCCTCGGTGGTTGCCGTGATCGAAATGGTGCGCGAGGATCTGCTGCCGTCCACCGGCTTCCTGCATCAGGAATACATTCCGCTGGAGATGTTCCTCAACACGCCGACCGGCAGTCTTTTTAAGACCGGTGCGCCTGGACGTTAGCCCGCCAAGCTAGTCCAGTATGCCCCCTCGAACGGGACCGCAGCGAAACGCTCGTTGATTTCGGCGAGGCTGCCCGCCGGATCGAGATCGCCGAACAGGTCAGGCCTTACCCAGGATGCCACGGCTTCCGCCGCCAGCACATTCAGCGGCACGGCGTTGAAGAAGTTCCACATGCCATGCACATTTCCCTCGCGCACAGCCTTCAGTGGGGCAAGGGCGGGTGCCTGAACGGTTTCCTGGAGCGACCGACGGGCTTCTGCGGGATCGACGCCAGGGCCAATCGAGAAGACGGTGTAGACGCCACCCGGCGAGCCTGTGGCGATATAGACGTCCGGCTCCGCCGCGATGATGTATTCCGCCGTCACCGGCCCGCCCTGCGGCGGTAGGTTCTTGTCCGCGATGTTGCGTCCGCCGGCAAGCGTGATCAACTCGCCGAGGCCGGTCCGGCCGATCGCCCAGCTGCCCCGTGTTGCGCTCGGGAAGGCGTCCATCAGCACCAGCGGCGCATCCTCGCCTCTCCCTGCCGACTCCGCCTTGATGCGCTGCACCCGCTTTTCGAAGAACTGCGCATAATCTTCCGCTTGCCGATCGCATTCCAGAACGCGGCCGAGGAGGCGAATGTCTCGCGGGGTGTTCTTCAGTGGATCGAGATTGAAATCGACGACGATGACAGGCACGCCGATCGATTGGAGATAGTCGATGGCACGTTCGCCTTGTTCGCCATCGGCCTGCCACCTGCCCATGATTGCAAGGTCCGCCTCCAAGGAGAGTGCGGCCTCAAAGTTCATGCCATCCGCCTGCCCATTGCTGACGAGCGGGACCTTGTCGAGGGCCGGAAACTTGCTGCGAAAGGCGTCGTAGATGAACGGATTGTCCGTCTTCATGTCGGTCGCCCAGCCAGCAAGCAGGCTGACCGGATCCGGATGGATCAGCGACAGCGCGAAAAGATTGAATCCCGTTCCGAGGATGATCGACTTCGGCTTCCTTGAAATCGTCACCATTCGACCGACCGCGTCGGTCACGGTCAGCGGCCAGCGCGTCTCGGCCTTCAAGAGAGCCGGCGCGCAGAGCGTCGTGGACGCGGCGGCGAGAAAGCCACGTCTCGTGATCGTGGAAAGGGTCATTGTACGTTCCTTTGGCTCGGAAGAGCGCAAGGCTTGCCGCAGCTCGGCACGTCGGGCAGCATGTAGCGCAAGCAGCATATCTTCCGCCGGGCGACGCGCTCACCATCCTCCTCGACATATCGGACGCTGCCGCAAAGAGGATTGACGCCGCCATCCGGCAGGCAGCCGCGCACGAACACCGTGAGATCGGGGCCTTCAGCTGGCCGGGTCAATCGCAGCGCATAGTCGAGATAGACAGCGGCATTGTTCCAGCACAGCTTGGCCGAAATACCGCAAGCGTTGAGTTTCGCGACCGCCTCGGGAAGATGTTGCTCCAACAATGGACCTATCGCCCGGAACCCGTCGTCCTCCTCGACCGCGGCATGCCCGCCCCGGTGTGGAACGCCGAACGCCCGTGGCAGCCCGTTCTCCTGCAATGCGATGGTCATCTCATCGAAGGCGATCGGCAGCGCTTGCGCGGCGAGGCGGCGCGCCAGCACGTAGGGGATCGAAAGAGTGGAGAAGTAATATAACGACCACATCGAGACGACGGCGCGCCTGTCGCTGTCTCCACATGCCTCGGCATAACGATCAATCGCCTGCCTGAACCCGCCGTCACCGAAGAAGCGCGGCAGCGGTACCCCGTCCGATAGCTCGGTTGAGAGTACCATCTTCTCGCTGCACCACGCATGCTCGCCGGCGAAAGCCGGCGAGAGAATCGAGGCGCTCTGGCCTCGATCGGCGACATGGTGCTGTGCGCTCGCCATCAGCTCACCATGTGTAGCGCAGGCTGCCGATCACGGCGCGGCCCTGGTCGCGATAGCAGAACCCCGCCGAGCAGACGGCCTCCCGGCGGTCGAAGAGGTTGGTGGCGTTCACCTGCAGGCTCAGGCCGTCGTATTTCTTGTCCAGCGCCGCGAAATCATAGCTGATGGCGGCGTCGAAGAGGACGCGTGAGCCGTTCTGCGCCGTGTTGGCGTCGCTGGTGTAACTCTTGCCGAGATAACGGGTGCCGAAGCCGATGCCGAGGCCGTAGACCGGGCTGCTCTCCTGGAATGTGTAATTCGCCCAGAGCGAAGCCATGTGCCTCGGAACCGACGAGACGGAATTGCCAACGGTCCCGGTCGTTCCTTCCAGGATCTCGGTATCGGTGTAGGTATAAGACGCGACCAGCGACAGGCCGTTGTCGAGGCTCGTGTTCGCTTCGAGTTCCAAGCCACGGGAGCGAATCTTGCCGCGCTGCACCTGAATGTTCGCCGGTCCTGTCGGCAGGTTCACGACCTCGTAGTAGAGGCTGTTCTTCTGGTCGATATTGAACAGCGCAGCCGTCAGCAGCGTGTTGCTGTTCGGGAGCAGGTACTTGACGCCGATCTCTTCCTGCTCGCTTTCCGTCGGCTTGAAGGGCTGGTCCGTCTCCTGGTTGATACCGGCATTGGGTGCGAAGGCGGTGGAGTAGCTGCCATAAGGTACAATGCCGAAATCGGTCTCGTAGCCCAAGCCGACACGGCCGGAGAATGCCTTGTCCTTTTGCGAGAGGCTGGTCAGAGCGTTCGTGCTGAGGTCGGTATTGTCGGTGTCGGTCGAAACCCAGTCGTAGCGCCCGCCGACGGTGAGTATCCATGCGTCATAGCGGATTTGGTCCTGCAGGTAGGTGCCGACCTGCCATTGATCCTGGATGGTGCGCGTGTCGAAGTCGATCGGTGCAACGGGCGCTCCCGCGGTCGGATTGTTGGTGTCGAGCGGCGGCGACACGCCCCGACCATCGAGCGAACGCCAGCGCAGCTTGGTCAGGTCCAGGCCCGCAAGCACCGTATGGTCGACCGCCCCCGTTTCGAACTTGGCTTCCAATTGATTGTCGATGACGAAGGCCGTCAGCCGCTCGTCGAACGTGCCGGCGCTGCGGTCGAGGAGACTTGGATCGACCGCGTTGGGGGCGTAGGCAAAGGCCCAGTCGGCGTCGATGTTGAGCGTCGATGCGCGGGCGTTCTGGCGGAACACGAAGACGTCGTTCAGCCGGTGCTCGAATTCATAGCCGATGCGCGCCTGGTTCTGGACTGAATCGTTGAAGGCCGGATTGCCTGCGAAAATGTCGGTTACGTTGCCGGCCGGATCATTGTAGTAGGCCGCCGTCCCACCGGTCTTGGTTCGGGAATACTCGCCGAGAATGGTAAGCTTGGTATCCTCGTCCGGCTTCCACATGAAGGCTGGCGCGATATAGACGCGGTCGTCGGGAACGCTGACCTGTTCCGTGTTGGCATCGCGGTAGAGGCCAGTCAGGCGATAATAGAAGGGGTCCTCATTGTTAACGGGACCTGAGAGGTCGAACTGGGTCTGATAGCGTTGGTCGGTACCATACTGCAGCTGAACTTCGTGAAAAGCGTCTTCCGTCGGCCGCTTGGTGATGAGGTTGTAGAGACCGCCGGCGCCCGTTGCTCCATACAGCGCTGAGGATGGTCCACGCAGGATTGAGACACCTTCGAGGCCGTAAGGCTCGGTCTTGAAGAGTGACGAACCTGCGCCGGGCTGACGAAGGTTATCGCGGAAGATCCCGGTATAGGTCACGTCGAAGCCGCGCACCGAGAATGAATCGAAGCGCGGATCGAAGCCGTAAGCACCGACACGAGTGCCCGGTGTGTAGGCGACCGTATCGAGCAGGCTCTGCGGATTGCGGTCCCTCAACTGCTGCTCGGTTACGGACGAAATCGACTGAGGAATCTCGATGAACGGCGTGTCGGTCTTCGTGCCTGTCGCGCTGCTCTTGCCGACATAGCCGTCAGCCTGGATCACGCCGCCGCTGCCGCCATTGACGATGATATCTTCAAGAACCGTCGCTCCGTCTTGGTGCCCCGCGGCATCCTGTGCCGCAGCCGGCGCGAGAAGATGGGCGAGCACCACGCCCGTCAAAGCTGATGTGGAAAGGAATCGAGAAGAAAATTGAAGATTATTCATTGGCTTATCACACCGGAAGGCTCATTGCAGAATTTTATCTGGAGTGTAATAGTCAAGAAAAAGCCCGAAGAAAACCCTATTTTATGATTAAAATTCTCCACTTTTTAATCAGCATGACAAATCAGCCACAGTCAGGTCAGGCCTGTGCCTCGGTCAGCAGCCAGCGGCGAAAGGCCGCCGCTGCCGGTCGCTCGAGCGCGGGGCCCGGATAGACGAGGTGGAAGGCAAGGCGGCTTGCGATCCCAAGCGGGAAAGGCGTGATCACCGCACCTTCCTTCAGGTCCCGCTCCAGAAACGAGCGTCGCATCAAGGCAAAGCCGAGCCCGGCCTTCATCGCGTCATAGGCTCCGTTGCCATGCATGAAGATGGGCCCGCGCGACGGATCGACCCCCGTTGCGCCGGCCGCTTCCAGCCAGAGCTGCCAGTCATGGCGATAGACGTCATGGATCAGTTGGAAACCAGCGAGGGCGCCGGGCGACGGATTGCTCCCCAGTTCAGCGGCAAGCTTTGGCGTGCAGACCGGCACGAGTTCGTCATCGACGAGCCGCTCGCTGATCAGGCCGTCATACCCGCCTAGCCCGTGGCGGATTGCGAGGTCGATGCCGTCACGCTGAAAGTCGAGCACGCGGTGCGATGCGCTGATGCGAACGTCGATTTCAGGGTGCATCGCCTCGAAGCGCCCGAGACGCGGCACGAGCCAGTAGGTCGCAAATCCCGCCGTGCAGGTGACGTTGAGGACGGCGCCGCGTCCCCGCGCCGTGATTGCCGCCGTCGCCTCCCGGACCAGACGGAATGCTGCCCTAAGCGTCGAAAAATAATCCGCGCCCTCAACCGTCAAGGCCAGCGCGCGCGTCTTGCGCTCGAAGAGCTTGACGCCAAGCGATGCCTCCAGGTCACGGATCTGCAGGCTGACCGCGCCCGGCGTGACGTTGAGCTCTTTTGCCGCAAGCGTCATGCTGAGGTGTCGCGCGGCGGCTTCGAAGGCCCTAAGTGCTGAAAGAGAGGGAAGATAGTCGCTCATGGTTTAGCTCAGCTATATCATGGATCGAGAAAGACTCGTTTGTCTCCTGCCAGGCATCGCAATAATATCAGCATGAAAGCTGTCGAAAAAGCTGATTTAAGCTGCGCGATGAGCGAGAATTAATCGAGAATGGCCGCGTTCGAGACGCGCAACAATCGGGTGGTGGCAGCCAGCGGCTGGATGTATTCCGGTCAGGCTGACTAGGGAGAAGATAATGCAGCAGAAACAAATGGGCCTTGCCGAGTGGGGAATGCTGCTGGTGTTGTCCCTGTTATGGGGCGGCTCCTTCCTCTTCAACGGTATTCTGGTGAAGACCCTGCCGCCGTTCACGATCGTCGCGGGCCGGGTCCTGATTGCCGCACTTGCGCTGAACCTTATCGTCCGAGCCACCGGCCATGCGATGCCGCGCGACGCTAGGTCCTGGGCTGCGTTCTTCGGCATGGGCATCCTGAACAACATGATCCCCTTCTGCCTCATCGTCTGGGGCCAGACGCACATCGCAAGCGGCCTTGCCTCGATCCTGAATGCCACGACGCCGCTCTTCGGTGTCGTCGTCGCGCATTTCCTGACAGCGGACGAAAAGATGACCGGCAACCGCCTGCTCGGCGTCCTCGTTGGCTTTGCTGGTGTTGCCTACATGATTGGCTTCGACGTGTTGCGTGATCTCGGCTCGAACGTGCTGGCGCAGCTTGCCGTGCTCGGTGCTGCGCTCTCCTACTCCTTCGCCGGGATCTTCGGCCGACGCTTCCGCCAGATGGGCATGGCGCCGCTCATTCCCGCCGCCGGACAGGTTAC
>Ga0102589_1005160_pt1 | contig 11630 bp, 9 predicted proteins | sample AraplaMF_Col_mLB_FD_76858 | JGI IMG/M metagenome (GOLD analysis project Ga0102589, IMG submission 76858) | Arabidopsis root microbial communities from the University of North Carolina, USA - plate scrape MF_Col_mLB | ecosystem: Host-associated > Plants > Roots > Endosphere | place: USA... | reverse complement strand
TCAGCCGCCGAGCACCAGGCTGGTGCCGACCAGGGCCAGGAAGCCGGCGAAGACGCGCTTGAGGGTGTCGCCTGACAGCCGGTGCGCCAGTCGCATCCCAAACGGCGCGGCCAGTACCGATGCCGCCGCGACACCGATCGCTGCCGGCAGATACACGTAACCGATCGCATGCGCGGGCAAGGCACCGGCGGGCGCGTGCAACGCATAGCCGACCGCACTGGCCAGGCCGATGGCGACACCGCAGGCCGAAGAGGTGCCGACCGCGCGCACCGGTGCGATGCCGCGCCAGACCAGCAAGGGCACGGTCATGCTGCCACCGCCGATGCCGACCACCGCCGATACCGCGCCGATGCCGACACCCGCCGCCGTCATCGCCGCACCGGTCGGCGCCGGCAGCGTGGGATCGCCCGCGCCGCGGCTGCCACCGAAGGTGAGCTGCGCCGCCGCCAGGAAGCAGTAGCCGGCGACGACCCAGCGCAGCACGCTGTCGTCGACGCGCACGGCCAGGCCGCTGCCCAGCCAGCCGCCGATCAGCAGGCCGGGCACCATCCATGCCACCGTCGGCCACAGCACGCTGCCGCGTGATGCATGCGCGCGCGCCGATGCGGCAGCCGTCAGCACGATGCTGGCGAGTGAGCTAGCCAATGCCGCGTGCATGGCCGCTTCCTTCGGAACACCCATGCCCGGCAACAACCACGCGAGCGCCGCCACCAGCACCAGCCCACCGCCGACGCCGAGCAGACCGGCGAGGATGCCGGCGACGCAGCCGAGCGCGAGGAAGATGAGCAGTGCGGTGAGCATGGAGGCAACCATGGAACTCCTTTCAGGATTTTCTTGAATCGAATCGCGTTGCTGATCGGCAACTGACTGCCGCGCACGTCGTGGCGACGGACACTTCACAACGCTGGGCTATAGTCCCACGCATGCTCCCCCGCCCGTTCACAATCGTACTCGCTGCGTCCATTGCAGCGGTCGCCGCAACTGCCTGTGCACAGAGCACGGCAGCGGCACCGCCGGTGCAATTGCCCGCATTGCCCAAGGGCACCGTCGACGCGCAACTGCCGCGCGTGCGGGCCGCGCTGGAGGCCGCCGAGCTCGGCCGCTTCGATGCCGGGCAGTACACCGACATCGCGCGTCATCCGCTCTACGGCTGGGTTGAATACGCCAGCCTGCGCCGTGACATCGACAACCTCGCCGCCAGCCAGGCGCAGTCGTTCCTGTCGCGCTATCGCGGCCAGGCCGTCGCCGAATCGTTCCGCGAGAGCTGGCTCACCGCGGCCGCCCGCCGCCAGGATTGGGCCTCGTTCCTCGCTGCGTGGAGCCCGACGGTCAAGGGCACCGCGCTGCGTTGCGGCGAGCTGAGCGCGCGCCTCGCGCAGGGCCGTGCCGACGCGCAATGGACGAGTGATGCGCAGGCGATCTGGCGCAGCACCGGCAAGTCGCTGCCGGACGAATGCGATGCGCCGATGGCCGCGCTGTCGGCACAGGGCGGCCTGACGCCGGACCTGCGCTGGGAACGCATCGACCTGGCCGCCGCCGAATGGCAGCCCGGCGTGATGCGCGCCGCGGCACGCGGCCTGCCCGCTGACCAGCTGGCGCTGGCCAACGACTACGCGTCCTTCCTCGATGCGCCGCACGAACGCGCGCTGACCTGGCCGAAGACGGCGCGCAGTCGCGCCATCGCTTCGCAGGGCCTGGCGAAGTTCGGCAAGGCCTCGCCGGCTTCGGCCGAAGCGGTGCTGCCGCGTTACGCCGATGCGCTGGGGCTGAGCGACGAGGAGCGCGGGCGCGCGCTGTACCAGATCGCGCTGTGGTCGGTGGCCTCCTACGAACCCGATTCGGCGCGGCGCCTCAACGCCGTACCCGCGGTCGCCTACGACGATCGCCTGCACGAGTGGCGCGTGCGCGAAGCGATGTCTCGCTCGGACTGGTCCGCCGCCTTGGCCGCGATCAGCAAGATGGGCGCCAAGCAGCGCAGCGACACGCGCTGGATGTATTTCGAGGCACGCTTGAACGAGCGCGCTGGCAGCAAGTCCACGGCCGACCGCCTGTACCGCGAGGCCGCGAAGAAGCCCGACTTCCACGGCTTCCTGGCCGCCGACAAGCTCGACCTGCCCTACGCGCTGTGCCCTTGGCTGCCCAACGACAGCGCCTCGGCGCAGGCCGCGATTGCGCGTGATCCGGCGATCGTGCGGGCGATGGGGCTGTTCCGGATCGACCGCGTCGGCTGGGCCGTGCGCGAATGGGACGATGCCCTCTCGCGATTCAACGACGAGCAGCGCCGCATCGCGGTGGAAGTGGCACAGGGCAATGGCTGGTTCGACCGCGCGGTGTTCGCGCTGGGCAAGGACGCGCAAGGCAAGGCCATCCCCGACGAACTGCGCCTGTACGGCCTTCGCTTCCCGCTGCACCACGAGGCCACGATCCGCCGCGAAGCCAGCAGCAACCGCCTCGACCCGGCCTGGGTCGCTGCCGAGATCCGCGCCGAGAGCGTGTTCTATCCGCGCGCGCGCTCCAGTGCGAATGCCATGGGCCTGATGCAGATCCTGCCCGGCACCGGTTCCGGCGTCGCCGCCCGCATCGGCCAACCTTGGGGCGGCGCGGAAAGCCTCTACGACCCGGACACCAACATCATCCTCGGCACCGCCTACCTGCGTGAGCTGATGGACAAGTACGGCGGCCAGCCGTACCAGGTGATCGCCGGCTACAACGCCGGGCCGTCGCCGCTGTCGCGCTGGCAGTCGCAGCGACCGGGCATGGATCCGGACTTCTGGATCGAGACGATCAGCTACAAGGAAACGCGCGACTACGTTGCCCGCGTGCTGGCCTTCAGCGTGCTCTACGACTGGCGCCTCAATGGCGATGCGCTCAGGGTCAGCGACCGCATGCGCGGGCGCGTCGATGGCCGCCGCACTCAGTTCGTCTGCCCGCAACCGGCAACGCCGGTGCAGGCAACGCCGGCGACGGCGACGCCCGCACAGGGCGCCGCCCAACCACGGCGCCCATCACAGCGCTGAAGGCGATCCGACCGTAAACTCGCGGCATGGCACAACGTCATGTCGTCGTCCTCGGTGGGTCCGGTTTTGTCGGCCGGCATCTCGTCGCGCGCCTGTTGCAGGGCGGCGACCGCGTCACCGTGCTCAGCCGCGGCGTCGATCCCGGCAAGCGCGCGTTGCGCCCGACCGGTGCGAGCCTGATCGAAGGCGATGTCAGCGACCGCGGCTTCTTGTCCGCGGTGCTCGACGATGCCGATGCCGTCATCAACCTGGTCGGCATCCTCAACGAGAAAGGCGATCGCGGCGATGGCTTCGAGCGTGTCTTCGTCGGCATCACCGAGTCGCTGATCGGCGCGATGAAGGACATGGGCGTGCGCCGCCTGCTGCAGATGAGCGCGCTCAATGCCGGCCACGGCGACAGCCATTACCTGCAATCGCGCGGCCGCGCCGAACAGCGCGTGCGTGCATCGGGGCTCGACTGGACGTTGTTCCGCCCGTCGGTGATTGCCGGACCCGGCGATGGCCTGTTCTGCCGTTTCGACGGACTGCTGCGGTTCGCGCCGGTGCTGCCGATCGGCCGCGCCGATGCCCGCTTCCAGCCGGTCTGGGTTGGCGACGTAGTTGATGCCTACGTGCACGCGCTCGACGATCGCCGGACCATCGGCGACAGCTATGACCTGGTGGGACCGGACGTGATGTCGCTGCGACGCATCGTGCGCCTGGCCGCGCGCGGACGTGGCCGTTACCGGGCCGTGCTCGGATTGCCGAACAAGCTCGGTGAGTTGCAGGCCAACATCGGCGAGTTCCTGCCCGGCAAGCCGATCAGCCGCGACAACTGGCGCTCGCTGCAGCTCGACTCGGTGAGCTTCGAAGACGGCCTGCGCCGCCTCGGCATCACGCCGACGGCGATCGAGCCGAAGCTGCCCGAGATACTCGCGGGCTGCTGAGACGTCGTAATCCCCGCAAGCAGCCCGTCATCCCGGCGAACGCCGGGATCCAGGCCCGCACGTCTCGGCTAACATCCCCACCATGAAGACCTATCTCGTCGGCGGCGCCGTCCGCGACCGCCTGCTCGGCCTGCCGCCCGGCGACCGTGACTGGGTCGTCGTCGGCGAATCACAGGCGTCCATGGAAGCGGCCGGTTTCCGCGCCGTCGGCCTCGACTTCCCGGTGTTCCTGCACCCGCAGACCGGCGAGGAGTACGCGCTCGCCCGCACCGAGCGCAAGAGCGGTCGCGGCTACCGCGGTTTCGTCGTCGATGCCGATCCGTCGGTGACGCTCGAGCAGGACCTGCAGCGCCGCGACTTCACCATCAACGCCATTGCCCAGGACGAGCACGGCCAGCTGGTCGACCCTTACGGCGGCGCGCGCGACATCGAGGCGCGCGTGTTGCGCCATGTCGGGCCCGCGTTCGCCGAGGATCCGCTGCGGGTGCTGCGTGCCGGTCGCTTCATGGCCCGCTTCGCCCCGCTCGGTTTCACCGTCGCGCCCGAAACGATGGCGCTGATGCGCACGATGGTCGAGTCCGGCGAGCTGTCGGCACTGGTGCCCGAGCGCGTATGGAAGGAGCTTCGGCGCGCGATCACCAGCCCGGCGCCATCGGCCTTCCTGCGCACGCTGCACGATGCCGGCGCGCTCGCCGCGGTGCTGCCGGAAGTCGACGCGCTGTACGGCGTGCCGCAGCGCGCGGAGTTCCACCCCGAGGTCGACACCGGCGTCCACATCGAGCTGGTCTGCGACATGGCGGCACGGCTGGCGCCCGGCGACGAGCTGATCGGCTTCGCCGCGCTCACCCATGACCTGGGCAAGGCGCTGACGCCTGCCGACCAGCTGCCGCGCCACGTCGGCCACGAACACGCCGGCGTCAAACCGCTCAAGGGTTTGTGCGAACGCCTCAAGGTGCCGACCGAACACCGCCAGCTGGCTGAAGCCGTGTGCCGCGAGCACCTCAACGTGCACCGCTTCGACGAGTTGAAGGCGAAGACGGTGTGCGAGCTGATCACGCGCTGCGACGGCTTCCGCAAGCCCGCACGCATCGCCCAGCTGGCCATTGCCTGCGAAGCGGACAAGCGCGGGCGCACCGGCCACGAGGATGACGACTACCCGCAAGGTCGCGCGCTGCGCGAGGCGCATGCGGCGGCGATGGCGGTGCGGTCCGACCAGGTGGCGGCAGGCCTGAGTGGACCTGCGGTGGGCGAGGCGATGCAGAAGGCACGCATCCAGGCCATCGCCGAGGCGACCGGGAAGCGCTGAAAAAAACAACGCCGGGCGACCTTCCCCGTCGCCCGGCGCCGTGTCTCCCCTGTCGGTCTGGTCCTACCGCCCAGTCACCAGCAACTAGAAGCGGTAGTCGAAACGGACGTAGTAGCTGCCGCCGTTCATGCCGAACGGCATTGTCTCCCAGCCGTACTTGAAGCCCAACTGCGGGAACGGTGCACCGGTCACAGGATCCCACTTGTCCGGGTACTGGTCGAAGATGTTGTTGCCGCCCACGGTCACCGCCATCGCATCGTTGATGGCATAGCGCACCTGCGCGTCGAACAGCCACTTGCCGTCCCAGGTCTGCTTGATGCCGGGCGTGAAGCCCTCACCCGACACCGACCCGTAGTAGTTGGCGCGGCCGGTGACCTGCCACGGACCCTCTTCCCAGATGCCCTGGAACACGTGGTGCGCGCCCGGCTGGCCTTCTTCCAGCAGGGTCACCTGGGTGTCGTCGAACAGCTGCGTCGGCGACAGGATCGGCGACTGCGAACGGCGCGAGCGCACTTCGGTGTCGTTGAAGTGGACCAGTGCCGTCAGGTTCAGCGTGCTGCCGCCGGCGAACGTGGTGTTGTGGTTCACCGTCAGGTCGACGCCGGTGGTGCGGGTGTCGATGGCGTTGGTGAAGAACAGCACCTGGCCGACGCCGATCGGGTCGAGGATGGCGTGGATCGGGCAGTTGCTGTTGGTCGGCGTGCACGGATTGCCGTCGGTGCCCACCGACTCCGGCGCGATGTTGCTGGAGAAGATGATGCGGTCGTCGATGTCGATCTGGAACACGTCCAGCGTCACCGACAGGCGGTCATTGGGCTGGTAGACGAAGCCCAGCGTGCCGCTGGTCGAGGTCTCTTCCTGCAGCGGCTCGATGCCGAAGGCCCGGGTGACATCGCTGTCCTGGCGCGCGGTCAGCGTGTCGGTGAGGATGCCGTCGGAGTTGAGGTTGGTCGAACGCTGGCTGTAGAACAGCTGCTGCACGCCCGGCGCGCGGAAGCCGGTGGACAACGTGCCGCGCACGGCGAAGGTCTCGGTCGCGTCGAAGCGCGCCGACAGCTTGCCGGTGGTGGTGTTGCCGAAGTCGGAGTAATCCTCGAAACGCACCGCCGCGCCGAGCAGGAACTTCTCGCTCAGGTTGGTTTCGGCATCCAGGTACACCGCCCAGCTGTCGCGACCGTCATCGACCGCTTCGGTCGGCGAGAAGCCGGGGAAGCCCTGCATGCCCGGCTGGGCGATGTCGCCGGTCTGGCCGACGATGACGACATTGCGGTCGTTGTTGCGGCCGTAGGTGTACGACACCGGATCGCCCGGACGGATCTTGTAATCGTCCTGGCGCCATTCCAGGCCCGACGACAGGTACAGCGGCGTGCCGCCGATGCCGTCGACATAGCCGCTGAAGTCGAGATTGAACGTGGTCTGGTCGCTCTGCAGCTCGCCGGTGTCGGCGCGCGTCGGCGACGAGGCGAAGATCGGGCCGCCGGGGTTGGCCGGATTGATCGGCTCGTACCACCAGCTGACGTTGACCGAGTTGCCTTCCTCGAACCCGAACTTGTTGCGCGCGGTCACCACCGACACGTCCCAGTCCCAGCGTTCGTTGATCGGCTGCCTGAAGCCGACCGCGATCGAGGCGTCCTCGACGGTGGTCAGGATGTTGGGCAGGAAGCCATTGGGGTAGAGCTCCGGCACGGTGCGGTTGTCGCCGGCGCTGCGGAAGAAGCCCGACGAGTCGCCTTCGCGCTTGGACGCGCCACCGAACAGGTACAGCTCGCCGCCGGCCAGCGGCAGGCCGCTGTTGAACCACAGGTAGTAGTCCTTGGCATCGGCGTCACCCAGGCGCTGGGTCACGCGCGGCGGATCCACGCGCAGGCTGTCGGGGCCGGCGCGGTTGGTCTCGTTGCGGTTGCGTGCTTCGGCCGACAGGTTGATGAAGCCGTCGCCGCCGACCTTGAAGCCGGTGTTGACCGAGCCGTGCAGCATCTCGCCGTCGCCGGCGTAGTACTGCGAGCCTTCCACCGAGATGTCGGTGTGGTCGGTCTGTTCCTTGAGGATGATGTTGATCACGCCGGAAATGGCGTCAGAACCATACTGCGCCGCGGCGCCGTCACGCAGCACTTCGACGCGCTCGATCGCCGACACCGGGATCGAGTTGATGTCGGTACCGGCCGAACCGCGGCCGATGGTCTGCTGCACGTTGACCAGCGCCTGCTGGTGGCGGCGCTTGCCGTTGACCAGCACCAGCACCTGGTCCGGGCCCAGCGCGCGCAGCGTCGCGGGGCGCAGGATGTCGGTACCGTCGCTGACGAAGGTGCGGGAGAAATTGAACGACGGCTCCAGCATCTGCAGGATCTGGCCGAGCTCCATCGCGCCGGTGGCATTGAGCTCTTCCTTGCCGATGACGTCGACCGGTGCGGCCGTGTCTTCAGCGGTGCGGCCGCGCACGCGCGAGCCGGTGACCTGGATACGGTCGAGGGTGGTGGCCTCGGAGCGGACTTCGGCCGCAGTGGGCTCCTGTGCCAGGACGGCAGGGCTGAACAAACTGGCAGCCAGGCTGGCCGTGACGGCCAGGGCCAGGCGATTTCGGGTGATTGCGCGGGTGATGGCAGGCATCGGTGGTTCCTTCACTCAGGGTGGGCGGACTCCCCCTGTTGAGCCCGACCGAGAGCTTTAACCACCTTTTAACCTTTGCGCAATACCTAGCGTCGCTTTGCCATGTCTGGTGTGATGGTGGTTTTATCGCCAGATGACGCCCGTCACACTAGCGAAAGCGGGTTTCCAGCCATTGCAGAGCCCGCGAAACGGGGGTCGCCGCCAGCATCAGACCGGCCAGGACGCCGATGGAATTGGCCAGCGCGTCGGCCGAATCGGCCTGGCGGGAGGCGGTCAGTGCGCCCTGGGCGATTTCCAGGCCGACGCCCAGGGCGATCAGCCCGGCCGCCGCCAGCGCCTGCGCCCGGCGCCGCTCGAACAGCATCACCGCATAGCCGCTCAGGACCAGGTAGGCCAGGAAGTGCTCGAGCTTGTCGACGCCGTCGAACGGCGGCGGCGGCAGGTCCGAGGCGGCCAGCAGCGAGGTCACCACCACCGCCGCGATCATCAGCAGCCACACGAGCAGCCACAGCCACGGCCAGCGCAGGTCGCGCATCAATCCCAACCGGGCCGTCACAGACGGAAGCTCAGGTCGCCGACGAGGAAGGCGGCGCCGAACTCGACGCCCTTGCCGAAGCCCATCACCTGGAAGCGCTCGCCCATCTCGGTCGGCAGCGTCAGACGCTTGACCTCCTGGGTCCGGCGCAGCCGCTCGCCCTCGTCGGCGATGCGTTCGATGCGCTCGAGCACGCCGGCCAGGCCGTTGCCGAGCAGGAAGCTGGCCTGCGAGCAGTAGCCGGCGAAATCGAAGCCGGCAGAGACGCCGGCTTCGGCCAGCGCGGTGAAGTCGACCGAGGCGGTCAGGTCCTGCAGGCCCGGCCACAGCAGCGGCTCGTTGTGCATGCGGTGGCGATAGAACGCGCGCAACGTGCCGTCGTCGCGGTCGGGCTGGTAGTACTCGCTGCGTACATAACCGTAGTCGACGAACAGCATCGCGCCGCTGCGCATGCCGCCGGAGACTGCCTGCACCCAGTAGGGCAACTGCGGCAGCGCTTCGGAGCGGTAACCGTGTTCGAACTCGCGGCCCAGGTTGCGTTCGACGTGGCGCACGGCGTTGCCGAGGAACGCATCGGCCGGACGCAGGACGCGCACCAGCGCGCCCTCCTCGATCGCCACATGCTCTTCGTAGACCTCGCCGGCCTCCATCGCGAAGCGCGGCGTCGGCAGCGCATCGATGACCTCGTTGGCGAACAGCACGCCGTCCCAGTCATCGCTGAAAGGCGCATCGAGCCATTCGACCAGCTCGAACAACGGCGGCGTCAGGCGCTGCTGCAGGCGTTCGCGCTGGCGTTCGCGCAGCTCCGCGCTGGGTTCGAGGATGGCGTAGCGGTCGGGCAGCGCATCGAGTTCCATCAGGCGCTTGAGCGCGACCTCGGCGAACGCGCCGGTGCCGCCGCCCAGTTCCAGGAAGCGGGCGCCAGCACCAATCTGCTGCAGCACCGGGGCGACGCTTTCGGCGACGCAGGCGGCGAAGATCGGACCGATCTCCGGCGCGGTGACGAAGTCGCCGCTTTCGCCGAACTTGCTCGCACCGGCGCTGTAGTAGCCCAGGCCGGGCGCGTACAGCGCCAGCTCCATGAAGCGCGAGAACGGGATGGCACCGCCGTGTTCGGCGATCTGGGCGCGGATCAATGCATCGAGGCGGGCGCTATGCGCCAGCGCGTCGGCGTCGGGGGAAGGAAGAGACGACATGCCCCCAATTATCCCCGACTATCCCGTAGCCCGGGTAAGCGCAGCGCACCCGGGATCGAAGCGGCCGGTCACGCCCCAACCCCGGACGCGGCCTCCGGCCTTCTCCGGGCTACTCTAGTCACATGCCAGCCCCCCGCCCCGTCGCCCTGATCACCGGCAGCGCCAAGCGCATCGGCGCGCAGATCGCGCGCACCCTGCACGCCGCCGGCCATGACCTCGCCCTGCACTACCGCACCTCGCGCGCGGAAGCCGACGCACTGGCCGCCGAACTCGAAGCCCACCGGCCCGGCAGCACCCTGGTGTTGCAGGCCGACCTGGCCGAGTTCGACCGCCTGCCGGAACTGGTCGCGCAGACCGTGGGCCGCTTCGGCCGGCTCGACGCGCTGGTCAACAACGCCTCGAGCTTCAGCCCGACGCCGCTCGGCACGGCGACGCCGGAACGATGGGACCAGCTGTTCGCCAGCAATGCGCGCGCACCGTTCTTCCTCGCCCAGGCGGCCGCACCGCACCTGCGCGCGGCGCACGGCGGCATCGTCAACATGGCCGACATCTACGGCGAGCGCCCGTTGCGCGACCACTCGCTCTACTGCATGGCCAAGGCGTCGTTGCTGATGATGACCCGCTCGCTGGCGCTGGAGCTTGCGCCCGAGGTGCGCGTCAACGCGGTGTCGCCCGGCGCGATCCTGTGGCCGGAAGAATCGGCGAATGTCGCCGCGCAGGAAGCGATGCTCGGTCGCACGCCGATGGGCCGCACCGGCACGCCGGCGGAAGTCGCCGAAGCAGTGCGCTGGCTGCTGGTGGATGCCAGATACAGCACCGGTCAGGTGCTGCATCTGGACGGTGGCAGGCTGCTGAACGCCTGACCGCTTACTTCGTAGCGAACGCCTGTTCCAAACGCAGGCTCTGGAACTCCGGCGGCGTCTCGCCCTGCGTGGCGTAGCGGTACAGCGCGGCCGAGTAGATGCCGCTCAGCGCCGCCTGGTACACACCCAGCAGCAGCAGCGCGATCACGAACACGATCACGATCGCGACGGCCAGGCCAATCGACAGCTGCGCGGCGACGAAGGCGATCAGCGCGCCCACCAGGCCGACACCGATCATGATCAGGCTGAAGGCCAGGCCGATGCCGACGTTGCCGATGGCGTTTTCGCCCCAGGTGTGGCGCAGCAGGCCAGCGCTCTTCTTCAGCGCTTCGACCGGACCGATCTCCTCGCTGACCAGCACCGGCGCGATCAGGAACGTCGCCAGCGTCCACGCCGCACCCAGGCCGCTGCCGAGCATGCGCACGAGGAAGTTGTTCTCCTTGTTGCGCAGGGCCTGCAGCAGCATGCCCACCGTGGCCGCGATCGCGGCGTAACCGAGGATCGCCGGCAGTCGCGCCTTGGCGGCATTGATACCGTCCGCCAGCGTCGGATCGCCGCCTTCCAGGCGGATCATCGCCGCGCCGACCAGGGCGCAGTTGAAGAAAATGATCACCGTGTACTGGCAGAAGTAGAACAGGAACATCCACACCAGGCCGGTCGCGCCGAACCCGTGCTGGAAGATGCGCCAGCCCAGCATCGGCACCATGAACGTCGCCAGCACCACCAGCGTGGCGGCGGCCGAGACGATCGGGAAGACCATCAACTCCTTGTCAGAGCGCAGCACCGCCGCACTCGCCTTCACCAGCTCCCAACTGCGCGAGAACTTCTCGAACATCGCACTCCCCTTGCGGATGCCCATGGAGCTGACCCCCATGGATCGAGAGCGCATCCTCGGGCCGCGAGGCCTCGAGGGCAAGTGGGGTGGGTGCGGAAAGCGGACCGTCGACCCAATTGCACCCGTCATTCCCGCGAAGGCGGGAATCCAAGGACGTTGGCTTTGCGCTTCGCCACCGAACAGCGCACGTCCTTGGGTTCCCGCCTTCGCGGGAACGACGTGCCCTGGTCTAGAGCGCGACCGCCTCCCACTGCGCGCCATGCTCCGGATGCGCGGCCCACAGCTGCGCCAGCGTCTGGCTACTGCCGGGCACCACCACGTCCGGCGCAATCTCGGCCAGCGGCC
>Ga0102589_1005159_pt1 | contig 11632 bp, 9 predicted proteins | sample AraplaMF_Col_mLB_FD_76858 | JGI IMG/M metagenome (GOLD analysis project Ga0102589, IMG submission 76858) | Arabidopsis root microbial communities from the University of North Carolina, USA - plate scrape MF_Col_mLB | ecosystem: Host-associated > Plants > Roots > Endosphere | place: USA... | reverse complement strand
CGAGGCAGAGGTTCTCGAAGGCGGCTTCGAGGCCTGGAGGAAGGCCGGCAGCATGCTTGTCGTCGATGAAAAGATCCCTTCGCGCGATGGGCAAGGCCGCACAGTCTGGGTGACGCGCTCGCGCCCGAAGATCGACCGGATCGCCTGTCCCTGGCTGATCCGTCGGTTCGTCGATCCTTCGGCCGTCTTCCTCTTTGTGCCGGCTTCCGAGGTCTCGCTGGTCGGCGAACGCTTCGCTGTGACGCCTTTCGATATCGAGGACGTCTTCTGGTCCCACCGCGGCGAACTCTGCACCTTCGACGTCATGATCGAGGAGTTCGGGCTGAGGTCCGACCCCCTGCTCCATCTCGCAAAGATCGTGAGAGGCGCCGACACGGATCGTCCGGAACTCGCGCCAGAGGTGCCAGGGCTGCTGGCAGCCTCCCTCGGCTTGTCGCGCATGTACAACGACGACCTCGAACAACTGGAAGCGGGAATGACCCTTTACGATGCCTTCTACCGATGGTGTCGGGACGCGACCGCCGAAACGCATAACTGGCCGAACGCCAGGGCGGGACAATGAAATGGCGACGTTGATGAACGAGGAAACAAAGACACCCGAAGCAGTCGAACACGGCCTGCCGTTCTCCGAGGCCGTCAAGGTCTGGGCGCGGGTTGCTGCTCTGAGCTTCGGCGGCCCGGCCGGACAGATCGCGGTCATGCACAGGATCATCGTCGAGGAGAAGCGCTGGATCGGCGACGACCGATTCCTGCATGCCCTCAACTATTGCACGCTGCTCCCAGGGCCGGAGGCGCAGCAGCTCGCGATCTATATCGGCTGGCTCCTTCACAAGACGAAGGGCGCTTTGGTCGCGGGCACGCTGTTCGTCCTGCCGGGTGCGATCGCGATCATGGGCCTGAGCTGGATCTACGCGCTCTACGGCAACGTCGGCGCGGTGCAGGCGCTGTTTTTTGGCCTGAAGGCTGCGGTCCTCGCCATCGTGCTCGGCGCGGTCCTCCGCATCGGGAGCAGATCGCTGAAGAACAACGTCATGATCGGACTGGCCGCCGCCGCCTTCGTGGTGCTGGCCTTCTTCCAGGCCCCCTTCCCGCTGGTCGTGATTATCGCGGGACTGATCGGCTTCGTCGGCGGCAAGGCAGGTTTGAAGGCTTTCGCTCCTGGAGGCGCTCATGGCAAGGCCAGCGGCACGTACCTTGCCGACGCCGACAGCCTGCTTGGCGAAGGAGTTCCCGAGCATACCCGTCCGAACGCGCGCTGGCTTCTGAAAGTCGCCGTTATCGGCGCGATCGCATGGTTTGGGCCGATCCTGCTTCTGTTCGCCTTCTTCGGCCAGCACAACGTTTTCTCGGACATCGCCGTCTTCTTCTCGAAGATGGCGATGGTGACCTTCGGCGGCGCCTATGCCGTCCTGTCCTATGTCGCCCAAGAAGCGGTCAATCACTATGGCTGGCTGAAGCCGGGCGAGATGCTGGACGGCCTGGGTCTGGCCGAAACGACGCCCGGCCCGCTGATCATGGTCACGCAGTTCGTTGGCTTCCTCGGCGCCTACCGGTCGCCGGGCGGGATGTCGCCGCTGCTTGCCGGCACGCTCGGCGGTCTCCTCACGACCTGGGTCACCTTCGTCCCCTGCTTCCTCTGGATCCTGCTCGGCGGACCGTTCATGGAGACGCTCCGCCGCAACAAGGCGCTGTCATCAGCGCTGTCGGCCATCACCGCAGCGGTCGTCGGCATCATTCTCAACCTCGCCGTCTGGTTCGCCCTGCACGTGCTGTTCTCCGAGGGCCGGAGCGTGAGCAGCTTCGGGATGTCGGCGCACGTGCCCGTTCTGAGTTCGGTCAACCTGCCTGCGCTGGTTCTAACGCTTCCCGCCGTCATCGCTGTGTTCCGGTTCAAGATCGGCATGCTCAAGGTGCTGGCGGCATGCGCCATCGCCGGGCTCGCCTATGGCTTGGCGTTCGGAGTTCACCCATGACCGGAAATGTGAAAAAGGTCGCGATCGTCTGGCGCGGCGACCGCGAGACCAGAAGCGCCGCGACGACGTCCAACAGCCGCTATCACAGGATCTTCGAAGAGCTGGAGGCTGCCGGGTTCGCGCCGCAGCCCGCGGTGTTCGACGAGACCTTCGCAGACGAGGTGCTTGAACAGCTACTCGCCGTCGACGCCGTCCTCGTCTGGGTGAACCCACTGGACGACGGGAAGACTAGAAAAATCCTCGATCCTCTGCTGAGGACAGTGGCGGAGTCCGGAGTCTTCGTCAGCACCCATTCCCGACGTCATCCTGAAGATGGGCGTCAAGGAGGTGCTATACGAGACACGGCACCTAGGTTGGGGCGTGGATACTCTCATCTATCGCTCGGCTACCGAATTCCGCCAGGCATTTCTGGCGAGACTTGCGACCGACGGCCCGCGGGTGCTGAAACGCAGTCGCGGCAATGGCGGCCAGGGCGTCTGGAAGGTGGAACTCAACGCCAAGACGCTTGGCGACGCGTCCTTTATCCGCGTGCTGGAGGCGAAGGCCGGCAGTATTCCGGAGACGGTGGACCTTGAAGCGTTCATGTCGCGCTGCGAGGCGTATTTTGCTGACGGCGAAAGCATCGTCGACCAGCCGTTCCAGGAGCGGCTGCCGCAAGGCATGATCCGCTGCTACATGTGCGGCGACTCGGTGGTGGGTTTTGGACAGCAGTTGATCAAGGCACTGGTGACGCCGGTGCCTGACGCAGGATCGGAAGCATCGCAACCCGGCCCTCGGATCATGCATCCGGCCACGGCGGCGCCGTTCCAGCGCTTGAGAGATAAGATGGAGAAGGAGTGGACGCCGCAGATGATGTCGGTGCTCGGGATCGACCGGCAGTCGCTGCCGGTGGTCTGGGACGCCGACTTCCTTTACGGACCGCGAGACGCCGCCGGCAACGATACCTATGTGCTTTGCGAAATCAACGTCAGTTGCGTCTTCGCCATTCCCGACGACGCGTCCGCGGGAATCGCTCGGGAGCTGGCGTGGCGGCTGGACCGTCGCGCGATCGGAGGCTAAACGTGGCCGCTGGAGGCACCGGTGAATGGAGTGGCGTCATCAGCGCCTGGTGCGGCTCTTGAACCGATGTGAACCGACGAGCGACAAAGGCGCCATTGCCTGATTCCAACGGCTTGCGTTTCGAATGACCGAAAGTCGCTCCGTCATATTGGACGACATAGGGGCTTGAAAAGCTACAGCTTCCTACAAAATTTCCGCCGGCTTGGCAAACTGGAAAGAAGAACAAAGAGTAGACAGAAATTCATCTCTATAGGATAGGTAAGCAGCAAGACAGCGAACCCATGCGTGCACGATTCGGGAGATAGCCGTGACCTCCGTTACCCATCGCGAACCTATCGACACTCCCATTCTTCGCAAGGAAAGAGGGGCGTTTTTCACACCTGCGGCGATCACCCGGTTTATTTCCAAATGGGCCATTCGCGCGCCTGATGATCGCGTGCTTGAGCCTGCCGCCGGAGACGCTGCATTTCTGATTTCCGCGGTCGACCGCCTCCGTGAACTCGCTCCGTCCGGGAAATCGCGGCCGAAGGTCCATGGCGTCGAGATCCACGCCCTCAGTGCTGAGATTGCCCGAAAGCGGGTCGCTGATGCTGGCGGCGAAGCAAATATCGAACTTTCCGACTTCTTTACTGTCACGCCGGATTCAACGTTCGAAGCTGTCATTGGAAATCCTCCTTTTATCCGGTACCAGGACTTTTCCGGAGAAGCGCGTGCCCGCGCCCGGGAGGCGGCCATCAGGGGCGGCATTTCCCTGACAGGCCTTGCGTCGAGTTGGGCTGCATTCACCGTGCACTCGGCATTGTTTTTGAAGAAGGGTGGCCGCCTGGCCTTTGTCTTGCCAGCAGAACTGCTCTCGGTGAACTATGCCGCTCCTGTCCGCAAGTTCCTATTCAGTCGATTCCGCGACGTGCAGCTCGTTCTGTTCGATGAGCAAGTCTTTCCGGAAGCGGAGGCGGATGTCGTGCTTCTCCTCGCTGAAGGCTACCTTGAGGGGCCAGCGGAGTTCGCAACGATCCGCCAGACGAAGAATGCTGCGACACTCGACACTCTGGGCCCAGGATTGAGCTGGACACCGGCCGATCCGGCGGGCAAGTGGACCGGCAGTCTCGTCGATGTCGACGCGGTGCATCTCTTGCACTCTGTTTCGGCGGCTGGCCTCTACACGAACCTGGAAACCTGGGGCGATACGACGCTCGGAATGGTGACCGGAAACAATAAATACTTCACGCTTTCCCCCCAGCGCGTCGCCGAGCTCGGACTACGTCCGGATGAGTTGCTCAGCCTTTCGCCACCTGGAAGTTCTCACTTGCGGGGGCTTTCGCTTTCGAAGGCCCAGCTGAAGAAACTCGGTCACGATGGGAACGCGATCCACCTGTTCTATCCAAAAGACCCGCCATCGAAAGCTGCTGCGGCCTATATTGCCGACGGCCGCAGGACGGGTGTCGACACCGCTTATAAATGCCGCGTCCGCAAGACCTGGTACCGAGTGCCGCTCGTTTCACCCGCGGACCTCTTGCTGACGTGCATGAATGCGGACACCCCTCGGATTACGGAAAACGCCGCCAGGGCCCGTCACCTTAATTCAGTGCATGGGGTCTATCTGAACGAGGCATGCGCCGCCTTAGGCCGCGAACTCCTGCCGGTCGCGAGCTTGAACTCAATTACGCTGTTGCATGCCGAAATCGTTGGCCGTGCCTATGGAGGCGGCATCCTGAAGATCGAGCCGAAGGAGGCGGACGTCTGGGCTATGCCCTCGCCGACCCTGGTTACGTCGCGCGCCGATGCGCTTCGCGCGATCAAGCGAGACGTGCAAAAGCTCCTGGACAAAGGGCGGCTGCTCGATGCCGTCAAGCTTGTCGATGAGACACTGCTGGTTGACCGCGAGGTTTCGGCGTCACAAATAGAAGCGGTCCGGCGTGCGCGCGCCGAGCTGTCAAAGCGTCGTAATCTGAGGGCAGCCAGTGGTCGCTAAACCAAGCTCGAAAGCAGAAGCCTGGGAAATATTCGATCATATCGTCGAAGCTGCTGCACCTGGCGGGCAACATAGCAATCCATGGGCGCTTGGACCGGACGGCCAGCCTTTCTTTTATCCCGATTACGATACCCTTGCCCAACTCCTCGGCGTTCCACTGCATCTCAAAGTCGGGACGCAAACGGGCGTGCCTGCTCTCGCCCTTGATGTCTGGCTTAGCTATGAACTCCGGAGAGCGGGTTTCGGGACAGACCAGGTTTGGCCAAGGCCTGCAAATCCGCGGGTACTTCCCGCGCCCGTTTCCGCGTTCGTCAAATCTCTTCCAACGGCGCTAAGAGCCAAGGCCCAATCCCATTTGACGTCAAATTCGTCCATTCCGGGCGTGACCTCCTCTTCCGCTTCGATTCTCGGCAAGAACTACCTGAAGCAAGTCGACGTCATCATCACGGACTGGGTTACTGGTCCAGAGCTGCTGATCTCGACAAAGCGAATGGACTCCTCCTATGGAAAAAATGCGCCGAACCGCATTGAGGAATCCTACGGCGATGCCAAGAACCTACGTTTGCGCCATCCCCTTGCAGCACTGGGTTTCCTATTTGGTGTTCGATCGGACATCTTGGAGAAGGAGCCCAAGACGGCAGAGTGGTTGTTCGATCTTCTCGCCAAACTCGGCCGTGAGGACGATGCGTATCACTCGACATGTCTTGTATTGATGGAATACTCGACTGATCCAGTCCTGCCGGCGGCCGACGAGGGAGAACCCGTCGACGGCATTTTAGAGCCAGGCCCGCAGCCGGTAACGGATCCGGCCGAGAGTGAGATCGCGCACCTTGCTGAAAGCACGATCGAGAGCGTCGTCAAGGCCCTGCCGAAAGTCTCGATCCTCGTTGAGCGAACACCAGATGAGCTCTCTCCGGCCCGTTTTCTGACGTCCTTAGTTACGCGTGTTCTCGAAGCTACTCCCGTCAACATGCATGAGGAAGCTAGACAGCGCCGCTCTTCCGTCTTACCGAAGAAGTAGAAGTTCGGCCCATCCCGACTGGCTGCGGTTGGGCAGGGGCAGGAACCATCGACCCGCCTGACTCTAAGTCTAAGTCACTATCTTTTGCGTCGTAGGCTTTGCCGGTAGCGAAGCAAGATCCCAGCGCGCAATGTCCCCGATGGGCGGCGTGCCGAGCGGCCGTTCAACGGAGATCGGCTTCATTCGTTCAAGTGGAATACTCTCAACCTGGCAGCAATCCTGCCGTCTGGTAGCTATCGATCATAACGTCGAAGAGCGAGATGTCGGACCTGCTGCGGGCCAGGAGCTGCGCTCCCGCGATCGCGGCAAAGATTGATCTCGCCCGCGCTTCGCTTCCCTTCTTGTCCGTCAGGCCGGCATCGAGCAGCTGCTCCGCGAGCCAGGCGATATTGACGTCGGCGAAGGTCTGCACCTGCTGACGAACTTGTTCAGGCAGGTCGTCGTACTCCGCCCCGAGGAAGCTGCCGAGACAAAGGCGGTTGCCATTCTCCAGCGACGTCCGGAACGTCTGCGGATACTTTCGCAGTCTGGTTTCAGGATCGCCCTCCTCCTTCGCAACTTCTTCCAGCCACGCCTTCGTGTCCTGCCAGTAGCGCTCGGCGATGGCTGCAGCGAGATCCGCCTTGCTCGGAAAGTGGTGGTAGATGCTGGCGGCCTTGATGCCGACCTCGGCTGCGAGCTCGCGCATATTTAGGCCACCATATCCGTGCGACTGGGCGCTCAGACGTCCCGCCGCGAGAATGGCTTCCCTTGCACTTCCGCTCATGCCGATGTCCCTTCCGCTTTACCTAACAAATGTTAGATAGGTGTTGACGGCGAGATTGTAAAGGCCTAGTTCTAGATAGCCTACCAACTGTTAGTTAGAGAGAACGCCGTGCGCAACGAACTGATCTATGCCGACGCCACCAGGCTCGCCGAACTCATCCGCCGCCAGGAAATATCGCCCGTCGAGGTGGTACAGGCCCATGTCGATCGGATAGAAGCGGTCGATCCCAAGCTAAATGCGATCGTAACCGTGGCGGAGGGCGCGCGGGAAGCCGCCCGGAGAGCAGAAGCGGCCGTTTTGGCCGGTGAAGAACTCGGACCGCTCCATGGCGTGCCGTTCACCGTCAAGGATTCCATCGACACAGAAGGCGTGATGACGCAGCGCGGCTCACCGATCTTCAAAGGCCGTTTGCCCGACCGCGACGCGACCAGCGTCGCGCGCCTGAAGAAGGCAGGCGGCATTCTGCTGGCCAAGACCAACCTGCCGGAATTCTCCTACTGGATCGAAAGCGACAACCTGCTGTCCGGGCGCTCAAACAATCCGTGGGATCTGGAGCGGACGCCTGGCGGATCGAGCGGCGGTGAATCTGCGGCGATCGCCGCCGGCATGTCGCCACTCGGTCTGGGAACCGATCTTGCCATCTCCGTCCGCGGTCCCGCTGCGCAGACCGGCATCACCTCGATGAAAGCAACCCATGGGCGCGTCCCGATGACAGGGATTTGGCCGCGCGCGCCGCGCCGCTTCTGGCACGTTGGTCCCATGGCTCGTTCGGTTCGTGACATCGCACTGGCCTTCTCCCAACTCGCAGGTCCTGACGGACAGGATGCGTTCGCCTCAAGTGCCGTTCCCTTCGATGCTGGCATTGGTCGACAGCCATATCGCCAGCTTCGCGTGGGCTGGATGGTCGGGCCAGGATTCGGCCCGGTTGACCCGGAAGTTGCTGCTACCGTCAAGGCGGCCGCCGACGCTCTGAAAGATATCGGCCTCTCCGTCGAGCATGTCGGTATCCCTGCGCTCGAAAAAGACTTCGCGCTTGACGTCTTCAACCGTCTCCATGTCATGGAGATGAAGCCTACCTTCCGCGAGGCGACCGCTGGTCGTCGGGAAGACGAACTTTACAAGATGGCGAAGACAATGTTGTCCCTGCCCGACACCTCCATGGATGACTACATCGACGCCGAACAGGCCGCGGAGCGGTTACGTGATGGCTATGCCGATTACTTCTCCCGCTACGACGCCCTCATCACCCATGTCTTGCCAATTCCAGCCCACAAGCATGGTGTCGAGGAATTTGTGATCGACGGCCAGACCGTCGATGCAACCTATCTGCAGGGCGCGACCGTGCCTCTGAACGTCACAGGCCTTCCCGGCGTCTCGATGCGATTCGGCACCAGCGAAGAGGGTCTGCCGATCAATGTCCAGATCGTGGGCAAATGGCAGGCGGAATCCACCATTCTCCACATCGCGTCCCTGCTGGAGAGCCTCAGTCCAACGCGCGTCCTGCACCCGACGCTCTGAAAATCGTTGCCCACCAGCACAGCCTTCTCGACTGGGAACCATGTTAGTGGGCAAGATCGGAAGATTAACGCCAGCCAACGGTGCGCGCGATCGCTGTGGTAGCGGGCATGTCAGATGCGTTCGACCGGAAGGAAGCCAGATCTGCGGGCGCAGGGAGCACCTGGAAGTGTGATTGACACCAGCCGCTTGCATCGGCGCTGCTAGCCCGTCCGATCTCGCAGTCGAGCAACAATAACGCCTTACGAATGATTGATCCTGACGCTGTCCGGTCCCCGACCACTTCTCACCTTCTGCTATGGGCGAGGATGGACAAATCACCGCAATGCTCTATCTGTCGATGATCGTCAGCAAACGAATTCGTAGGCGCTGGCGGCTGAGGGCTGAGAGCTCCCGCCTGCCAATGCAGGACGTTCTCATGGTCGACGATTCCGCCGGGACATCTGAGAAACTCATCAGCGGAGATGGCAGCAAGCTGCTTGTTCTCATCGCTGAAGATGAATTTCTCATCAAGGTAAATCTCGAAGATGTCGTGTCGGAAGCCGGCTTTGAGCACCTCGCCGTTTCCAACGCGGACGAGGCTATCCGTGCTTTGGAGGAGGACTCGGCTCGCTTTTGCGCGGTGATAACCGATGTGCGGATGCCAGGAGAAACGGACGGTTGGGATCTGGCGCGCCGAGCTCGGGAATTGCAGCCGCTCATGCCCGTGATCTATATGACCGGAGACAGCGCCAAGGAGTGGGCAGCTCAGGGCGTTCCCAATAGCGTTTTGCTTCAGAAGCCTTTCGTCCATGCCCAGCTTGTCACAGCCCTGACCACTCTTCTCAACGGCGCTGCCACGAGCAGCATCGGGCAATAGCGCTTCAAACCGAACTGAAGGGATCGGCTAGCGCGCTCAATCTTTCTGCCTTCTCCGGCGAAGAAAACCGCCCCCGCGAGTGACCGCGACAACAGCCCGACACTTACGACCGCTTATCGGCGATAATGGATAACTTGTGGATCTGTGGTGGCTTGGCGAATAAGTCGCCTTCGGCGGCCTTCGCCATCAAAGCCGCAGCGACCTGGCCATTTAGGTGGGCATCCCTTCCGTCCTCATCGTCGAACGTATCGAAGATTGCAAACGAGCTTGGGCCTTCCTGTATCGCATACCAGGAAATCGTGCCCGGCTCCGCGTTGACGAGAGGTATGGCTGATCTCAGGAAATCGGCGACCTCCTGTTCCTTGCCGGGTTTTGCTTCAAGCGGAACGTAGAGTGCGAATTTGGTCATGGCCATCTCCATGGGCACCTGATCGTGCCGCAACCTCCTATACCACGTTCAGCCGCCGGATGTTACGCGATCGGGTAATAAAGAAATCCATAGGAAAGCTCGGGGTTTATCTAGGGTGGCAAATCCCTCGGAATGATTGGAAAATAAAGGTCGCGGTATCAACGGCTCTTGAACGGATTCGAACCGGCGACAAAAACGCTCGATCAAAAATGTCGCCCAGACAACAACGAAGCAGCTGAATGTACCACCATAATCGTCGAAATCGCCGGGCCGGGACCGGGCGACCATCGCGACGTAGGCTTGCAGGTCGAGAGCGCCGGCTCGACTTCGAGGGCGAGATCCCTACACTGACTGCCGAGTCTCTATTCCCCAGCGTTGTCGATCCGCACGGTTTTGCCTCGCGCGAGGATGGTTCGCCGGTCTAGACACGTAATGCCTCTACTACCACTTTAAAGGCCGGCGAATTTTGTCTTTTGCTTGGATAATAGAGGTAATAGCCCGGGAACAGTGGCGTCCACTCATCAAGAACCTGCACCAGCTCTCCGGTCGCGACCAGCGACTCCACCAGGTTTTCAGGCACGTAAGCAATGCCATAGCCGTTCAGGGCTGCGTCGATCATCGCGTAGGACGTGTTGAAGGTGAGCTGCCCCTCGACACGGACCCGTAGCTCCCTGCCGTCCTTCTCGAATTCCCAACCGTACAGTCCGCCCAGGTGGGACTGCCGGTGGTTGATACAATTGTGACCGACAAGATCCTGCGGGCTTCCGGGAACCGGTTTGGTGGCAAAATATTCTGGAGATCCAACGGCAACAAGGCGCCAGTCGGGCCCAATACGGACAGCAATCATGTCCTTGTCGACACTCTCGCCAAGCCGCACGCCCGCGTCGAACTTTTCTTCTACGATATTCCGGAAGCCATTGTCGCTGTTAAGTTCGACCTTAATGTCGGGGTAGTTTTTGAGCACCGAGCGTAGTTTCGGCCAGACAACACTCTGCAAAGCGTGATCGGAGAGTGTTATCCGCACATAGCCAGATGGCTTGTCCCTGATCTCCATAAGCGCGTCGATCTCGGTCTCGATCTCTTCAATGCGGGGTGCCAGCGAGCGGATCAGCCTCTCACCCGCCTCGGTCGGAACGACGCTGCGGGTAGTGCGCGTCAAAAGGCGCAATCCCATCCGCGCTTCGAGCTTCTTGATCGTATGGCTGATCGTCGATTGCGAAGTACCGAGTTTCGCGGCCGCCTTAGTGAAACTTCGTTCTTCCGCGACCGCCAGAAACCAAAGCATGTCGTTCAGATCTTCCCTCTTCATGCTCGTCTCCAGAAATGATTCATTGATGTCATCAATCGATAAGTCCAAGCGAATTGCAATGGCTAATGCGGGAACTGCGTTCGGCCTATATTGCCGTCATGACCCCACAAGTTCTCAAACGTTCCCGCGCCGGCGCTGACGGCATCAAAACCTCAGTCGCGAAAACCACAGATCCCGTAGTCCCAATCGCAGCCTGGGGCGCGGTTATATCGATGGCGCTCTGCGTGGCCGTCCTTATTGCTTCCGAGTTCATGCCAGTGAGCCTTCTGTCACCGATTGCCACCCAGCTGGGCGTAACGGAGGGTCGTGCCGGGCAGGCGATCTCTATCTCGGGCGTGTTCGCTGTCCTCACCAGCATCTTCGTGGCAGGGCTGACCCGTCGATTAGACCGACGTCTGGTTCTTTTGTCGTTCTCATTCATCCTGTTGGTATCCGGAACGATCGTCACATTTGCTCCAAACTATCTCGTGTTGATGATCGGCAGAGCTCTACTGGGTATCGCCATCGGCGGCTTCTGGTCGATGTCGACGTCAATCGTGATGCGGCTCGTTCCAACAGACTCAGTCCCCAAGGGCCTTGCTATGCTCAACGCCGGGAACGCCATCGCAGCAACGATTGCCGCTCCTCTTGGGAGCTTGCTCGGAAGCTATATCGGTTGGCGTGGCGCGTTCTTTGCCGTCGTTCCGCTGGCTTTGATTGCTCTTGCCTGGCAGTGGACCAGCTTGCCGTCGCTGCCGCCGCGTGACACC
>Ga0102589_1005152_pt1 | contig 11645 bp, 8 predicted proteins | sample AraplaMF_Col_mLB_FD_76858 | JGI IMG/M metagenome (GOLD analysis project Ga0102589, IMG submission 76858) | Arabidopsis root microbial communities from the University of North Carolina, USA - plate scrape MF_Col_mLB | ecosystem: Host-associated > Plants > Roots > Endosphere | place: USA... | reverse complement strand
TTCGCGCACCTCGTCGATGATCGCGGCGACGGCGGTCGTGGTCACCGCGGAGGTGCGCTGGGCGGGGCGTCGCAGCAACTGCGCACGCTCGCTCGCATCGAGCCGGTTCCAGTCGGCGCGGCGCATCAGTGGAGCAATGGTGGTCGCGCTCATGCCAGCATGCCCTCCACCGGCAGCACCATCAGCCCGCGCGCGCCGGCGCGCTTGAGTTCCTCCAGGCGCTGCCAGGTGACGGCACCGTGGCACAGCGCCTGCAGCGCCAGATCGTCGCCATCATCCAGGCGCATCACCGTCGGTGCTTCGGCATCGGGCAGCAGCGGCAGCAGGCTCGGCAGGAGGTTGCGCGGGGCCTGGAACATCAGCAGCTTGCTGTGGCGGATGCGCAGCGCGCCATCGAGGCGGCGCAGCAGCAGATCGGCCAGTTCACCGCGGACCGGATCGAACTCCGCGGACGGGCCGGCCAGCACCGCTTCGCTTTCCAGCAACGTCATCACCGGCTTGAGCTGGTTCGCCGACAGCGTTGCGCCGCTGGAGACGAGGTCGCAGATCGCCTCGGCCTGCCCCAGTCGCGGCGCGATCTCGACCGAGCCCGACAGCAGCACGACGTCGGCGGCGATGCCCTGGCCTTCGAGCCAGCGCGACAGCAGCGCCGGGTAGCTGGTGGCGATGCGCTTGCCGGTCAATTGCTCCGGACCTTGCCAGTCCCACGCATCGGGCACGGCCAGCGCCAGCCGGCAGCCGCCGAAACCCAGTGCCCGCCATTCGCGGAACACCGATGGCTGGCCGTTGCCGGAGCGGCCGCCTTCCTGCTCGAGCAGGACATTGCGGCCGACGATGCCGAGGTCGCAGACGCCATCGGCGATCAGCCCCGGGATGTCGTCATCGCGCACCAGCAGCAGGTCGATCGGCAGGCTTTCGCCGTAACAGAACAGGCGGTCGCGGCTCTCGCGCCAGCTCAGGCCGCAGGACGCCAGCAATGCGCGCGCCGGCTCGGCCAGGCGGCCGGATTTCTGGATGGCGATGCGCAGTCGATCGCGCACCGGGGTGTTGGCTGGGGGACTCATCGACGGACTCGGCTAATCGCTGTTGCTGGGGGATGCCGATCCGGTCTTGCCGGCCTCGGAAGTGTTCTTGTCGCCCTCGTCGACCTGGCGCTGGTACGCGATGGCATAACCGCCCGCGCCGCGTTCGAGGGTGCGGGCGACGCGCCCGATGGTGGTGACGCTGACCTGGGTGCGGTCGTGGATCTCCCGGTACGGGACGTTGCCGTACAGCAGCGGCACCACGCGCCAGCGGTCGGTCATCGCCTCCAGCTCGGCCGGCGTGCACAGGTCCTCGAGGAAGGCCCGCACCTCGTCCGGGCTGCGCAGCCCAAGCAGGGCCGAGGCGAGGCCGGCGAGGTCGTCTTCGCCACGGTCCGTTTCCTGCGGGCGTCGCTTCATGGTCATGTATTAATGTATTAACGTGCTAATACATTAATCCGAGGTTGCCGCCCCCGTCAACCGTGCGGCCACCCCGCCCCCGGCCGCCGGAGGCCTGTTCGGGGCGTTCACGCCGTTTGCCGTGGGATACGGATATAGGTGTCAGCCGAGCCTGTCGGGGACGGATGGCGTAACTGAACCGAGCGCGCATAAGCTGCGCACGTCGACGCCGTCCGCTCGCGACGGCAACGGCGACAGGGCAAGGGGAAGACATGGGACGTGGTTCATCGCGTTGGTCTTGGCGTTGTTCTTGGCTTTGGCTGGCAGGCCTGTGCCTGCTCCTGGCCGTGCCTGTCCAGGCCAGCACCGCCGAGGCAACGACGACGCTGACACTGGGCAAGGACGTCGCCCACGTCGCGCTCTCGCCCTACCTCGGTTATTTCCACGACACCACGGCCGAAGACGATGTCGACGCGGCTGCACGTCGGCTGGCGCAAGGCCAGTTCGCGCCCTTGCCGGGCGGGCGCAGCGCCTTCGGTTTCCGCACCGGTGCCTTCTGGTTCCACACACGCGTGGTCAACAACGGCAATCCCGAGCAGCGCTGGCTGCTGGTGCAGAGCTATGCGCTCAGCGACAACGTCGATGTCTATGCGCGTTACCCGGACGGACACACCACCTTCCAGGCCGGTGGCGACCACCTGCCCTTCAGTGCCCGCAGCGTGCGTTACCGGCATCCGAACTTCTGGCTGACCTTGCCGCAGGGCCAGCCGGTCGACGTGTTCGTGCGCGTGCGCAGCGAAAGTTCGATGCAGGTTCCGCTCGACCTTTACACGACGGTTGCCTTCGCCGAACTCTCGCGCGATTCGCAGCTGGTGATCGGTCTGTACTACGGCATCCTGCTTGCGCTGTTCTTCTACAACCTGGCGCTGTGGCTGAGCCTGCGCGATGCCAGCTACTTCTGGTACCTGTTCCACCTGTCGGCGTTCGGGCTGGTGCTGTTCACGCTCAACGGCTTCGGCTTCGAGTACCTGTGGCCGCAGTCTTCGTGGCTAAGCGACCGTATGGTGCCGCTGTCGATCTGCCTGGCGCAGATCGGCATGCAGCAGTTCGCGCGCATCTTCCTCGGCCTGCGCGAGCGCTGGCGCACCGGCGACCGTATCGGCCTGGGGTTGATCTCGTTCTTCGCCCTGCTCGGCATCGCGTCGACGTGGTTGCCGTACCACGTCTCGACGCCGATCGCGTCGGCGGCGGTGCTGGTCAGCATCGCCTGGATCGCGGTGGTCTCGGTCTCGGTCGTGCGCCGCGGCTACCAGCCGGCGCAGCTGTTCCTGCTGGCGTGGGGAATGTTCCTGCTGGGCACGGGGCTGTTCGTCGCCATTGCGTTCGGGCTGATGCCCAAGACGTTCATCACCGAGTACGGGGTGCAGATTGGCTCGGCGCTGGAGATGCTGTTGCTGTCGATCGCGCTGGGCCATCGTTACGCGGCGCTGCGCAACGAGAACGAGCGCATCGTCCGCGAGGCGAAGGACCAGCTGGAGCACAAGGTCCAGCAGCGCACGGTCGAATTGCGCAGCGCGCTGGGGCAGCTGGAGGACGCGCATGCGCGGTTGCGCGAGAGCAGCCAGCGCGATGCATTGACGGGGCTGCACAACCGCAGCCATTTCCGCGACCGTTTCGAGTCGTTGCTGCGGCAGTCACGCGAGCATCGGCGTCCGTTGTCGTTGCTGATGATCGATCTGGACAACTTCAAGCTGATCAATGACCAGCACGGTCACCTGATCGGCGACGATTGCCTGCGCTGGGCGGCGCGGACGCTGGGCCATGGCTTGCGGCCGCATCACGATGCGTTGCTGGCGCGATTCGGTGGCGAGGAGTTCGTGATCGTGCTGCCGGGCCTGAACCTGTCGGCGGCGAAGCAGGTCGCGGAGGATCTGCGCCAGCATCTGCGCGATCAGCCGTTCCGCAGCGAGGACAGCCAGATCACCGTCACGGCCAGCATCGGCGTGCATGCGATCGAGACGGTGTCGTTCGGCGGCATCGATCCGTTGCTGCAGCTGGCCGACCAGGCGCTGTACCGGGCCAAGGCGGACGGGCGCGATTGTGTGCGGACGTCGCAGGTGGAGACGGTCTAGGCTGCTCGTCGTTCCCGCGGAGGCGGGAACCCATGGACCTCGCTTTTGGCAGCGCTTATGCGCGCGCGGCCGCCAGGATCGTGCCGTCCTTCACCAGCCGCACGGCGGTGGCGACTTCGCCATCCATCGCACGGTCGCGGTCCAGGAACGGGATGGCTGCGCGGATGGCCGCGTGTGCGGCGGCGACTGCGCGTCCGGGGTGGAACTCTTCGGCGTCGGCAAGCTCGACGCGCAGACCTTCGACTTCGGCCAGGAAGGCTTCGTATTCGTCGCTGTCCACCGGCGGAGCGCCCTGCACTTTCGCCGCCAGTGCACGCGCATCGGCACGGTCGGCCAGGTCGCGTGCGGCGTTGATCATGTCGCGGCGCAGGTCCAGTGCCTGCGCGGCGGTGTAGAGCTCGAGCGCGAGCACCTTGCCGAGGTCGTCGGCCATCGCCAGCACATGGCGCGCTTCGTTGGCGCCCATCGAGACGTGGTCCTCGGCATTGGCGCTGGTCGGGATCGAGTAGACCGAGGCCGGGTGTGCGCGGCTGGCCAGGTCGTTGACGATGGCTGCGGCGGTGTACTGCACGATCATGTGGCCGGATTCGGTGGAGTCTTCGTTGCCGATCAGGAAGCCCGGCAGGCCGTCGTTGGTGGCCGGGTCGACCAGCTTGTTGAGGCGACGTTCGGAAATGCTCGCCAGCACCGGAATGGCGGCCTTGACGTAGCTCATCGCCAGCGCCAGCGGCATGCCGTGGAAGTGGCCGGCGGAGATCACCTGCTGCTCGACGAACTCGGCCTTTGCATCGGGGAACACGATCGGGTTGTCGGTCAGCGCATTGAGCTCGACCTCGAGCACGCGCGCGGCCTGGGCGACGGCATCGCGCACGGCGCCGTGCACCTGCGGGATGCAGCGCAGCGAATAGCTGTCCTGCGGCTGGTGCTTCTTGCCGCCGCGGAACGGACGGAAGCGCAGGTAGAACTTTTCGCGACCGTGGCGCTGGCTGAAAGGCACCCAGTCCCAGCCGATGTCGAAACGCAGCGCCTGCGACTCCGGCGTGTCCCAGCTGCGCGGCTGCCAGGCGCGGAACTTCGGCACCAGGTGGTACGGGATGTCGGCCAGCGTCGAGCCGCCGAGCAGGTCGCGCAGGTGGGCGGCGCTGTGTACCTGGCCCGGGTGCGGACGCAGCGCGTGCACTTCTTCGGCGAACGCGCCCAGGCGGCCGGCGAAGGCATCGATGGTCATCGCCGCGGCAAGGTCGGCGGTGTCCAACAGGTCTTCCAGCTGCGCCAGCGCGAGCACGCCGCAGGCAAGCATCTGCGCGGTGCCGTTGTTCAGCGCCAGGCCTTCCTTGTACGACAGCGTCACTGGCGCCAGGCCGGCACGCTTGAGCGCTTCGCCACCCGGGATGCGCTCGCCTTCGAAGAAGGCCTCGCCACCGCCGAGCAGCACGATCGCCAGGTGCGACAGCGGTGCGAGGTCGCCGCTGGCACCGACCGAGCCCAGTTGCGGCACCACCGGCACGATGCCGGCGTTGAGCATCGCGGTCAGGGCCTGCAGGGTTTCGACGCGGATACCGGAGTGGCCACGCATCAGCGTGTTGATGCGGATGCACAGCATCGCGCGGACGATTTCCGGCGCGAATGCCTCGCCGACGCAGACGGCGTGGGTGACGATGAGGTTGCGCTGCAGTTCTTCGTGCAGGGTGATGCCCGAGCGCGCGGCGCCCGGCAACTCGTCACGCAGGTGGTGGTTGCCCAGCAGGCGATCGGCATTGCTGCCGAAACCGGTCGACACGCCGTAGATGGGTTCCTCACGGCGGACCTGTTCGGCCAGGAACTCGGCCGCGCGCGCCACCGCCGGCAGTTGCTCCGGCGCCAGCTGCACATGCGCCCCGTAGGCCACGTCCACCAGCTGCGCGCGGGTCAGCGAGCGGCCATCGAGTCGGATCGGTTTCATCAAGTCACCTTGCTGCTGAACTGCCATTTGCGCCGGCGGGCGCAATTGCGCGCGCCGGCGACCCCTGCCCTGAACTATTGCCTGCGCTAGCGGCCGGCGAGCGCGCGGTACTGTTCCAGCTCCACGCGCAGCGTGCTCGCCAGTTCTTCCAGCGGCACTTCGAACTGCTCCTCGCGCAGCAGGTCCTTGACCGCGACCACGCCGCGCGCCTTCTCGTCGTCGCCGGCGAGGGCGACGAAGCGGATGCCGGCGCGCGAGGCGTACTGGAACTGCTTGCCGATCTTGCGCGCTTCCATCTGCACTTCGGTGTTGATGCCGGCCGCGCGCAGGCGACGGGCGATCTCGAGCGCATCGGTCAGCGACTGGCCGTCCATCAACGCGACCATCGCCTGCACGGTGCTGCCGGAAGCATTGCCGAGCAAACCGGCTTCGCGCAACTGCCAGAACAAGCGTGTCAGGCCGATCGAGATGCCCACGCCGGGCAGCTTTGATTTCGTGTAGTGGCTGGCGAGGTTCTCGTAGCGGCCGCCCGAGCAGATCGAGCCGATCTGCGGGTAGTCGTTTAGCGTGGTCTCGTAGACCGTGCCGGTGTAGTAGTCGAGGCCGCGCGCGATCGAGAAGTTCAGCGCGTAGGCGCCTTCCGGCACGCCCAGGGCGCGCACGAGCTCGAGCACCTCGCGCAGTTCGGCGACGCCTTCGCGCAGCGCGTCGTTGCCTTCGCCCAATGCGTCGAGCTTGGCCAGCGCGTCGGCGTGCGAGGTCGAGCGCACCTTGACGAACTCGAGGATGTGCGCGACCGCATCGGCGGACAGGCCGAAGCCTTCGCCGGTCAGGGTCTCGCGGACGTGGTCCTCGCCGCGCTTGTCGAGCTTGTCGACTTCGCGCAGCACCAGCGCCTGCAGTTCACCGTCGGCGATGCCCTGGGCCTCGAAGAAGCCGCGCATCAACTTGCGGTTGTTGAGCTGGATGGTGAAGGCGCCGATGTCGAGCTCGGAGAACACGGCGTGGATCACCGCCGGCAACTCGGCATCGAAACGCACGCTGAGCGCGTCCTTGCCGATCACGTCGATGTCGCACTGGTAGAACTCGCGGAAGCGACCGCGCTGGGCACGCTCGCCGCGATAGACGCGCTGCATCTGGTAGCGGCGGAACGGGAACGCCAGCTCGTGTTCGTGCTCGGCGACGTAGCGTGCCAGCGGCACGGTCAGGTCGAAGCGCAGCGCCAGCTCGGGCATGCCCTCGCCGGTCGCACCCTCGGACGCCTTGCCCAGCGCACCGGTGGACTGGACGAAGTACACCTGCCGTTCGGTTTCGCCGCCGGACTTGGTCAGCAGCACTTCCGACAGTTCCATGACCGGCGTTTCCACCGGCAGGAAGCCGAAGCGTTCGAAATTGCGGCGGATCGTGTCCAGCATGCGCTGGAAGGCGATCTGGTCAGGGGGCAGCAGCTCCATGACCCCGGGCGGGGTGCGCGGCTTGATCAAGCAAGGCTCCAGTGACGACAGGCCGCGAACGCGGCCCGATACCGTACAGGCTTGGCGGGCACACGGTGGATTCGCGGTAGAGAGGGGGAAATCGGGTGACAGTTTAGCGGTTGCGGCCGCCCTTCCCCCAACGGCCGCCCCCGGATTGCCATCGAATTGAAGGAATTTGCATCCAACCCCTTGCCTCGACCCCGCCCGACTGACTAGAATTTGCGGCTCAGCAGTCGGGGTGTAGCTCAGCCTGGTAGAGCGCTACGTTCGGGACGTAGAAGTCGCAGGTTCAAATCCTGTCTCCCCGACCAACTCCGCATCATGCATGTGTGCATCATGATGTGGAGCCACGCTGAAGATGACAAACGCCGGCCCTGCCGGCGTTTTTCGTTGGTGCCGCAGGCAGCGAACAGGTTGCGATCTGCTGAGCCGCGCCGCGATGATGCCGGGTCGTTTCCGTTCCGTATTGATGGCCCGATGGATCTCACCTGCACACCTTTCCAGCGCGATGGCAGCGCCTGCCTGCGCCTGAACGCTGCTGACGGCGCGATCGCCGAGATCAGCCTGCATGGCGCCCATGTGCTGTCCTGGCAGTCTTCGCCAGGCCGCGAGCGCCTGTACATGAGCCCGCGCGCCAGTTATGCCGCCGGAGCGGCCATCCGCGGCGGAATTCCGGTGATCTTTCCGCAGTTCGGCGGTCGCGGAACGATGCTCAAGCATGGCTTCGCGCGATTGCTCGAATGGCGCTACGTCGGAATCGAGCCCGACGCCGGATCGCCGGCAGCCGTGCTGGAGCTCGTCGACGATGCGCACACCCGCCAACTATGGCCGACGCGGTTCCGCGCGCGCCTGCAGGTGTCGCTGGCGCACGCCGCGCTGACGGTGCGACTCTCGGTCCGCAATCAGGACGATGCGCCCTTCAGCTTCACCGCGGCGCTGCACACCTACCTGCGCGTGGACGACCTGGACGCAACGGCGCTGCGGGGCCTGGAAGCGGCCGGCTTCGAAGATTCGCGCGATGGCAGCGCCAGCCCGGCCGAAGGCGAACCCGTGCGCTTCCGCGCCGAGGTCGACCGGCTCTATCCCGATTGCGCGCACGACCTGCTGCTGGCCGGAGGCGGTGAATCGGTGCGCATCGGCGCCGATGGCTTCCGCGACACGGTGGTTTGGAATCCCGGCGAGGCGCTGGCCGCATCGATGGCCGATCTGGGCGCCGGTGAGCACCGGCACTTCGTCTGCGTCGAGTCGGGCACGATCGCCGTGCCGGTGACGCTGGCGCCGGGTGAGGAATGGAGCGGAGCGCAGCGCCTGCAGGTCTAGCGTCAGCGTTGCCGCGACGCCTCGTGTCGCACCTGTCCTTCCCCGCGCACGACGAAGCGCTCGATGGTCAGCGATTCCGCGCCCATCGGCCCGTAGGCGTGCAGGCGCGTGGTCGAGATGCCGATCTCGGCACCCAGCCCGAGCTGGCCGCCGTCGTTGAAGCGCGATGAGGCGTTGACCATCACCGCCGAACTGCGCGTGCCGCGCACGAATGCTTCGGCCGCCGCGGCATCTTCGGTCGCGATGACTTCGGTGTGGTCCGAGCCGTAGCGGGCAATGTGCGCCAGTGCGCCGCCGATTCCGTCGACGACGCGCACCGCCAGGATCAGGTCCAGGTACTCGGCGGCATAGTCGGCCTCCTCGGCCTGCCCCACCTGGTCGGAGAACGCGCGCGTGCGTTCGCAGCCGCGCACTTCGACCTGGCGCGCCGCCAACCGCTCCAGTGCCGCGGGCAGGAACGCGTCTGCGATGTCGCGATGGACCAGCAGCGTCTCCAGCGCATTGCACACACCAGGACGCGAGGCCTTGCCGTCGACCAGCAGGTCCAGCGCCTTGCCGACATCGGCGGCGCGGTCGACGTAGAGGTGACACACGCCCTTGTAGTGCTTGATGACCGGCACGCGCGCATGCTCGGCGACGAAACGGATCAAGCTCTCGCCGCCGCGCGGAATCGCAAGGTCGATCAGGTCCGACAGCTGCAGCAGTTCCAGCACATGCTCGCGCGCGGGATCGGCGACCAGCGACACGGCCGCTTCCGGCAGGCCTTCCTCGCGCAATGCCTGGTGCAGGCAGGCGGCGATGGCGGCATTGCTCGCGCGCGCCTCGGAGCCACCGCGCAGCAGCACCGCGTTGCCGGCCTTCAGGCACAGCGCCGCGGCATCGGCGGTCACGTTGGGGCGTGCCTCGTAGATCATCGCGATCAGCCCCAGCGGCACGCGCTGGCGCTCTATCACTATCCCGTTGGGGCGAACCTCGCGGCGTGTCACCTGCCCCAGCGGATCGGCTTGCGCGGCCACTTCGCGCACGCCGGCGGCCATGGCCGCGATGCGCGCCTCGTCCAGCTTCAGGCGGTCGAGCAGCGCTTCGCCGAGACCGGCAGCGCGGCCGCGCTCCATGTCTTCGGCGTTGGCTGCCAGCACGTCCGCGCCGTGATGTTCCAGCAGTTGCGCCATGCGTTCGATCAGGCGTTGGCGTTTGTCGCCATCCAACGTGGCCAGCACCAGCGAAGCTTCGCGCGCACGCTCGGCGAGGTTGCGTACGTAACCGCTCATGCCTTGACTCCTGGACTCTCGTCGTCGTGGGCGTTGACCAGCAGCACCAGATCGTCGCGATGGATCACCGACTCGCCATAGCGGAAGCCGAGCACCAACTCGATGTCGTTGCTGTGCCTGCGCGCGATCCGGCCGATTTCCATTGCGCTGTACTGTGCCAGGCCACGTGCGACGGGCTCGGCGCCCGGCGTGGTCGACGCCACTTCGATCACGTCGCCGCGGCGGAAGTCGCCCTCGACCGCGGCCACGCCGCCGGGCAGCAGCGAGGCGCCCTGGCGGTGCAGCGCCGCGACCGCGCCGTCGTCGACCAGCAGCCGGCCCGACGAAGGCGCATGCCGCAGCCATTGCTTGCGTGCACGAAGCCGGTCGCCCTGTGCGAGAACCAGCGTGCCGTGCAGCTGTCCCTCGCCCAGCGCCTGCACGACCGCATCGTCGCGACCGCAGAACAGCGCCGTCGGGATGCCCGCCGCGGTGGCCTTCGCCGCTGCCTCCAGCTTGGTGCGCATGCCGCCGGTGCCGAGCTTGCCGGCGCCCCCGCTGGCAGCCAGCAGCAGTTCGGGCGTGATCCGTTCGACGCGGGTGATTGCCTGCGCCGTCGGGTCGCGCTGCGGGTGCGCGCTGTAGAGCCCGCCGATGTCGGTGGCGATCAGCAGCAGATCGGCGTCGACCAGTGAGGCCACGGCGGCGGCAAGGTTGTCGTTGTCGCCGAGCTTGAGTTCGTCGACGGCGACGGCATCGTTCTCGTTGATGATCGGCAGCGCGCCAAGCTTCAGCAGCTCGCGCAGCGTGGCGCGGGCATTAAGGTAACGGCGGCGGTTGCGCAGGTCGTCGTGGGTGAGCAGGACCTGGGCGACGGGACGGTCCGACAACTGCTGCCAGAAGCCCATCAGCGAGGCCTGGCCGAGCGAGGCCAGGGCCTGCCGCAACACCAGGCTGTCACCGCCGGTATCGATGCGCCCACGACCGGCGGCCACGGCACCGGAGGACACCAGCACCACCTCGCGTTGCTGCGCGCGGGCCTGCGCGATGAATCGCGCCAGGCCTGCCGCGTAGCGCGAATCGAGTCCATCGGGTTGATCGGAGAAACCTGCCAGGAGGCTGCTGCCGACCTTGAGTACGGCGCGCTGCCAGTGTGGCAGCGGTTGTGCCTGGAAGTCCCGGACTGCGGTGTCGGCGGTACTTCCAGGCGCGCTCATCGCAGTGCGTCCAGTCGGCTTCGCAGCTCACCCAGGCGCAGCTGCGCGCCAGCGCCGGGGGACACCCGCGCCGCCAGGCTTGCCTCGGGATCGCCTTGCTCCCAACGTGCGGGATCCGCGGCCTGCTTGTAGGCCTCGCGGAACGGCAGCCCCTGTCGCGCAAGATCCACCGCCAGGTCGGTGGCGTACATCGAAGGATCGAGCACCTCGCGCATGCGGTCGGTCTTCCACTCAAGGTTGCGCAGCAGGTCCGGCAGCAGTTCCAGTGCGCCCAGGCCGCGGCCGAAGGCGTGGAAGATCGCCCCCTTGGAGAACTGCAGGTCGCGGTGGTAACCCGACGGCAACGACAGCAGCTGTTCGATCTCGGTACGTGCCGCAGCGGCGGCCGAATAGCTCGCGCGCATCAGCTCGATGACGTCTGGATTGCGCTTGTTCGGCATGATCGAGCTGCCGGTGGTGTATTGCGACGGTAGCGCGACGAAGCCGAACTCGGCGCTGGTGAACAGGCTCAGGTCCCAGGCCAGGCGGCGCAGGTCGAGCAGCGCCGAAGACAGCGCTTCGATCGCCGCCATCTCGAACTTGCCGCGCGAGATCTGCGCGTAGGTCGCCGCCACCTGCATGCGGCCGAAGCCGAGTGCGGCGGTGGTGTGGTCGCGCGCCAGCGGCAGGTTGACGCCGTAGCCGGCGGCGCTGCCGAGCGGATTGGCATCCACCCACTGCAGGGTCTGCACGGCGCGCTGCGCGTTGTCGATGAAGCCTTCCGCCCAGGCCGCCCACCACATGCCCAGCGACGACACCATGGCGCGTTGCAGGTGGGTATAGCCGGGCAGCGGCACGCCCTGTTCCGCCTCGGCACGCGCCAGCGCGACTTCGGCGCTTTCGCGACAG
>Ga0102589_1005143_pt1 | contig 11676 bp, 9 predicted proteins | sample AraplaMF_Col_mLB_FD_76858 | JGI IMG/M metagenome (GOLD analysis project Ga0102589, IMG submission 76858) | Arabidopsis root microbial communities from the University of North Carolina, USA - plate scrape MF_Col_mLB | ecosystem: Host-associated > Plants > Roots > Endosphere | place: USA... | reverse complement strand
ATTTATCATACACATTCAAGCTGTGAAAATACCAAAGAATATTGAAAGTCATTTGTTTAAGCAACTTAGTAACTTGGTTTCAAATGAGAAGAAAGAACGAATGAAGCGTTTATTAAACTCATGCGACGTTAATAGGACCCTGATAGGGGATTTACTAATCCGATCTCTAATCTGCCAAAAGTATAAAATTAATAATGAAGAAATTAGATTTAAATATAATGAGTATGGAAAACCTTTTGTTGAAAATTTTTCTGACTTTCATTTTAATCTGTCACATTCAGGAGAATGGGTGGTTTGTACTACTGCTAATTTTAATGTGGGTATTGATATAGAAAAGATTTCAGAGATAGAGGCGCTTAAATTAGCAAAAGAATTTTTTTCAGCGGATGAATTTTATGATATATCTAATATGAATTCTGATGAACAAATTAATTGTTTTTTTGATTTATGGACATTAAAAGAAAGCTATATAAAAACGATTGGAAAAGGGCTTTATACCCCATTAAATTCATTCTCTATAAAAAAAGAATCACGAACTTTAATTTCATACAAGAATATACCTAAAAACTTTTACTTTAAACAATATAACATTGATCCAAATTATAAGTTATCTGCTTGTGCAACAAGGGATGAATTTCCGCAAGAGATAATAATTAAAGACATTTATGCAATTTGCCAAAATATATACAAATTTGAAAGTAAGGAGAAAATCAATGCAGAAGACTAAACTTTTTTGCTTTCCACATGCTGGGGGATCTGCTTTTAGTTACGCAAAATGGAAAAATCACTTTAATCCATATATTGAGGTAGTCCCGATAGAGTTAGCTGGTAGAGGATATAGAATTGAAGAAAACTTGTACGGAAGTATGGAAGAGGCAGTAAATGATGTCTACAATAAAATAGTTATGCAGATAGATGATTCGCCCTACATTCTATTCGGGCATAGCATGGGAAGTTTGATCGCCTATGAAGTAGCCAGAAAAATAAAAGATTCTAAAAACGTATCGCCTGAATTTCTTGTTTTGTCCGGTAGAAATCATCCAAATAGTAAAATAAAAAATATCCGACATAATCTTTCTAATGAGCAATTTAAAAGAGAAGTTATTGCAATGGGAGGTACACCATCCGGGGTACTTCAATCAGAAGAATTAATGGAGATTTTTCTCCCAATTCTAAGAGCAGATTTTAAAATTGTCGAGACATATATTCATGACAATAATATACAACCATGTGATATTGATTTTCTTATATTTAATGGGGAAAATGATGAATTTACTACATATGATCAAGTAATAAAATGGGAGCAATATACAAGTAAAACGTGTACTCTTCATTCTTTTGAAGGTAATCATTTCTTTCTAAATGAAAATATTGAAGAAATAGCAAAGAGTATTATAAGAAAGTTAGATTCTAAAAGATTATCAAATAGTTTTTAGAGGTTTTCTAAGTATATTCATGGCTAAGGAACAAAATATTAAATATGAAAAATAAAGAAACTGCTGAAATATCATTGAATAAGGGCATTGAAGCCTAAACGAACTTTTCAAAGGCAGGAAAAAAGACTCATTGAATCGTAAGAGTTACTTCCCCTATTTATCTAAAAAAGTGATGCAACTTATTTGCATCACTTTTTAAATTTTTACCAGAGAGTAATTTAGTTAATTAGTAGAAAAAGGAAGGTGCTAATTTGGCCCCTTCCTTTTTCTCATACATAACGCTTGTTGACAACTTATGAAATAATAGCATTCATCGCTATTAAAATATAACACTAAAAGTAATTAATTAGATATGTAATTGTGCATACATTGTACTATTTCATGAATGGGAATAAAACTATTTATCTCTTTCGGGCTAGGAAACAAATAGACTCAGGTATACTTAGGGTAAGAGCACCCAAAGATACGCTCCGTTTCCTATTTCCTATCCTACATTAACATTCTAAGCAAATTGCCTCTCTGTCAAACAATTCATCCATTAAATAAAGATAAATTCGCCATACGTATCGCGTAGCATGAAACGTTCTTAATATCATTTGGAATATATTTAAATATACTTCTGATACTATAACAGATCTAAAATCTCTCTACTGGTATATAATTACATATCCATTTCGTAATTTAGTATTTGAAGGAGGCGGGGTAAAAGGGGTCGCTTTTATCGGTGCCATCCGCGCACTAAACGATGAAGAGATTTTGCCAGAAATACAACGATTTGGGGGACTTCTGCAAGAGCGATTACTGCATTACTTTTAGTCTTTCCATTCCATTCGCAGATGTCGTAAAAATCCACAAAGATATGAATTTTAAAGCATTAAAAGATCATGATTTTTTGTTTATTCAAGATAACATTCGTCTATTTTTTGATGGTTTTGGCATTTATAAAGGGGATTTCTTCACTGAGTGGATAGGTGCGATAATTGAAAAATGGACAGGGAGTAAGGACACAATCTTTCAGCAGTTATATGACAAAACAGGAAAAGACGTGTTTTTCCAAGGAACAAACGTTTCTACACATCAGCTTCGCACGTTTTCTCGTGAGACTACGCCTGATGTCCCGTTAGTAGTTGCCGTGCGGATTGCGATGTCCATCCCATTCTTTTTCAAATATTTTGTTCCTAAACAACAACCTGAGTCTGTAAAAATAGTGTCTGTTGAAGTACTACCAACAGGTACGAATATCACATTTGAACGTGATTCTTCTGGAGATGATGAAGAAATAAAACGTTAGAAAAAAACAATTGATAGTGTAATTCTTATGGATGAAAGAGGGAAAACATATAAGTCAACGTTGAAGAGGTACTCAAGTGCTGGGGATAATGGGAAAACAATTAAAGTGAAAACGTTTGATGTTACTACTTTTGATAATGTGAATCATTTTAAAGTGTTATTAAAAGATGTTGATGGAAAAGCTATTGTAATCGGTTTAGCTCGTGAAGAGAAAAAATAAAGTATATGTTAGAAAACGCAAACTTCTAATCAAAAGAGGCTTGCGTTTTTTAAATAACTTTTTTCCACTTTTCCTCATTAACCAATAGAAAGAAGACCGTTTTTTCGTTTTGGGGTGTTATAAAATGCTTAAGTTGATGGGCATGCGATGATGGTGAGGTACCGCCACATTTTAACGAAAATATATGCTAAGCAAATTTTGAAACAAAAAAGCGGATTTTTACCCAGTTAAGAGTACATCGGCTCGTTAATATTTAGCAGTAATTTGTTATCCATTTATGCATAAAGATCTTACCGTTATCGCTGCCTTTGTTAGAATCCAGTTTTAATATAGAATGCTACCAAAAAATTGAAAAAATATATTTAATTGCTTGAAAATTCATTTTAAATGATTTATATTTGTATTAAATGATAGATTTATCTATCAAAAATGACTTTATACAAAGAAAGGTGTGATTGAGATTGTTAAACGCCAAATTGCTGGAAAGCCTTTAGGTGCAGCAGCATTGAAAAGATTGGGAAGAAATGAGTGAGCTTATACAATAAAGAACGCTATAAATTTAAGTAGTGCTTGAAACCCTTGAATTGGATTATTTGGTAAAAACATCGAAACTCATTGAAATATTTTCTCGTCTAGTAACTAAATTAATTTTAAGAGATAACTAATGAATTGAAAAAATCCATTAGTTGTTATCGTGTCTTGATGAAAAACGTAAAAATAGACAAGAGAAAATCCTGAAAAACCTATTCACAAAGTATGGTATGAAGGCAAGCTAGTAAGGGGAATTCAAAATTATTGGATAAAAGCGAGGTAAATAATATGACTTTTGAAGAAAAATTACAAGCATATGCAGAACTTACGGTGAAAATTGGTGTCAATATTCAACCAGGGCAATATTTATTAGTCAATACATCAGTGGATGCATTGGATTTCGTCCGTTTGGTTGTAAAAGAGGCCTATAAGGCTGGGGCAGGTCGTGTTCATGTTAATTTTTCGGATGAGAAAATAGATCGTGCTTACTTTGATCATGCCTCAGATGAAGAATTTAATCGTTTCCCAGAATGGATAGTCAAAATGAATGATGAGCTAATCGAACGTAAAGGCGCACTATTAATAATAGATGCTACAGACCCTGATAAATTTGCAGGTATTTCAGCTGATCGTCTAGCTACCTATCAAAAGGTATCAGGAGCTGCTCTAGAAAACAATCGCAACGCCGTAATGAAGGATTTAATAGCTTGGTCGATGGTAGCAGTTCCTTCATCAAAGTGGGCATCCAAGGTGTTCCCGAATTTAGCAGCTGAGGAGCAAGTACCAGCATTATGGGAGGCTATTTTTAAAGTTGTTCGTATCGGTGAAGGCAATGCTGTTGAAAAATGGCGTGAACATGTAGCAAATTTAGAATCTCGTGCGGTCCTACTGAACAATAAAAAATATGCGAAGCTTCACTATACAGCACCAGGTACTGATTTAACAATTGCATTAGCACCAGAGCATAAATGGATTACTGGAGGTGGTAAAACCCCAGATGATACTATCTTTATGGCTAATATGCCGACGGAAGAGGTTTATACGTTACCGATGAAACAAGGTGTAAATGGCTATGTAAGCAATACAAAACCATTAGTTTACCAAGGGAATATTATCGACGGCTTTAAACTGACATTTGAAGAAGGAAAATTATTAAAACTGAAGCACAGAGAGGACATGATTTATTACAGGAGCTTATTAATGTGGATGAAGGCGCTTGCTATTTAGGTGAGATAGCACTTGTACCACATGAATCGCCAATTTCAGCATCGGGGATTTTATATTTTAATACATTGTTTGATGAAAATGCATCGAACCATTTAGCGATTGGTAAAGCTTATCCAACTTGCTTAGAGGATGGAAGGGATTTAGAAAACGATAAACTCGAAACGTTAGGTGCAAATATTTCAGTAATACATGAGGACTTTATGATTGGCAACAGTGAGATGGACATCGATGGTATTTTACCAGATGGAACTGTAGAGCCAATTTTCCGTAAAGGTAGCTGGGCGTTTTAAGTTTTTAATTTGAAGAAAGGAGTATATAAAACGATTATTAAGGATAATTGGTGTAACTATATAGGCGTTTCATCTGTTTTTGCTCAAATTAAAAATTACCTCTTTAATTAAAAGTAAAATGCATTCAAAGGAGATAGGCCAATGAATTTCTGGGAAATCGTTTTGATAGTTGTGAATTTTAGTCTATTAAGTTGGATACTGTTAGTAGGCAGAGAAACGAAAAAGTGGTCTAAATTAGCTACTTTGGTTGCTGTTGTAATGGTTACAGTTCAGATATTGGTAGAAGGTTTTAGATGGCAGATGATTCCGGCATATGTATCCCCAGTTATCTTGATTTTATGCTATTTATTAGCTGGGCGGAAAAAGGGCTTTAGAAGCCGGGGTATATTCATAGTTAAAACTTTGTTATTGTACATCTATTTGTCTGTAGCAGTTGCACTACCTTTACTTATGCCAGTATTTTCATTTCAAGAACCAACTGGCCCACATAGGGTCGGTACGAAGCTATATCATTGGGTTGATCATCAAAGAAATGAACCATATTCGAAAAATCCAACAGATCGACGCGAACTGATGGTGCAAATTTGGTATCCTGCAGCTGAAAAAAGCAAGGGGGACCAAGAACCTTATAATCGTAACATAAATGAGCTCTCCAAGGGATTGGAAAAAACATTATCCATTCCTGCATTTGCATTCAGCCACTTGGAATTGGTAAAATCTCACTCGTTTATGGATTTACAACTCTCAGACTCAGAGAATCATTATCCTATATTACTTTTCTCTCATGGTTTTAATGGTTTTCGTAATCAAAACACGTTTGAAATTGAGGAGTTGGCTAGTCAAGGCTATATTGTTCTAAGTATCGATCATACCTTTGATACTGCAGCTACCGTCTTTCCAGATGGTCGAGTTGCTTACGTACAGCCCTTCAATTTAACTGATGACGCAGGGGATAGCCACATAAAATTATGGGAGGAAGATGTCACCTTTGTGCTTAATCAGATAGAGAAACTTAACCAAAACGATGAGACCGGCTTCTTTACAGGAAGGCTTGATACCTCAAGAATTGGAATGTTTGGGCACTCTTACGGTGGAGCTACCGCAGCACAAATACTTGCAAAAGATTCTCGTGTCAAAGCAGCTATCAATATGGATGGCGCTTTGTATGGGGAAATTTTACCTGAAAGTGGGATTGGAAAACCATTTCTGCTCATGAGTGCAGTAGAGCCTGATGAAGCAGATCCCGATAAAGTGACGGAGCGATATGGGCGTGGGTTAGCTGGCGGTGGTATGTCAATGGTCATTCCTCATACAGATCATACAAGCTTCACTGATTTACATTTGTTCTCCCCACTGTTACAGAGCCCAGGTGAAAATCCAAAGGAAGTTCATCGCATTATAAATGAATTCAGCCTGGCATTTTTTGACCAGTATGTAAAACAGAAGGATGACGGCTCAACCCTTAAAAGGCTGATGACCAAATACCCGGAAGTGAATTTTAAAGTGAACCGATAACTTTATGCAGAAATTACCTTCATTATAAAAGTAGAAAAATTACTGTAACTGTTAATCCTTCATGAAAAAATGCTAAAAAAATTAGCAAGAAGGATAACCATATTAGTGAAAAAATTAAAATATCACTAGGGAACATCGTGAAAAATAGCTTATAAAACCTAGCTAATGTGATCATTTTCTCTACTAAGAAAGCGACTCGTACCATTTCCTTTAGCTTTTGTATGTATTACATAAAAAAATTAATTTCTTCATCGTCATCTAAATAATGAAATGCTAAAAATGAAACATTCAAGTACTATCAGTTTCAGTAATATAATTCTTTTGGAAAGCTACATTCAGCAGCTGGACACTTTGTTTGGGATTGTTTATCATAATATCAAATGATATATTTATCTATCAAAAAATGAAGACTTTATATAGAAAAAGGGAGAGATTGACGATGAAGAAAGATTTATCAACGTTAAAGGAAGCGAGATTTAATGCAATTCTTGATTCGGCTACTATATTGCTTGTTGAAAATCCTACTGCTTCGATGAATGAAATTGCGGAATATGCGGGAATTGGCATTGCTACACTCCATCGCTACGTCGAAAGCAGAGAGAAATTGATGTTGTTCTTGGGCCATCGGGCTATACAACTGGTAAGTGATACCGTAAACCAGATCCCACTGGATGAGGAAAGAAGCGAAAACTATATTCCAGAACTCATTGAAGCATTAATCCCTTTAGGTGACAAAATCTATTTTCTAGGTCATGATGCATCTGTATTTAACAACAAAGAATTAGGTGAAGCTGAAGAGAAGCTGAGGGAACCTATACGACGCGTTATTGAGTTGTTACAACAAAGAGGTTACTTTCAGCAAACGGTTAGCAGCGAATGGATTTTGAATACGCTTTATGCCCTAGTTTTCCATACCTGGGAACAGGTACATGAAGGAAATGTGGCTAAAAAATCTGCTGCAGAGCTTGTTTTAAATACATTTTATTATGGTTTCAAATCTAAGGATGGGTTAAGAAGGGAGTGAACTGATACAAATCCATGATAATTAACATCAATAATATAGAAAGCGAAAAGGAGGGCTGGGAAATGAATCAAATCTCTATTGTAAAGGCTGTTCATCAATCCATGGTGGGCGCCCAGCTAAATGTAATGGCATTGGAATACATGGCGTTTGCACTTGCAGGATCTGAGGAGAAGAACGCAGTCGAAGGGACTTTTTGTAAGTTATGGCGGCAGGGGAACAACCGTTTTAGTCATCAATACGCTTATGAAGCTCAAATGGATGGGAAAACTCTAGGGATGATTACTTGCTATCCCATCCCCGTTTTAAATCGTCTTGCTTGGCCCACTTTTAAACAGCTGCTTTCATTCGGAAAGTTGGATTTTGTTTTTTATAACATTCTGAATATCAAAATGCTTTATTCCATGATTACCTTGAAGGAGGGAGAAGATGACGAGTTTCACATCGGAACAATCGCCTTATTGCCTGAAAGTCGAGGACTGGGGATAGGTACCAGACTACTTGAGTTTGCCGAGGAACAGGCTTCACTGCAAGGCTTTGCCAAATGCTCTCTAACGGTAAAGAAAGAGAACCAACTTGCCATTAAATTGTATCAGAGGTTAGGCTACCAGATTACAAGTGAAATCAGTAAACCAAAGTTATCGTTGTACAGAATGGTCAAAAACATAGGACGTTACAACGTTTTATAAAAAAGTTGTAACGTATTAGGGCAGTACTAATGGTACCGTCACATCAATCCAAGATTAAAAATTTTTAGCTAAAAAGACAACAATATTATGTAAGATATGTATACTCCATACAATCCAAAATGCTGAAATTTTAGTATGTCCATTTTCTTTTTTCTGTGTATAATTCCAATAAGAGTATGCAAATACCCATCCCATAATTCCAGCATATAACATATAAGTATAGCCAAAACTGTGGCTCAATCCAAATATACAAGCTGAAATAAAGATAATTGATTTATTGTGTTTTTCCATACCGAGAATTAATCTTAAAATCCAAAATACAAACATTTGATATAGAGCTGTTTCTAATAAGGGTGCAAGGACTATACCATCGACTATTTGAACTGATAAATCTTCATCTTCAATAGGATTTTTTTGTATACTTCCCGGTAGAAAGCTAGTTAGAATTGGTAACAAGAAAGATGCAAAAGTCATGACTAGTATAAACCATGGTGCTTTTAAATGATATAAATAATGTTGTATCTTCTGAATCATTGTTATATTCTCCTATTGTACATTTATAATATACTGTCTATTAATTTTTAGAATAATAGAATTCAAAATTGTATATAATTACTTCTATCTATACGTGCAGATTTTTTACATACCTCAACTGTACCAAAACCAAGAATCTATACTTTCTCTCTATTTGCTAGAACGTTTGTTAACGTATCTAATACAGTTTGTGTTCTTGCAGCTACATTCTTTTGTGTATGCTCTGCTTTTTCTGCTACCACTTTTGTTAATTCTGACTTACTCAGTTTTTGTAACTCTTTTTATGTAAATAGGTGAGTTTAAAACGTGTGTATACTCATGATGCAATTAATACGGTACACAGAAAAAGCCCTAGCAAGAGCTAGGGGACAATTTCTGTGTGGTAATAAGAAAGTAAAATGTGTTCATCGTACAATTCACATTGTAACATCTTGATAAAATAATTCAAGGTGTCAATTCTAGATGTTTTGTTTGTTGAGGCGTTTCCACATCGACATCAAGCTAACATTTTGACAGTCCAAAATTGAAAATTTCATCTTTTTTTAGGTGCCCATAGGAATTGAGCCCGTTTTTCGTGTTGGGGTAATTCTGAATTCTTAAGTTGCCGGGCATGGGGGACCGCCTTCATTTTGGAAAAAACACGCTAAGAGTATGCAAAATTTTATACAGTTTTTTGACTAATCCAGTAACAAATGAGAAGTTTGAAACCGCGCTATAATAGAAATATATATAATGCATAGATCTATAGAACAAAAAGAGGATTCCTTGTGAGATTAGGGTTCCTCCTTTTCCATTGCTACTGAAAATAAGATGTTATGTCTACAAATCTTGTTTAGAATATAGATAAAAAAATGTAAAACTATTTCTAACTCAATTCACGATCTTGATTGGCATGTTTTTTGTTTCCGTATAACATCTTCTTCGGATTTATAACTATAATTAAAATCGCTACTATTAAATAAAAAATTGCATTGTACTTAATTAATTCTATTAATTGTCCATTTATTATTCCTATAAAAAAATTAAAGAAAAAGTGGATGATAATCGGTATAATTAGATTGCGATTTAAATTGTAAAATGTTGTCATGATTATTGTAGTAGATATAATTGCAATCATAAAATACAAAATATATTTGATTAAATTAATGCCTGTAAAACCTGTAGTAAACCATATAGGCAAATGCCACATTCCCCACCAAAAACCGATAATTATTGAAGATTTTATGGAAGAACGAAAAAATTAGTTATTATAATCAAATTTGATTTTTTTAGAAATGGGGAGTTAAGTAAACCGGATGAATATTATAGTCCAGCTAATATTCCTGAGTATGTTATAAATGATATTGCTACTTGGGTGCAAGGAAAAACGAAATAAAACGGTTAACTATATTTTTAAAAGCTATTTTCGGTTCTTAAGATAGAATCATTTTTAATTCCTTGCTTGATGGGTATGGGGGACTATTTCAAAAACCCAATAGCAATACTTTGAGTTTTAGAGGATACTAATGTTGAGGAAAATAAAGAAGAAGTATGAAATTAATGTATTGACTTTATAACGTATAAAAAGACACTTTAAAAAGTGCCTTTTTATACGTTGACATACAATAAAAGAAAATGTAGTGATTAATCAAAATATGTTGGATGCTTCTTGATTTACTTTATTATAACATTGATATAGAAAATTTTAAATGCAATTTTACATATATATAGATTAAGTTATATTAATGAATATTACCCATCATTTTCTTTTTGTTTTCATAATTTATTATTTTAATTTGCAATAACGATAATCAGTTAGCAAATTAGAAACATATAAATAATCCTTATTAAATTATTTTTATAGAAAAAATAAATAACTATTCAAAAAACTGTGCATAAAAACCTGAATTATAACAAGTTTTTAGCACAGTTTTTTTATTTTATGCCTTTCATTAAAACTTGAATCTTTGGAGCCATAAAATATAAAATTACACTTAAAATGATTGAAAGGCCACCAATCGCACCGAAATAAATAATTTCTGTTTCAGGATTATATAATCGAACTATTTGAGCATTTATAGCTTGTGCAGCTGCACTAGTTAAGAACCATAGACTCATTGTTTGAGCAGAGAAGGCAGCTGGTGCTAATTTGGTTGTAATTGATAGACCTACAGGTGATAAACAAAGTTCCCCGATTACTACTAATAGGAAGCTAATCGCTAACCACATAGGACTTACAAGGGATTCTGTACCATGGATATATGCAGGGATAATCATAACTAAGAAAGATAAACCAGCAAATAATAAACCAATAGCAAATTTATTAGCCGTACTTGGTTGACGTGAATTAAGCTTTACCCATAACCAAGCAAATACTGGTGCTAACAAAACGATATAAATAGGGTTTAATGATTGAAACCATGAAGATTGCAGTTCAAGCCCAGCCAATTTTAATTGAGTACGCTGATCAGCATATGAAGCTAAAATGATAGCTCCTTGTTCTTGAATGGCCCAAAACATTGTTGCAGCAATAAATAATGGTATGTAAGCAATTAAACGAGACTTTTCAGTTTTTGTAGTTTTCGGGCTACGATACATAAAAATAAAGTAACCAGTTGGAATGAGAATACCTAAAATACTTACTAATAAAGTGAATCGATTAATAGTTAAAATACCTGTTGGTATCGTTAAAATACAAAATAGTACTATAGCTATTGTACCAATACTAAATTGTGTAATAACTTTTTTTCTTTCAATGTCTGTTAAAGGATTTGGTACTTGTGTTCCTGCTAAACCAAGGTTTTTCTTTTTTGTAAGAACAAAAATAATTAAGCCCAATAGCATACCAATTGCAGCAACACCAAAACCTAGGTGGAAGTTATACTTTTGACCAAGTGTCCCTATAATAAAAGGAGATAAAAGAGCTCCTAAATTAATACCCATA
>Ga0102589_1005139_pt1 | contig 11685 bp, 12 predicted proteins | sample AraplaMF_Col_mLB_FD_76858 | JGI IMG/M metagenome (GOLD analysis project Ga0102589, IMG submission 76858) | Arabidopsis root microbial communities from the University of North Carolina, USA - plate scrape MF_Col_mLB | ecosystem: Host-associated > Plants > Roots > Endosphere | place: USA... | reverse complement strand
GAACGCTTGGTTTAAGTTGGGTACGTCTACCAGAGCTTGCACCACTTAAGAAAAAGAAAGCTGAATTAGTTACTATATAAACATAATTATTGTAGGTACATGAAGTTGCGAATTTCCTATAAACCAACTATGTATACAGTCAGAGAGCATTTTAGCTTAAGTAAACTGGCAGATGTAACGTTATTTTTTGAATGATAGCAGTGTTTTTATTCAGGTATGGGGGACTGGCTGTTAAATTCTGTTTGAATACGGATATTGATATTATAGGTAATTTAGTCTTCGACGATTTGAATCATATGCGCATTTGTCGTGCGGTAGATTCCATCGAGATAGAACGTTTCAATTGGGGAATTATCAGTGGGTGTGCCTTTGCGGGACATGCTTATGGTAATTCCTTTTTCTTTGACTGATTTTTGATACGCATATGATGTGTACACAGAACCTTGATCGCTATGCAAGATGCAGCCTTGCGGTAAATCAGGTAATTGATAAAAAGTATCCAAAACGAATGACGTATCTTGTGTAGAATCAATTGTTTGCGCTACACTTTCTCCGATATAGAGTAAGCCCAAAATATAAAAAAGCGCACCTTTTCGGTACATGTGGCTTGGATTTTTTTCGACCAAGGCATGTTTTAAAATCTCTGGCTGCAGGTGAATCGGTAAATTTGGCAATTCTGTCATTAACGTCACTAGGTATTGATAGAAATCGATGCCTTTTGCTTTTGCCGTTTCAGCCAAACTTATGCCTGGTTATTTATATGCGTTATTTGATTACGGGCTTACTGTTTTCCAACAATAGCAATTCTAAAACACAATTTAACTTTTAACAATATAATTTGGTGACATGAAACTAATAATTTTGTAAGAACAAGTATTATTGAACACATTGAGGAAAGAAACTATAAAAAGGGTCACTTGGGATAGGAGTGACCCTCAGTAACAAAATTCGGAGGTGTAAGGCTAAATTAGCTTTACATTACTATTAATATGCTGTGATAGCGTTGTTTGTATAGTTCATAGCCTGAGAAAATAGATTTAAAAATGAATAATACGCAGCGTAGTTTCACACTAAAACTAGAAATGAAAATCAAATTTTTATCAGTTTTAAGCTTTAACCTTTAATCCTAACAATGAAGCAAATCCTACCGCTTGTTCCGAGGATACTTCACAGCCTTTCAAGCTTTCCAAAGTGACATTAAGTCTTTCAAATTTACATGTGCTTATATCAATTCCTTTAAGTGACGTTTGAGAAAAATCAACATCATTAATATCACTTTGAGAAAAAATCACTTTATTAAATGAGCATTCATAATAGTTAGCACCCTGTAGAGTAGAATTATCGAATATTACTTGTTTTAAACGAGTCTCTGAAAAGTCACATAAATTTGCAATACAATTTTCAAAAGAAACGTTTCCTAAATTAGATTCTGAAAAATCTAGCCCTAATAATTTACAGTTTTCAAATTTGACTCGATGTATGATGCCTTCACTAAAGCTGGAATTAGATAAATCACAGTTTTCAAAAATTACATCAGTCAAATCAATTTTTCTAAAAGTAACATTTATGAATCTTACATTTTTAAAAATAACTTTTGATAAAATTAGTCTCTCGACATCCTCGTTATCAATTATAGTGTTAGAGATCGTGCAGTTTGATAAATATGGTTCTTCTTCATAAAACATATCTTGAAAATTCGCTTTTTCTAAATGTAAGGGTAATTTTGGTAATTCGATTTTAAAACTTTTTGCCACATTAGCACACCTTTCAAATACGGTTATTTACTATTAATAAATAAGTTTAAATAAAAAGCCTTAATTATATAAGGCTATATTTTTTTGTAAAAGTGTGTGCAAAATGATTGTTTGAAAAGATGAATTTATTAGTATTTTTAAAAAATGATTTTTTTACATTTCCAAAAATGGTCAACCAGAAATATCTCTGGCTGACCGTATAATACGAACGAGCAGTTTAGTTCAATAACGAATGGATGTTATACTTTAAAGGAATTGTAAAAATTCGATGTTCATCTACTTAATTAAAACCTTAGATTATGTTAGTGAGGTATTTAAAACTATGATGAAAATAGTACCCCCTAAGCCTTTTTTCTATAAAGGTGGAGAGAAGGCCGTTTTACTATTACATTCTTTTACAAGCAATACTATTGATATGAAAAAGTTAGGGAAGTATTTGCAAAAGAACAATTATTCTTGCTATGCACCATTATACAGTGGACATGGTTTAACAGCAGAAGAACTTCTTACATTTAGACCATCAGATTGGTGGCAAGATGTTCTAAACGGTTACCGGTTGTTGAAGGATGAAGGTTTTGAGAAAATAGCTGTGATTGGTCTTTCTCTTGGTGGTGTGTTTGCATTAAAAGTTGGTCAAGAGTTGGAGATAAATGGTGTTGTGACAATGTCAGTGCCAATAAATAGGGAAGCTGCTTTTCTACAAAAGCGTGTCTTTCATTATGCAAAAGGGTACAAACAACTTGAAGGGAAAAATGAAGAACAAATAGATTTAGAAATGAAACGTCTTCAAAATATGTCTATCGATTCATTAGTTGAGTTCCAACAGCTAATAAATATAACGATGAATAAATTAGGACTTTTAACCTCACCAATCCGTATATTCTATGGTGAATTAGATGAACCTTTGTATAAAGAGAGTGCAGAGGTAATTTTTCAAAGCATTACAACGAATCAAAAAACAATCAAAGGGTATCTGAACTCTAAACATTTAATGACAATAGGTACGGACATTAACGACGTGAACAGAGATATTCTTACTTTCTTAAATGATTTAACTTGGTGATTTTTTGAAAAATCAACTAATCTTAATTAAGGACAAATTTTTTTAGTATTGAGGTTGATTGGAGAGATAATATTGGGAAATACTGATAAGTTTGAAATGATAGCTAATAAATATGACACTCCTGAAAGAATCCAAATTGCAAAGGTATCATCAGATGCCATCCGTAATTATTTAATTGACTCTAAAAGTAAGAATGCTATTGATTTTGGGTGTGGAACAGGTCTGGTCGGTATGAACTTGTTAAATGAGTTTAATTCTATACTTTTTCTGGATACTTCACAAAACATGGTTAATCAAATGAATCAGAAGATAACGGATTTTAATATTCAAAATGTAGATACATTATGCTTTGATATTGAAAAGGAACGTTTGTCGGATTTACATGTACAAGCCGACTATATTTTTATGGCTCAGGTTTTACTCCACATTTATGATGTTGAATTAGTTTTATCAAGATTATTTGATGTTCTAAATGAAGAAGGACATTTACTCATCGTAGATTTTAATAAAAATGAAAAAATAGTTTCAGATATTGTTCATAACGGTTTTAATCCAGAAGAGCTAGCCGACACTATGACTAAAATAGGATATAGGGATATTCAATTCAAAACTTTTTATACAGGAAATAAAATATTCATGGGACAAGATGCGTCTATGTTTATTCTTGATTCAAAAAAGGGACATTGGTAATGGACCAGGTTTGGTAGATATTATGGGTAAGTTTACAGTATCTACTGGTGTACCTGCGCTTCCGGGGCCATTTTTCATATCAGGTCGGGTCCTTTTTATTGTGTTGCGTCCAGATCCATTAGAAATTGCAAAAATGATAGAAGCTGTAACCGCTGTAGATACATTCATCTGTACATTTAAACGGCTACAACACCTATAGAAATAGGAGAGATAATTGCATTCCTGTCTTCCAATTCATCAAATTATCTTCTCGGAGAAATTATTAATGTAAGTGGTGGAGGATAGTAGGAATTTTATAAGGGGAGAGTAGAAAAGCGTTCCTGTAATAACAGGAACGCTTTTCTATATCTGCCTGTAAAGATACGTTGGGATGAGGCTAATTCCCTTAGAAAAGAAAAGTGTGGTGAAAAGATTACTTGAAAAATATGAAGATTAAATATTTGAATTGCTATTTAGACAAAAAGTAGACGTTCATTTGACAACAAAATCGAGGGTAATAAAAAAGTCGAATAATTTAAAATGACAACTGTGTTTTTACCATTAATGGATTTATTATCAAAAGATTTGCGTCTGGCTTTAATTAACCTCTATGTTCAGTAACACTTGTTTAAATTTATTGAATTGAAACTTACAAAATTATAAGGTACATGTCATCAAAAGTAATTGTTAAAACTAAAATTGTGTTTTAGAATTACTATTGTTAAAAAAATTATTAAAGGTCACTCGGCCTAAAATGAACCGTAACTGAACACAGGAAAAAGCAAAGCTAAATTATATTTTGTATTTGAATTGCAATCCAAGGTGATTTAATAAACTAATGCGGTATTCCTATATACCCCGTAAATGTTAGTTAAAAAAATAACATATGCGGGGGGTTTTTATGAAAAAGGCTTACCAAATAGGGAGTAATGTACTAGCTGTCTTCAATTATATTTAACAACTTGACAGAAATCTAAATGGGGAGTAAGCTACACTAGCTGCGAAAAAAGCTATTGTGAAGTAACGTTTTTTGAAAATGAAATACTTATAATCTAAGTTAATATAAATATAAATATAAAGCTAGATTTAAATTTAAGTAAGTAAAAGAGGTGCAAAAATGAAAAGTTTATTAAGTAAAAAAAATGATCTTTTAAATAAATTTATAGGGATATATTTATTAGCTGTTTTAATGTTATGGATGAAAACTTACATCGCTCAAACAGCACAATTTAAACTAGGAGTAGAAGGAGTACTTCAACAATTCCTTTTACTAATAAATCCACTAGGTTCCGCAATGCTATTTCTAGGATTGTCATTTTTATTTAAAGGAAAGAGAAAATATACATCACTAGTTGTAGTATACACTCTGATGTCTATTGTTTTATATGCCAATATTGTGTATTACCGATTTTTTAGTGATTTCATTACATTACCTACTGTTACCCAAACGCAGAACTTCGGAGATTTAGGTGGTAGTGTTCTTTCTTTACTAAAACCTTATGATATCTTGTTCTTTGTAGATGTATTTGTAATGTTTTACCTACGATTCTCAAGAAAAATACAAAAAGAGTCCAATCGTTTAGGATATAAAAAAGCAACGGCAATCATTACATTTGCATTAGCAATATCCTTCCTAAATTTAGGACTAGCTGAAGCTGATCGTCCGCAATTATTATCGCGAGGTTTTGATAGAAACTATATTGTGAAATATCTAGGAATGTATAACTATACGATTTATGATTCAGTAGAAACGATGAAAGCATCTTCACAGAGAGCTTTGGCGGATAGTAGTGACATTACAGAAGTGATGAACTATACAAAATCTAACTACGCCAAACCTAATGCACAATATTTTGGTGCAGCAAAAGGAATGAACGTCGTCTATTTACATTTAGAATCATTCCAAAACTTTATAATCAACTATAAATTAAACGGTGAAGAAGTTACACCGTTCTTAAATTCATTAGCAAAAGATAAGAATACAATGTATTTTGATAATTTCTTCCATCAGACAGGTCAAGGTAAAACTTCTGATGCAGAATTTATGCTTGAAAATTCTTTATTTGGGTTACCACAAGGATCTGCCTTTATTACAAAAGCACAAAATACGTACCAAGCAGCTCCTAGTATTTTAAAAGATTATGGTTATACATCTGCTGTATTCCATGGTAATAACGGAAGCTTCTGGAATCGAAATGAGATTTATAAATCATTTGGATATGACAAATTCTTTGATGCTAGTTATTATGATACTGGTTCTTCAGAAAACATGGCTGAATACGGATTGTTAGATAAACCATTCTTTAAACAATCTGAAAGTCTTTTAAGTTCGTTACCACAACCTTTTTATACGAAATTAATTACGGTAGGGAACCACTTCCCATATAAAATGGATCAAAGCTTAGTAACAATTGATAAAGCTAATACTGGAGATTCAAGTGTAGACAATTATTTCCAAACAGCGCGTTATGCAGATGAAGCAATCAAACAAGTATTCGACCAATTAAAAGAATCAGGTTTATATGATAATACGATGATTGTTCTTTATGGTGACCATTATGGAATTTCAGATAATCATAATGATGCGATGGAACAAGTCATTGGAAAAGAAATTACACCATATGAAAGTGCTAATTTGCAACGAGTACCATTATTTATACATGTTCCAGGAATGCAAGGTGAGACTAACCATACTTATGGTGGTCAAACAGACCTTCTTCCAACCCTATTACATTTACTAGGAATTGATACGCAAAAATTTGTTCAATTTGGTTCAGATTTATTATCAACAGAGCATGATGAAATTGTACCATTTAGAAATAGCGATTTTGTCAGCCCTACGATTTACTCAATTAATGGGAAATTTTATGATAATAAAACAGGTTTACTACTAGATGATAGTCAATTAGAGTTTGCGAAAACTATCAAAGATCAAGTAGATCTTAAATTGCATCTATCAGATAAAGTCGTGAATGGTGACTTATTGAGATTCTATACGCCAACAGATTATACGCCAGTGGATCCTTCTAAGTATAATTACTCGAAAGATGCGGATGTAGATTCTAATTAATTGTTGCCATTGTCACATCAGAAAAGCGCGAGAAATCAATAATTGATTGCTCGCGCTTTTTAAGGTTCTGAACCCTTCTTAACGCGAGTTATTACGATCAGGTAGTGATGATACTACTCATGATAAGAAAAAATTTAACCATATTAAAGTTGACAGAAAATTATTATTCTTTGGTTAGACTTAGGTGATGATGATTAAAATGGGGAAAACCGGCAAAAAAAAATTGCCGGTTCGGGATGATGAATATCAACTTATTCTGTACTGTTTTTATTTGCAAATTGACCAGAAGCTTGTTTTTTGTTAGCTTCAGCTTGCTGGATTTGTTGTCTAATTTGATTAACATCGGTCTCATTCCCGAATTCTTCATTCATCGAGTTTATTGAACCAGAAGCTTGTTTTTTGTTAGCTTCAGCTTGTTGGATTTGTTGTCTAATTTGTTGAACATCAGTCTCATTCCCGAATTCTTCGTTCATCGAGTTAAAGTTTTGGTTGTTGTTATTCATGGATTCCACCTCCTGAAATTAGTCTGTACAGAAGATGCTTTATTATTCGAAAAAAATAAACCGAGGCAGAGTTAATACTAGCTGACATTAACTGTACTAAGAAAACATCCATTGTGTAAAAGAAAAAGCCGTAGCATTGTCACACACATTAACAACTAATAATAAAATCATAAAAGGAAAAAATAAAACTAACTTATTTTATTTGATAAACATGAAAAATATCTAAACATTACCTCGTAATTTATTAATTGAACAGTTAGAAAACCCCAGCAATAAACTGGGGTTAATCACCGTATCCAAATTAACGATTGCAAGTGCAAGATAAGGCAGAACTTTGTTCAATAGGTCTCTTTGGGAGTGAAATGGCCGATTCCTTTTAATTTAAAGTCAAAAAATTTAAGAATTAAATCATTCACAGTTTCAATACAGTAAGATTGATCTATATCGGCTTTTCCTCCTTGTAGAATATTTGCCAGTATAGGCGAGAAAAGCGGTAAATCGGTCAAGCTTAAATGTTTTGCCCCTTTTAAATGAGTTGTATATGCATCTTTGAAGTGTTTATTATTAGGTTTGTTCGCTATATAAATGGAGTTGTTTTCAAGCTGTCCCCAAACATCGTCAGAATAAATGTTAAGAAGTGAAGTCGTAAAGTCTTTACTGCTAGCTACAAAGTCATCCATTTCTTTCTTATAAACAAGCTCACTAAAGAATGGCGCATCAATATTTACAACTGCACTTATATCATTACGCTCTCTGCCTAGCCGCACACTTGCAGCACCGCCCATAGAATGCCCGAATACACCAATTTTCTCTGTATCGATATGTTGATAAAGGGAGTTATTATCATTTTTCGATTTTTTAAGGATCGTATCAATGACAAAATTCATATCGTCCGTTCGTAATTTCATCCATTTTTGAATGAGATTGTACCGTTTTTCATTCGAGTAAACGCCTTTATTCATATTTTCCTCGAATTCATGGCGAAAGTCTGAACTGATCGTAGCTACTGTTCCATCTTCTGAACGAGTATAGAAGGAGTGATAGGGATGATCGATTGAGACGACTACATAACCATGGCTTGCCAGCTCAGTATAGGTAGATTCGTTACTTGTCTTGATACCATATGCCCCATGTGAGAACACCAATAGAGGATACGCTCCATCTGCATTTTTGGGATACCAAAATTCTACATTTACAAATCTGTTGTCCTCCTTGTCAGTAAATTCCTCAATACGATTTTTGTCAATATATGTGCCAGTAGCGGTTGCGACTGCATATTCTCCTGTCACTTTTAGTGATGGGTGCTGTGGAAAGATAATTACAGGTGAAAGTGCTAATACAAATGTCAATATCATCATAATGGACTTCCACACAATTTTAGAAGTTTTGTATGGTTTAATAGTTGTTTTGGTATGAATAAGAGATACTGTCCCAGTTATGGATAATAGGAAAAGTAGTATAGCAATCATTATCCAGCGGAAATTCCAGTCAATCACCGATGAAATAGTAAGTAGTATAAATGCAATAAATACAGCAATTCTCATCCAATTCTTAATTTTTTTGTGGTTTTGCTTAGTTGATATGCAATAGATGGCAAAGGTAATCTCGAAAATCCAAGCGACTAATAAAAGTAAAATTCCCATATTCATAACTCCACCTCATTGGAAAATTTTTTGTAAAATCATCATATGAAACGGATGGAAGGTTGTATATGGAAAAACGGTAAGCTGTGTTCACAGGCCAATAAGATGCAAAAAAACGGCAAGCTTTAATGCTTACCGCAAAAATAATTTGTTACAGACAACTACTGCTTATTATTTTTTTGACTAAAAGTCCTTCTTAAATGCCTTTAGTTTTTCATTGATTTTTTTTGCATCTTTTTTATCATTTTGCCATGATAGTAGACGAACAATGACATAGATTACGGCAATTTGCAGTGCAAGAATGATTATTTCTGATGTGCCATTTACAAGATTAATAGCATTCCCAAGGACAATCAATAAAATCTCCAAAGTGAAAAAATGAATAATAATCCTTATTCGCATTTCCTTCTCGCTGAGGTCGTTAGGAGAATATAAAATAAATCCGGTTAATGCACTTAAAAATGAAAATGCCATAATGATATAAATCGATTTCAAATCAAATGCCATGTCAGAATAAAACATTTGTCGCAACAAAGTGATAATCATGATTATGGATGCGAAGATGATAAAGAAATTCTTAATTATCTTTTGCACAAATTCAAAAAATTTCATATGTATCCCTCTTTACAAACCAAGCATTTTTTTTAGGACAGGCACATATTGCCTTGATATAACAACGCGTTCTCCATTATCCAGCACAGCTTCGAATCGACCACTTATGGTCGGATAAACAGATGAAATTTTGGTGATATTTAAAATAGTTGATTTCGATGCGCGAAAACAGTTTTTTCCTTTACATAATTCTTCTAACTCGTATAGTTTTTGTTTTACCTCAAAAACGTTGTCCCTGCAGTAAATAAAAACTTTTCCCTCGACTGCCTCGAAATAATAAATATCATTAAGCTGAATGCGGTGAATACAATCATTTTGATTTCCGAGTAAAATAGGGGTTTCAGTTTTCAGCTTGCTAATGATTTCATTTATTTCGTCATCAACCTCATGACACCTAATAAGTATCTCTTCTTCTAACTCTTGACTTATTTCTTCTATTGAAATCTTCAAATGATCACCCACGAAAATTCAAATTGTTTCAGTTCGACTACGAATTTTATTCAGTGTATAAACTTGCTATTAATACACGTCTAAATAGATCTGTTTATCCTAATGATATCCCTCCATATGCAATCTTTTTTTATTTTATCAGATTACAGTTTGGGATAGTAGCTAGAATTTTCCAAGTTAAGGCTGTAAAAAGGTTTGTAACCGATAAATAAGAAAGTTAAGAAAAAATGGGTATGGAATTGAATAAAATGGTAAATATCTCTATGGATTGTTTAAATTTCTTAACCTCATGGATAAACTAATAAAAATTTAAGCTGAGGTGATTAGGTTGACCATATTAAATAAGTATGAAAAAAATAATCATAAACACGAAAACCGTTTTCAGTTTGGGCAACAAAATATGTGGACCGGCTTATTATTTGGTCTCGGTGTTGTGGCTTTTATAGATGAAGTTATTTTTCACCAATTATTACATTGGCATCATTTCTATGATAAATCTACAGCAAATATTGGACTAGTTTCAGACGGATTATTTCATACCTTTAGCTTTTTTGCCACGATTGGGTCAGCCTTTTTACTCGCCGATCTTCATCGAAAACATGGATTTTGGTTGAAAAGATGGCTTGGAGGAATTTTGCTTGGAGCAGGAGCGTTTCAACTATACGATGGAATCATTCAACATAAGTTCATGAAATTACATCAAATCCGCTATAACGTCGATATTTTACCCTATGATTTAGTTTGGAATGTATTAGCAGCAATTTTAATAGTGGTAGGTATTGTTTTACTAATACAGACTAATAAACATATGTATTAGGAGGATTCCACTTTGCATTCACATGAAACTTACACCCAAAATATCTCTACCATTGTACAATTAATTTTAGTTTTTCCGTTTCTTATTTCCCTTATCTCATACATTGTTGCGGTTATTTATTCTAATCGGCATAAAAAAAGATGGTCACACTTTCGTACAATAAGTTGGATTCTAGGGCATTTATGCGTCATCGTTACATTAATCGGTCCATTAGCAGAGTTTACACATATTAATTTTTCAGCGCATATGATCGGTCATCTATTGCTTGGAATGCTAGCTCCGCTCCTTATCGCTCTAGCGGCTCCGATGACTCTGCTATTGAGGTCAATCCCCGTGAAAAGGGCTCGTCTTATTTCCTCCATATTTAAAAATTCTTACTTTAGTTTTGTACGCAATCCTATCGTTGCGTCTATTCTTAATGTAGGTGGTTTATGGTTGCTCTATACTACTCCACTCTTTAATATTATGCATGAAAATTCATTTTTGTTTATTTTAATTCACGTTCATATTTTTATAGCAGGTTATTTGTTTACAATTGCATTTATCTATATTGATCCAACTCCTCACCAATTATCTTTTGTCTTTCGCTCCATCGTTTTATTAGTAGCTGTAACAGCTCATTCAATATTGTCCAAACATATTTTTGCTCATCCTCCTAATCAAGTACCTATTGAACAGGCAGAACTGGGAGGTATGATTATGTATTACGGTGGGGATGCAATTGAAATCGGACTCGTTTATTTACTATTTTATCAATGGTTTAAAAGGACAAGAAGTTCTATTTATTCACCAGAAACATTTAGTAATTGATTCATTGTATTTTGTATCAATGCTACCTAAGAAACTGAGTGTTCCCATACCTGTACTTCCTCTCTACTTTGAACATTTTTACACATGGATAATATGGGGGAAATAAGTTAATTTTCATTTCTCATAGAAATTTAAGAAGGGTCACTTGGGATGGAGTGACCCTTAGAAGGAAATCGGAGTGCAAAGCATATTTGCTTTACCTTAATATAATATGATTAGGAAATTATGTTTACATAGTTTATTACCTTGAGATTAGAAAAAACATAAAGAAGAAGTATACCGAACACGATATGT
>Ga0102589_1005134_pt1 | contig 11691 bp, 10 predicted proteins | sample AraplaMF_Col_mLB_FD_76858 | JGI IMG/M metagenome (GOLD analysis project Ga0102589, IMG submission 76858) | Arabidopsis root microbial communities from the University of North Carolina, USA - plate scrape MF_Col_mLB | ecosystem: Host-associated > Plants > Roots > Endosphere | place: USA... | reverse complement strand
ATCGAAGAGTAATTAGAAATTAAATATATTTCATTAGGATTATAATAAGGTGAAACTTTAATCAGTGGGAGCCTTACTACCCGTTAAAGCGAGGTAAAATGAAAAAGAGCTGTTTTCTAAGAAAGCAGCTCTTTTTCATTCAATCATTTATATTTTTAGAATGCCCAGTTTCCTTTACGGAAGATTGGCTCATGTCTTCCATCAGCTGTAATACCGTCGATATCAAGCTCAGCTGACCCGATCATAAAGTCTTCGTGTGTAATACTAGAGTTCGCCCCATTTTCAGCAAGCTCTTCTTTTGTCATTGTTTTACCGCCTTCTAAGTTAAATGCATAAGCATTTCCAATTGCTAAATGGCAAGATGCATTTTCATCAAATAACGTATTATAGAACAAAATATTTGTATTAGAAATTGGCGAGTCGTGAGGTACCAATGCAACCTCTCCTAAGAAATGAGAGCCTTCATCTGTCTCTACTAAATGTTTTAAAGCTTCTTCGCCAGTATCAGCTTTATAGTTTACAATACGTCCATTTTCGAATGTAAGTGTAAAATTATCAATGATGTTGCCTCCAAAAACTAATGGTTTCGTACTTGATACTTGTCCGTTTACACCTGATTTTAATGGCATTGTAAATACTTCTTCTGTTGGAATATTAGCCATAAAGGGTACGTTTTTTTCATTTAAGCTTCCAGCTCCAGCCCATACATGTTTTTCTGGAAGTTCAATTGTTAAATCTGTCCCAGGACCTGTATAATGAAGAGCTTTATAATGTTTTTCATTTAAGTAGTCTACTTTTTCATGTAATGTTTCATCATGTTCTTTCCATGCTTCCACAGGATTTTCTAAATTTGCACGAGTTGCTTGGAAAATTGCATCCCATAGCTTTTCTTCTTGCTTTTCTGGCGCAACATCAGGGAATACTTTTGCAGCCCATTCTTTCGTAGGTACAGAGATCACGCACCAGCTTACTTTATCTGCTTGTACATAATCGCGGTATACTTTCATTGCTTCACCAGCAACCTTATGAGCACTTGCAATTCGCTTTGCATCTACACCCTTTAATAGATCTGGATTCTCTGCATAGATAGACATAAATGCAGCGCCTTCTTTTGCAAGCTCTTCACGTGCATGCGCCTTCCAAGCAGGGAATTCTGAGAATGCTTCTTCAGGAGCTAAGTCAAATTTTAAACGTGTTAATACTTCATCGTTCCAATCTACATATACATGCTTTGCCCCTGATTTATATGCTTTTTCTGTAACAAGGCGGACAAATGGAGCTGCCTCAAGTGGCGCATTAATAGATAATGTTTGCCCAGGTTGAATATTAACACCAACATTTACTGCAAGAGCAGCATACTTTTCTAACGTTTGTTCAAATGACATATGTACGATCTCCTTTATTCAAAAGATTTATTATATACATAATACAAGAAAAATTCAAAAATATAAATAGAACTCAAATGAGATTGAGTTCTATTTTTTGGTTATTTAATAGAGCGTGTAAATTGTTCCACTGTTATGGAATGATGTATGCGAAAACGCCTCATTTTGAATAATTCGTTAGGCTCACCTTTCGTAATAAACCGCCCTGGCTTTGTCGTTGTTGCAAATTGATAATATTTTTTTGTTTCTTCGACAACTTAATCATTTACATGACCAAATGGGTATGCGAAGGCAATGACAGGTTTGCCAGTAATCTTTTCAAATTTTTCTTTTGGGGCTTTCAGCATGTGTTGCTGTGTGTGATTGGACAGAGAATATACCTGAATCAACCATTTCTTTTAGATTCGCGGTGGATAAAGAACCTTCTGCATCGACGTTATCAACAATCATATATTCGGTTGCAATTGGCTTAAATGTAGCGTCTTTTTCTTTTTATAGGTTTGTTAATCGTGATAATAATGTAACCGACAACAAATATGAAAGGGATTAAAAATACATAAATAGGGATGCCAAGAACATAATGACTTTTAATGCTTAAAAATAATAAATGTAGAAAATCCAAAAGAGCATGTAATTTCATTGAAGCCTCCAATAAACTTTTTTACAAATTATAGCATTTGAAGGGAGGGAGCTACATGTTTAAGTCTATGATTTAAGCTAATTTTAAAGTTGGAGAATGGAATGGGGTAGTGACAGGATTGCTGTCATAGACCGCAAAGTAACTTTTTGAAATTCCGAATAATCCGCAGATCTGCTTTTTTCAACATCTTATATCTCCTTGTTCGATATTGTCATCTCTCATTGTCATAATTGAGAAATTGGGATTTATGCAACTATATGGACCGATTGCTGAAAAAGGAAGTTTATTTTTTCTGAAAAATGTATATAAATTCAAAAAGGATAATAAATAACCGAAATAAATTTTATATTTTCTTAATTTATTCCTTTTCATCTACATGAATCATTTATTACAACAGCTTTCACGCATAAAATAAGATGTTTCTACAAAGAATAATATAAGTATCTTTATAATGATTTTCCAATATAGTCAATGTGTTAATCAAAGGAACTCTGTGTTATTTTTGCTTTGCTACTAACTAATACAGCTTCAAATAATGGACACAATTGCTACGTGCCAAATGTAATTTATTATTCATTCAAAATTTTATTTATTCAATTTTTCTAAAAATAAAAAAATATTAAACTTATAAATATACAAGTTATAATGAGGGCGTCGAGAAATAATCTATTACCTCGAAGAAAATATTAAACTTGGTTCGGATACAAAAATTTTAAAGACCTTGCAAGTAATCTTCTAAAATTGGACAAACTGATACGATTTCTTCTCTAAGAAAGGTGTGTGATCAGAAGGAAATTTATTCAATATGAAAATGGAAATGTTATCAGCCAGATTTTATTTTGAATTGGTCACTCTAATAACTTAGATTCAACTGCACTTAAAAATAATAAATGATGGAGGTGCTTATATAAACATGAATGTAGTATCTATTAAAGAAAAAAAGGTCGTTAAATACAAAAGTTGTTTTGATGTAATTGGGCCGGTAATGATAGGTCCTTCAAGTTCACATACTGCAGGTGCTTTAGCTATTGGAACAGTTGCCAATAAGTTACTTCAAGGTCTTCCAAAAAAAGTCGTGGTAAGGTATTATGAATCATTTGCTGAAACCCATAAAGGACACGGAACTGATTTTGCAATTATTGCTGGGATATTAGGGTTTGCTGCCGATGACAGCAAAGTGCCAGATGCTATTAAAATAGCAGAATCTAAAGGAATTGACATTACCTTTATTGAAAAAGCAGGTGATAGCCCTGCTGGTCATCCAAATACGGCAGATGTATATTTAGAGGATGAAAATCGAAGTATTAGAACAGTGGGTATTTCGGTTGGCGGCGGATTAATTGAAGTTAAACATGTTGAAATTGACGGATTTAGCCTAGATTTGCAGGGGCCATTACCAGTTATTATTGCGATTTCCGAAAGAGCTGACTTTGAATTTGTCTTACGCAGAATCTTTAAACAATATGATGTGGAAATTAACAATTTTTATAGTTTAGAAGAAAATGGAAAATATTTATATGTATTCGCTTTGGATTCGCTATTGCCTGGTGATGCTCAGAAGGAATTGGGAAGTGTAAGCAGTATAGCTAATATCATTATTCTTTAGTTATTAAGAGGTGAAAAAATATGTATATGACCATAAAAGAAATTGTAGATGCAGCTAATAAAAGGCAAAAGCCAATTTATGAATTAGCAATCGAACAGGAAATTGAACAAACTAAAACTTCTTATGAAGAAGTTTGGAGTAAAATGGAAAAAAACTTAGCGACTATGGAAAATGCCGTAAATAAAAGTATCGGGGGCAACGGGGTATTTTCTCCGACCGGTTTAACCGGAGGGGATGCTGTTAAAATAAAAAAATATCGAGAAAATGGAAAAACTCTTTCTGGAGATTTGATGGTGTTAGGGATTCAAAGTGCTATCGGGGTTAATGAAGTAAATGCTTCATTAGGAGCTATTTGTGCAACTCCAACAGCAGGTGCGAGTGGGACGATCCCGGGAGTCCTATTTAGTATTAAAGATACGTTGCAGTTAAGTCATGAAGATATGGTCCATTTTCTATTCACTTCATCTTTATTTGGAATGATAGTCGCAAATAACGCTTGTATTTCCGGAGCGTACGGAGGGTGCCAAGCTGAAGTAGGCAGTGCCTCAGCAATGGCTGCAGCAGCAGCGGTAGAAGCTGCCGGAGGAACAGCGCAGCAATCTTCTGAAGCTTTCTCAACCGCATTACAAAATTTACTCGGTTTAGTTTGTGATCCGGTCGCTGGTTTGGTAGAAATTCCTTGTGTAAAGAGAAACGCTATTGGAACGGCCAATGCTTTAGCAGCAGCGGACATCGCATTAGCCGGTGTAAACAATATCATCAATGCTGACGAAGTTATTGAAGCGATGTATAGAGTTGGAAGACAGATGCCTCGCGAATTAAGAGAGACAGGTTTAGGTGGAATTGCAGCCACACCTACAGGGATTGCCATTAAAAGTAAAATCTTTGGAGAGAAACAATTAAATAAATAAACAGTTATTGGAAATATTGTGAAATAGTTAACAATTCTATTCTCTATTGTTCTCCTAAGGGCGTCAGTATGCTAAAAGCCATTATCACTAAAATATACTACTATACAATTAAAGTATACTAATATATTATATAATTGAGTTGTTTTGTAAACGCTAACAAATCTATCAGGTTGGACACACGATGTGGCGCACCTTGTAAGCAATTCATTATTCAAGAATGGTCTATATTCCTAAGCCTTAAAAAGAGACGTAAGAATAGGATATAAGGAGGAATTATTATATGAATGGAAATACTGCAAAAAAAATAGAATTTCAAGATGAAAACACTGCAGTAAAAAATGAGAAATATCTAGATCCTAAAAAGTGGCATAAACAGGATACTACCTGGGCATTGAGCCTTTTTGGAACAGCAATTGGAGCAGGCGTACTCTTTTTACCGATTAATGCGGGTTCAGGTGGTTTATTATCATTATTGTTAATTACCATACTTGCATATCCTGTTATGTATTACTCACATAGAGCGCTTGCTAAAATGATATACGCTTCTAATTCTGCTGATGAGGGGATTACAGGTACAATAAGAGAGTATTTCGGAAATAAGGCAAGTATAATTTTTAACATAGTATACTTCGTTTCAATTTATACGATCGTGCTGATGTATTCGGTTGCACTTACAAATACTGCAAGTAGTTTTATTGTGAATCAATTGCACATGCCAGAGCCTCCAAGGGCCATTTTATCGCTTGTATTAGTACTCGGTCTTATAGCTATACTAAATTTTGGACAAGATATCACCGTGAAGATAATGAGCATGCTAGTATATCCTTTCATAGCTTCTCTACTTTTTATCGCAATATCTTTGATTCCACAGTGGAATACGTCAATGCTTAGTTTTTCAAGTGTTTCTACTGCTTCAACAGGAACGGGATATATGGGAACGATTTTAATGATATTACCAATCATCGTATTCTCGTTTAATCATTCTCCTATGATTTCATCATTTGTTATGAAACAGAGAGCAACCTATGGAATAGAAGCTACTGATGCCAAATGTGCTCAAATACAAAAAGCTTGTTATATCATGACATTCGCTGTTGTTATGTTCTTTGTTTGGAGCAGTACATTAAGTTTGACTCCAAGTGATCTTATGAAAGCAAAAGAAGAGAACTTATCAATCCTATCTTATCTTGCTAATGAGCTGAATTCGCCTGTAATCACTATTGCAGCTCCTATCATTGCTTTTGTGGCTATAACAAAGTCCTTCCTTGGCCATTATATAGGAGCATATGAAGTAATGCGTGACGTGATTATCAAGTTCGGTAAAAAACGCGGAAAAAATATGGGAGAAAAAACAGTTAAGACAATGATCCTTACTTTTGTCGTATTAACATGCTGGTATGTTGCTTATGCAAATCCAAGTATTCTTGGAATCATTGATGCCCTTAGCGGTCCGTTAGTTGCTGCTATCTTATGTCTATTACCAATGTACGCGATCCACAAAGTACCAGTACTAGCTAAATACAAAGGGAAAGCGAGCAATGTATTTGTTATTATTATAGGTATATTGACTGTCCTAGCAAGTATTAAATCATTATTCTAATTCACTATTGTAGGTTCTGATGCAAAAATAGTGAGGTATGAAAAAAGAACGAAAGATTCTTAGCGGAATTGAATTTTATGCTGTTAAACCAAAGAGATCATGGATAAGATATATCTGTTTTTGGACAGACTTCTCACTTTGGGGAGTTTGTCCCTTTTTGGTCATATGCATAACTTCTATTCCAGCAATCACTTTTTTAGCTGTTTGCAATGATTTTAATCCAAGCATATTGGGGTGCCGCCCTACATCTATCAACTTAAGGATTTAGACTATTTTTGAATTGAAAAGCACGTTACTATTCTCTTATGCTAATGAGGATAGTAACGTGCTTTTTATGAATATGAACCAAAAACAAGCATGATCTTTATTGACCGAAGAGTTATATCGATATATGTCTCCCGCTACACTTCCTTATAATTATGGTACTGGCTGTATTCAAACGGAAAGATAAACAAAAAGGTTTTTTATGTAAATGATATAACGGACTAAAGCAACAAGCTGTGATTACCTCTAAATAAAAGAAAAGGCTACTTTTTCATAAAAAGTAGCCTGAAAAATGATTAATACTTTTCTTTTACAAGTGAGATGAACTGCGCCATTGTTGTGTTAGGACCAACAAAATGACGTTTAATTAAGTATTGTTCGTTCGGTGAGCCTTTTGTAATGTGAGTTCCATGATCTGTCGTTACTGCAAATTGGTAATGTTTCTTTGTTTCTTCCACAGCTGGATCATTATAAGAACCTACTGGATAAGCAAGGGCGATGATTTTTTTGCCTGTAAGATTTTCAATTTTTTCTTTAGATTTACGTAATTCTTCATCATAGTTGTTTGTATAAGCCAACATTGCATGGTTAGCGGTATGAGATTGAATAGAAAAAATACCTGAATCAAGCATTTGTTTTACCTCGTCTGTTGTAAGACGATTTGGTTTATCAATATCATTTGAAACAAGGAATTCTGTTGCTGCTGGTTGGAATCTATCATCTTTTAATTTTTGTAAAATATGCAGAGCATTCATATTATTTTTTCGACCATCATCCATTGTTATAAAGATAGGTTTATTGACACGATTTATATCACCCCAACGTTCAAACGTTAACATTGTATAACCGTTATCTTTTAAATACTGCATATGCTTTTCAAATTGCTCTGGTGGCACATATAAACCTAAATCGCCATCACTTGGTCCAGGGTATTTCTCAATGGCATGATACATAAGGAAAGGTACATACTGTTGGAATGTAATCGTAGATTTCACTAGAGGAACTTCTGTGTTATCTTCTTTTAATCCCACTGTTTCAATTTGAAATTCCCCGCGTTTTAAATGAAATGATTGTAAATGAAATGGGAGAGCGAAATCACGAGCTTTGTCGTGTGATACAAATGTTTGTTTACTTGCAGGTCCATCAGCTGTACGCCAAATATTGTAGCGCACTGTTTTAAATGAAGCTTTTAAGTTTTTAGTGTAGAGTGTGGTGTTTTTTGCGTTGTAATCAAAGGGATCCCACGAAATAAGTCCTTGTGTTACAGGTATTTCTACTGCTTTTGCCTGTACTTCTTGCGTTTCCTGTTGCTTCTTGTAAGTTGCTTCTTTTGTCTGCTTCTCACTAATGGTGCTAGTGTTACAACCTACGAGAATAGTAGAAGAAAGTAAAGCAATACGAGCATATTTTTTCATAATATCATCCTTCTATTGTGTTTTTATCGTGCTGTCTCTCATATGTAATCGATTCTTTATCTTTTTTGATTACAAGAGACTATGCATTCAAATATTTCTATTTGAATAATACCCTTGTTCATCATATCACTATGGCATATAGAGGGGAATATCTCTTTTGGGAGAATTCGACAAAGGTGATGTTCATTTACATAGGCTTTGTCTTATGTGAAATTTTTGTGAAGAAAAATAATTGTATGTATATATTACTTGATGAAAAAAGATACCTCCGAAAATAGCTATTTTCGAAGGTATCTTTAAAAACGTTTTTTCTTTTGGGGTTTTGATGTTGGATATTTCTTTCACTATAAACAGACAAAACATATCTTAGTGCCAATACTAGTATATATTTCTTTCTTGATTTACAAAAGAGAAATTGTGCTGAAGAGTGTATGCAATTTTGCATATCGTTACATTATTAGAATCGTTACTTTTGATTAAAAAAAATCACCCTTCTCTTTAATAAAAAGAGAAGGGTGATTCATTATTAAATAAATAATCCAGCAATCGTAGCGGATAAAATAGAAGCAAGTGTTGATGCAAATAGCATTTTCCAACCAAACTTAGATACAACGCTTCCTTGTTTTTCAGAAAGGGCACGGATTGTACCAACAATCGCACCAATTTGGCTAATACTTGCGAAGCTAATTAAGAATACGGTAACGATTCCAACTGTACGTGGAGATAACGTTGTAGCAACTTCTTTTAAATCAAGAATAGCTACGAATTCATTTAAAACAATTTTTGTTCCCATGATTCCGCCAGCTGGGATAATATCATGAGCTGGAATACCCATTAGGAATGCAAATGGAGCAAGAATATAACCGAAGATTTGTTGCAGTGTAACAGCATGTCCCATTGCGCCTGAAGCTGCACTAATCACATAGTTTACAACTTCCATAACGCCAATAAATGCAATCATTAAAGCGGCAACGATACCAGCTACTTTTAAACCATCTAATGCACCGTTAATCATTGCACCGATCAAGCTGTCACCGAATAGACTTCTTTCAAATTTTTGAACCGTTTCTTCTTCTTTTTTCGTATCAACTGGTGTTAATAATGAACAAACAATTAAGCTAGAGAATAAGTTCAGTGGGAGTGCTGCTAGTACATATTTCGCATCTAGCATCATCACGTATGAAGCTGTAACAGAAGCTGAAACTGAGCTCATTGCTGAACAGCAAATGATAAACATACGGTTTTTATTAAAGTGTTTTAGGTCATTTTTAATTACGATTAATGCCTCGCTGGAACCGAAGAATACAGAGTTTACCGCATGGAATGATTCAACGCGTGGTAAACCAGTAATTTTGGAAATCGCACCACCGACGACGCGAACGATGAATGGTAAAACGCCTAAATAACTAAAAATAGAGAGAAGTGTTGAGAAAAAGATAATAATTAATAGCACGTTGAAGAAAAAGACAAAGTCTCTTTGGATTCCATTAAATAGGAAGTCAACACCTGTTGTACCAAGCTTAATCAACTTGTTGAAGACTTTACTAATAAAAATGATGATCTCTTGACCAATTTTTGTGCCAAACATAAACCAACCAATTAAAATCTGGAAACCAATCATAATAGCAATTGCACGGAAGTTGATTTTACTTTTGTTGTTTGACAAAGCAAAACATAAACCTAACACGGCAAAAATACCGATAATGCTTATTACATATTGCATGTAGTAGCCCCTTTCAGAAGTTCGTATAAAGTTTTTACATAAAACGCTCGTTATATAACTAATAAATAAAAGTAGTAGAGGTTTCATGTCATACGTAAGATGTCTGACCTTTTAGAAAAGTAAAAAATAAAAAAAGACCCATATGGATTTACTTTCATCTATGAGAGAAAGCTAATCAATATGAGTCTTTGTATACACAAAAAAGCTAATATTCATTAGTTTCCCCATAGTCCAGCAATTTTCGGTTGCCGGGTAGAAACTCTCGATCCATATTATCGAGTATATATGAGGTAACATCGTCCGTATTAAATTAGTAGTAGCGTAACACTAATAGAGAAGCATCGTCAATAGGTTTTTTTCTTCCAATAGAAAAAGACTATATAAGTATGATAAAATGTAACGCAGTGTTATGAAAAAGAGAGGTCGGAAGATGAGTACTAAAATGAAGCCACCAGTTGAAAAAAACGAGTTTATAAATGTAGTATTTGAAGATTTAACACATGATGGTGCCGGTGTTGCGAAGGTAAAAGGATATCCTATTTTCGTAAAAAACGGATTACCAGGCGAAGAAGCACAAATTAAAATTATTAAAGTAAAGAAGAATTTCGCATTTGGTCGTTTAATGAAGCTTCATACAGAAAGCCCATATCGCAAAGATGCAGAATGCCCAGTATACAACCAATGCGGTGGTTGCCAGCTTCAGCATTTAACATATGAAGGACAACTAAAGGCGAAAGAAAAACAAGTGCGTGACGTGATGCAACGCATCGGCGGACTTCACGATGTACCAGTTCATCCGGTTCTTGGTATGGAAAATCCTTGGGTGTATCGAAATAAAGCACAAGTACCGATTGGAGAACGTGAAGGCGGGCTTGTAGCTGGTTTCTATCGTCAAGGCACGCATGAGATCATTAATATGGAAACATGCTTAATTCAAGCAGAAGAAAACGATACGTTAATTCAAGAAGTAAAACGTATTTGTGAAAAACACGGAATCACAGCGTACAACGAAGAACGTCATAAAGGCACACTTCGTCACGTAATGGCCCGTTACGGACAAGTAACAGGGGAAATTATGCTTGTCTTCATTACACGTACGGCAGAACTTCAAAATAATAAGACAATCATCGAAGAAATTACAGCGAAGTTCCCAAATGTAAAATCAATTGTTCAAAACGTAAACACGAAACGTACAAACGTAATCTTTGGAGACACAACAACAGTCCTATACGGATCGGAATATATTTATGACTTTATCGGCGATATTAAATTTGCTATCTCGGCACGTTCTTTCTACCAAGTAAACCCAGAACAAACGAAAGTGCTATATGATAAAGCATTAGAATACGCAAAACTAGCTGGAAATGAAACAGTTATCGACGCATACTGCGGAATCGGATCAATCTCACTATTCCTAGCGCAAAAAGCGAAGAAAGTATATGGTGTTGAAATCGTTCCAGAAGCAATTGAGGATGCAAATCGAAATGCGGCATTAAACAACATGACAAACGCCGAATTTGCAGTAGGAGAAGCAGAAGTAGTTATTCCAAACTGGTATAAAGAAGGTGTAATCGCAGACACAATCGTTGTAGACCCACCGCGTAAAGGCTGCGATGAGGCCTTATTAAACACGATTATTGATATGAAGCCGAAGCGTGTTGTATATGTATCATGTAGCCCGGCGACACTTGCACGTGACTTAAAAGTATTAGAAGAAGGCGGATATAAAACGCAGGAAGTACAACCTGTTGATATGTTCCCGCATACTACTCATGTGGAGTGTGTGGCTTGGCTTAAGTTGGTATAATAGAAAAGCAGTTGATATAGAAAAAATCTATACCATCTGCTTTTTGGCTTATAAAAATACCATTCAGGCCCGATTGTAGTTAAAATAAACATTGCCGATTTTTACAAATTATAAATGTCCACATATATTTGTGTTTGATAATAAGTTATTACGTATGGTATAAATGTAACATTTGGCTGTATATTTTTGACCGAGAGCTTGAAATTTTGATCATAGTGAGAGGATTTGAGTTTGAAATGATAGATAATTTTTGGCGTGATTTACCACGACCATTTTTTGTACTTGCACCAATGGAAGATGTGACAGATGTTGTTTTTCGTCACGTAGTAAGTGAAGCCGG